>Ga0255133_1000538_pt1 | contig 11188 bp, 6 predicted proteins | sample Law_Law_RepB_8d_FD_188553 | JGI IMG/M metagenome (GOLD analysis project Ga0255133, IMG submission 188553) | Freshwater microbial communities from St. Lawrence River, New York, United States - Law_Law_RepB_8d | ecosystem: Environmental > Aquatic > Freshwater > River | place: USA: New York... | reverse complement strand
GATTGAAGCAGGTGCAGGATGCGGTTCTGCTCACCCAAGGTTGCATGCAATTGCTTGAATTGAACGGAAAAGAGTTTGGTTGCCTCTTTTTGCTGGCGTAAGAGCCTTAACGCCATAAAAAAAAGTATAATAATAGTGGGTATGAATAAAAAAAAGCAACAAATAAAGAAATTGATTGTGTCAGATATAAACATAGTGCGCCTCGGGAAAAAGGCAACGAGCGGACCCTCATTATATAATATGCTAAAAAAGAAGAGCCTGCTAAATATTTGGCCAAGCCCCCGCTCGGTTTGCTAAAAGAGACCACAATGTTTCGATGACATGGCACTTGGATGTTGTCTTTGACAGCCAAAGCTGTCCCTCAGTCTATTGCAATATTTCAGAGAATAATCCCATAAAAAAATCCCTTTATCCTGTAAAGGGTAAAGGGATCGTGTTGCAATTGGCACAGTTCGCAACTTTTTGCTTACTTAAGGCTTCCCATATAAGCAAGCAGGTCCAGAAACTCCCCAGGCGACATGGCACCAGCCAGACCCTCGGGCATACTGCTCTGCTTCAGGATCTTCTTTTCCTCAATGTCGGCGGTCTTGATGGTACGCTTTTCTTTGCCGTCAAAGATCACCACCGCCTCCGGGCTCTCGCTCACCACCAACCCGTTGATGGTTTTGCCATCGGAGGTCGAAAGTACGGTGGCGTAGTACTTCTTGTCCACCTCTGCATTCGGGTTAATCACCGATTCCACCAGCTTGAGTGCGTTCAAGCGCATCGCAACCTTGTCCAGAATCGGCCCAAATTCCGATCCCTCGCTGCCTGCCTTGTGGCAAGCCGTGCAGTTGCGCAAAAACACCCCTCGGCCTTTGCCAGCATCGCCGCCTTTCATATCGGCAATCGCCTGCATCGCCTTGTTTTTGGCTTCCTCAGGCTGGTCACCCTTGCCTAAAAGAATTTGCAGGTGCGGGATCATCCCAGCCACCCGTTTGTCAGCGGCAAGCAAGCCGTCCAAAATCTTGCGTTGCTCGCCGTCGGCTTTCGCAAGCTCCCCCTTGATGTAGGCGGGTTGCCAAGTCTCCAAATTGGCCCCCAAAGCAGCATCGGCAGTATATTTCACCCAATAATCATTGGGCCACGCCGTCATCGCCTTCAGCACCGAGTCCATGGCTGCGGTATTGCCAAAATGGCTCAGGCCTCGCAAAGCCTCTGTCACCACGCGTGGGTGCTTGTCCCTGCTGGCTGCATCCAAAAGTTGCTGGGCGTTAGCCAATCGCTCCCGCTCATCAGCAATCACCCGAACAGCCGCGGCCCTTGCCTCGGCTGTTTTCGCGCCCATCACACGGTTCAAAAGACCCAAGTCGTTTTGGTGATTGGCCGCACGAATCCAAATCGCCTCAGTAAGCAGTCGGTCCGTTACAGGGTCACTGCTATCCAGGCCCCCAACCCATGCGTCTAGCGCAGGCAAAACTTCCTTCTCCCCACGGGCCTGCAGTTCAACACGCACACGGTAACGCGTGCGCCATTCTGGCTCCCGCAGTTGATTCAGCATTTCTCCAACCGACTTCCCATGTTGAGTCACAGGTTTCAACAGCGGCTTTTCCTTATAAACCAGCCGATAGACCCGCCCATGCACATGGTCGCGGTTGGGGTCACGCTGCGAATATTGCATGTGCCCAATCAAGGGGTTGGCCCAGTCGCCAAACCACAACGCCCCGTCCGGCCCGATTTGTGGGTCAACCGGGCGGAAATGCTTGTCGCTCGACTTGATCAGGTCAAATGCTGTCTTGGGGTCAGCCGGATTGTGCCGCACTCGGTCACCCTTAAAACCCGCTCCATCATCTTTGAAAGTCCAGCGGGGCATCCCGTTCATGTTGATAACGCACGCATACAGAAACTGTCCTTGTACATCATCGGGAAATTGCCGGCTGTGCAAAAATTCACTCCCCACCACCGGTCGCATGCCTTCGGTGTTGAACACGGTGTTCAGACCCTTGCGGCCTCGGTACTGCGCTCCCGAAAGTGGCGTGTCCCAGTGCTGGCTGGCCATCGTGCCGTCACCGCAGAAGCCTTGCCCCCATTGGTCAAACACATAGCACCAAGGGTTGCCATAGCCAGGGGTCACAAAGTGGCGCACCTTCCAAGTGCGCGGGTCCAGCACATAAGAGCCTGGCGTGCCAAAATTGCGGAATGGCCCCCAAGGGGTCTCAAGGGTGGTGCTCATCGCAACCCCTTCCAGCATGTGCAAGAGCCCCGAGTTGTTGAACTCAAAGGCGCCCATCGTGTGATGGGTATCTTCGGTGGCAAGACCGTCCAGCACATGGGCAACCTGGTCTGCCTTGTCATCCCCATCCGTGTCCTTCAGCCACAAAATCCGAGGCTGGTCAGTCACCAACACCCCCCCGTTGAAAAATTCAAAGCCGGTGGGGCAGTGTAATTTGTCATAAAAAACGGTACTTTTGTCGGCCTTGCCGTCGTTGTCGGTGTCTTCCAAAATCACCAGCTTGTCGTTGGGCTTGGGGTCGCCCGGCTTCCAAAGCGGGTAGCTAGGCATCGTCGAAATCCACAGACGCCCTTTCGCGTCAAAGCTCATCTGCACCGGTTTGGCTATCTCTGGAAATTTGCTCTCGTCTGCGAAGAGCTTGATTTCGAAGCCAGGCGGAACCGTGCAGGATTTGATCAATTCGTCAGGTGGCAATATTTTGGGCCCACCTTCTTGGTTCTCGCTGTATTTCTGGTTGGGCACGCCAAAACGCGTTTGGGGCGTGAACAAATCACCCGTTTTCGAGTCGTCAGGCTTCGCTGTCACTTCTTTGCCAGTGGCAATATCCCACACATATTGGTCCCGAACTGCAGCCATTGCCCGAATTTTCAAATACTCCCGGGGGAATGTCTCCGTGTCCCAGGTCCGCCTGCCGCCATACACATACCATCCGTTCAGCATCCGATAGTCTTGGCTGTGCACCCAAGATTTGTCATTCACAGCCGCTCGCAACTTTTCATAACGACCAGGAACAGTGCCTCCCGACCGCGCGTCAAAGAATAGCCCAAAGTCCAAAATGCCGGCAACCACACGGTCACCAGCCTCGTTCAAATGGCAACCGTTGATGGTCAACCGCCCGTTACTGCCGCCTTCCATCGCTTTTGCGGTCGGCCCGTATAGGTCAACAAAGAGTAACTTGCGCTTCTCTGCCACTCGCTTTGTTGCGTCCGCATAAAGCTTCAACTCCGCATTCCGTTTGCCAGCTTCGGGCAGCAGTGGCCCTGCCGATTCAAAAGCGATGGGCGATATCAGCACAAATCGCGGCGCACTACCCGCGTCGTCCCGGGCGTATTTCTTCGCATATTCATCCAGGAATGCCTCATAAGCCTGCTCAAATTCAGCAACGCCCGCAGCTCCTTTATAAGATTCGTTGAACCCGAAAAAGCACAGGAAGGTATCGGGATTAAAAGCCAATAGCGGGTCATCAATCTTGGTGTAGTCGCTGGGCCGCTGACGGTTTCCAACCTCGTCTGCTGGCCGGGCAAAGTTGCGGATCACCAGATTCTTGCCTGCATGCCGTAATTGCGCGAGGGTTTCAAAATGGCCAAACAGGTTGAACCGCTCAGCCGTGCTGTTGCCAATCAAGGCGATTTTTTCACCCTGAATCACTTGCAAGGGGAAGGCGCTGCCCGGAAGTGGCTCTTTCTTGGGCCTAGGCTTCGGCTTGAGCGCTTCTTCTATGTTTTTGTTCTGCTGGCTCGTGACCACACTCGGGGCAAGTGTGACCATCCAAGCTGCCGCCAGCGAAAAAATACCAAAATGCAAACGATTCATGGCGATATTGCCCAATCACAAGCGGGTTGTTAATTCCAAACCATCCGAATAGCCATCATTCCACAAAACCTCCGTCCATTCCAACCAAAATCCTTGACCGGCCGGCCTTTGCTACAAACCATTCAAACAGGTACACTAATATAGCCTGATTGTTTGTTTCTGTATGTGCTGTGCCTGCCCTGCCGGAATCCCGGCCTCCCAAGGATCAAACGCATGCCACTAGGTCGTTGCGTCGCCGCCATGCTTCTGGCTTCACTGCCCATCTCGGCATGGGCTGGCCCCCTGGAAGACTTTTTTGAAAATAAAATCCGGCCGGTTCTGGCAGAACAATGCCTCAAATGCCATTCCGAAGGCGAAGGCCGCAAAGTGAAGGGCGGCCTTCGCCTCGATAGCCGGGCAGCTTTGCTCAAGGGCGGCGAATCCGGCCCGGCGATTATTCCAGGTGATCCGGAAAAGAGCCTCATCATCAAGGTCATCCGCTACCAAGATGACCTGCAAATGCCACCCAAAGGCAAACTGCCCGATTCCGTCGTTGCCGATATGACTCGCTGGGTCAAAGAAGGCGCCACTTGGCCTGGAAACACCGTCGCAGCAGCCGGGATAAAAGAATCTTTTGATATGAATGAGCGCAAGTCCGCCCATTGGTTTTGGCGCCCGCTTGCCAAAGTAAATCTTCCCAAAGTGAGTCTTTCAGCCGCCTCAGATAGCCCAGTAGACCAGTTACTTGCCAACGTTAGGCAGCTTCATGGCGTAAGCGAGGCCCCTCCCGCTACCAAGGCCGCCCTGCTGCGAAGGCTCACTTTCGACCTCACAGGCATGCCTCCCACCCCTACAGAGATTCAAAGTTTCGAGTCTGATTCAGATCCCAAAGCCCTGCAGCACCAGGTCGATCGTTTGTTGGCTTCCCCCCGTTTTGGCGAGCACTGGGGCCGTCACTGGCTCGACCTCGTTCGCTACGCCGAAACGCGCGGTCATGAATTTGATTTCCACACACCAAACGCCTGGCAATACCGCGACTACATTATCCGCGCCCTCAATGCCGATCTGCCCTACGACCAGTTACTCACCGAGCACCTGGCCGGCGATTTGCTGGAAAAACCCCGCCTCAACTCCGAAAAAGGTTTCAATGAATCAGTTCTGGGAACCGGCTTTTTCTTCCTAGGCGAAGAAGTCCACAGCCCGGTCGATGTCCGCCAAGATGAAGCCGATCGCTTCGACAATCGTATCGATGTTCTGGGGAAAACCTTTCTCGGTTTAACAGTCGCCTGCGCCCGCTGCCACGATCATAAATTCGATGCCATCAGTGCCGCTGACTATTACGCGCTCTACGCCGTCCTCGAAAGCACCCGCTACAGGCTGGTCCGTTTCGATGCCATCGAGGCTGAGAAAAAACTATCCGCCGAATTGGTCAACACCCGCCGGGCTCAAAAGGCCAATTTGGTTGCTGCACTGCAGGTCGAATTGATACCGTTGGCTGCGCAGTGGCCCCAGTTGCAGGCCGCCACCAACGAATTGGCCGCCAAGTTCAAAGGCAAAGCCAACTCAGATGAGGCCCGTACAGCCATAGCCCAGCGGGCCACGCTCGATAGACTCAATCAGGCATGGCTCGAAAAGCTGGTCAACGCCGCAGCCTCACCCGATCTGAAGGCAGATGATCCTTTGGCCCTGCTGGTGGCCTCAGGTTCCAAAACAGGGCCTGCAACCAGTGCCAACACCAAAACCTTGGTCAATTATTCCAGCCTGCAGCCAGACCAATGGCTTCAAGATGGTTCTTCCTTCGGCCCCAGCCCAGCACAAGCAGGCGATCTTTGCCTTTCTGCGACCAAATCAGGCTGGTCGGTGAACACCGAAACCGCCGCCAAACGAGATTCCTTCTGGCCCGAACCTAAAATCGCCCCAGGCCAACAGCTTGATCCCAGCTCCCTCAGCTATCCAAGGGCAGGAAACACACTCATCACCCCAACCTTCACGGTTGGCAATGGCCAGATAAAGGTTCTACTCTCGGGCAAGGGCCGGGTCTATGCGCCATCAGGCTCCCATGTCATGGTCATGGGGCCGCTCCATGGCGAAATGGTCTCCAGTTTTGACCATGGCGATACTCCCAAATGGTTGAGTCTCAACCTCTCCCGCTACACCGGACTGCCAAGCCGGTTAGAAATAACTACAGACGATCCTAAATGTCGTGTTCTAAGGGTGGTTGAAGGCGATATCCCGCCACAACCCGCTTCCCAAGTCAGGCCAGGGTTGGTGGCAAGCTGGCTCCAATTCCTTCAGGGCGGCCAATACACCCCGTTTACGGATGCCGAGGCTGCCCTGCTCGACCGCGTGCTGGCTTTGTTGGAGCCGACAGCCGGCCAAACCGCCAAGGCTCTGGTTGCCTGGCGCGATGCTGAAAACGCCTTGAAAGCCAATATTCCCGGGCCATCACGCTTGGCCGTTGCCTGTGCTGATATCACAGGCATCGAAGAAAAAGTTTTTGTAAGGGGTTCCCACAAGGTCCCAGGGGCCGATGTGCCTCGACGCTTCCTCGAGGCTATCGATGCCAATCCCCTGTCATCCTCGGGCAGTGGTCGCCTTCAGCTTGCAATGAAAATGACCAACCCGCAACTGACACCTCAGGTGCCCCGTGTGGCAATTAATCGAGTTTGGCACCACCTGTTTGGCAGGGGGATTGTCCCAACAGTCGATAATTTTGGCGTTCTAGGCGAAAAACCCACCCACTCCGATTTGCTCGAATACCTCGCTAATGACTTTGTCTCAAAAGGCTGGTCTTTGAAGAAAATCATCCGTGAACTGGTGCTCACCCGCGCCTACGCCATGGCCACAAAAGGCGATCCTGCCGATCTGGCAAAAGATCCTGAAAATAAATGGCTCAGCCATGCTCGTGTCCAGAGGCTTTCAGGCGAGGAAATCCGCGATTCCCTTCTCGCCTTCTCCGGTCGCCTCGATGAAAAACAGTTTGGCGAACCGGTTCCTCCCCATATCGGCGACTTTCAGGATGGTCGCGGAAAGCCCGGCCAAGGCCCAGTCGATGGAGCCGGCAGACGCAGCATCTATTTGGGCGTTCGCAGAAACTTCCTCTCCCCTTGGATGCTTGCCTTCGATGCCCCGGCCCCCTTCTCAACCATGGGCAGACGCACCACCAGCAATGTGCCTGCTCAGGCTTTGGTTTTGATGAATGACCCGCTGGTTAGCGACCTCTGCAAGCAGTGGGCAGCGAAGGTCACCCGCGAAATGCCGGCTCCCGCAGATGAATTGTGCCGGGCCAAGCAAATGGCTTTTGCAGCTCTAGGGCGCCAACCCACCGCTATCGAAATCTCTGCTTTGGCTAGGTTTCTCTTAGGGCAGGGGGCTACTGGGGCACCCGAGGTCGAGCGTTTGGCTGCGTTGGCCCACGCCTTGGTAAACACCCGCGAATTCATTTACCTGCGCTGACGCGCCGGCTTGGAGCCTCGTACCATGATTGGCAATACTAAGTTGTGGCCCTGTGGCAGCGGTATGGCCATTCCCCAGACCCGACGGGCCATGCTCTCCAAGTGCGCCCAAGGCTTTGGTGCAGTGGCTTTTTCCGCGCTCAATGCCCAAAACGGACAGGGCAAATCACTCGAGACCGTTTCCGGCCTGGTCGGGCTCCACCATCCAGCCAAAGCCCGGGCTATCATCATGCTCTATATGGACGGCGGTCCAAGTCAGGTCGACACCTTCGACCCCAAGCCTTTGCTAGACAAATACAACGGCCGCAGCCCGTCAGAATTGTTCAAGGTCGAGCCAACCCAGTTCAACAATGTGGGCAAGGTTCTGGCCTCCCCCTGGAAGTTCAGGCCCCGTGGCCAGTCTGGACTGCCCATTAGCGATCTCTTTCCAGAACTTTCACGCCACGCCGACAAACTCTGCGTCGTTCGCAGCATGCTCGCAAAATTCCCCGAACACACCAGCGCCAATTACTTCCTGCACACCGGCTCGGGCTTGCAAGGCAGGCCCAGTTGGGGCGCTTGGCTCAGCTATGGCTTGGGATCCTTCAACCGCGATCTCCCAGGGTTTCTTGTCCTCAACGGCGGCCTCATCCCTCCAGGCGGCCTCGATAACTTCAATAGCGGTTTCTTGCCCTCAGCCCATCAGGCTTCCCTGCTCAAAGCAGGCAAGCGACCCGTGGCTAACATCGCCCCATCCGAGGCCCGCCCAGGCCAGCAGCGCGCAATGCTCGATCTCGCCGCAAAACTCGACGAAGAACACCTCCGCTCCTTCGGCTCACACCCCGAATTGGAGGCGGCCATCGCCAACCGCGAAACAGCCTTCCGCATGCAGGCTTCCGTTCCGGTGCTCATGGATGTAGGTGGTGAAAGCGCAGCTACAAAAAAACTCTACGGCATGGACAGTACCTATGAGCCGACTCGCATCTACGGCCAACAATGCCTCTTGGCCCGCAGGTTAGTCGAGCAAGGTGCAAGGTTCATTGAAATCACCTGCCACACAGTCGGCTACGATCGCTGGGATCAGCACAGCGCCCTAAAAGACGGCCACGAGAAAAATTGCAAAGCTGTTGACCAGCCAATCGCCGGCCTCATCGCTGATCTCGAATCACGCGGCCTGCTCGATGAAACCTTGCTGGTTTTTGCCGGCGAATTCGGCCGCACCCCCTTTGCCCAAGGATCTGATGGTCGCGATCACAATCCCCAAGGCTTTTCCATCTGGATGGCCGGCGGAGGCGTCAAAGGCGGCATGGCCTATGGTGCCACCGATGAATGGGGCTACCGAGCCGTTCAGGACAAGGTCGAAATCCACGACCTCCACGCCACCATGCTGCACCTGGTCGGCATCGACCACAAACGCCTCACCATGCGCTGGGGTGGCCGCGACATGCGCCTCACCGATGTCCATGGCGAGGTTTTAAAATCTATTTTGGTCTAAATTGTAGCTATTGGCAGGCCTTCATGCGCGCCAAACTGGCCAACCCAAGCGCCACACAACTCGCGCCACAGGTTATTAATCCCCACCCCACTGTCGCTTGACCTGTGGCCATCAAGGCCACAGGTGTCAGGGCCACAAGCGACAAGATCGCTGAGGCGGTGGCAAAAAACCGGCCAGGCCAAGCGAAAAAAACCACCCCCACCACACCAATCACGGTGGCCAACAAGGCATTCGGATGGAAATACCCAGGCTGCCGCTCTAGCCAAGGGCCCGACAATCCAACCACAAGCCCAACCAGGCATGCCAAACCCAGTTGCAGCCGCCTCGATTGCCATCGATTCACCCAGTGCATTTTTCGCTGCAGGTGGCTAGGCATCACCGGCAGCGCTTTTGCTACCAAAGGGTGCGGCGTTTTTGGCTCCCCAGGCCCTCTATTGCTCCCACGAACTCTCCAAGCGGGCAAAAGCTCCTTGCTCCCCGCTTCACGCAAAAGATCCAAAGGCAGCAAATGGCCCGATAAAGTCAAATCATGCAGCTGCTGCAGGGTGAAAATACCCTGCTCAACCCCATCCCGCACTAGGATCCAGGTCGTTTTTGCCAAGTTTTCTTCCCGCTGCGGCATATTTGGTTACAGGGCCATACGATTAGATCAGTAGAAACCGGGCAGATAAAAATCCGCCTCATGACTACTAAAACGACAGAAAATTAAAAAATGGGCCGAAAAATTTTTCTTTTCCCGTTTTGGCCCATTCCGGGCACTCTGATCGCTTAGGCATAATTGTGGGCCAATTGATCGGGTTCAATTGGGTTGATATACTTCTATTATGCCTAATACCACTGAGCATCTCGCCAATCTGCTAGATCAGATAAACGAGCAGGGCTACAACCACCCAGATACCCCGGGCAGGTTGCTAGCCATGGCTGAGAGTCGCCTTCGCGTGCTGGCCCGTATTCGCCTAAAAGGGTTTCCCCAATTGGGGCGCTGGGTTCAGACAGACGACCTACTGCAAAATGTCATGCTCAAGCTGCACCAAAGCTTGGAAAGGGTAAAGCCCGACAATATCCGCCAGTTTTTTGGTTTGGCTGCCCTCCACATAAAACGCAGCCTGCTCGACTTGCAAAAATCGATCAACGGTCCCAATGGCTTCGGCACCCGCCACCAAACCGATGGCGAAGAGACCGCCTTCAGGTTAAGGCCCGAGCACTCCAGCTCTCAATTGGAGGAGTTGGTCCGCTTCAATGAGCTAACCGAGTGCCTCGAGCCCCAACTGAAGGAATTGGTCGATCTGATTTTCATTCATGGCCTCACCCAAGAAGAGGCCGCAACGGTCTTGGGCCTTTCACACCGGACAATCAAGCGCCGGTGGCTGCAGGCCCGAGTCCTTCTAGGTGAGAAGCTAGGCGAGCTTCCAGAATCCCAGCAAGACTAATCAAGCTTGGGCAGTTAGTCGATCGTCACAACTTCGCCGCCCGCCCGGGTGCTGAGGGCCTTCAGTAGCGGAAGTCCCAAAGTTGTTTGAAAAACCCGCACCGACCCATCTGCCATCACGAAATTCACACCACCGGCATGTTGGCTGCCAAAGGCACCGGCCCGCATTTCCACCAAGGGCTCAATTTCGTTCAGGGGCACAGGAATAGGGGGAATAGGCGGCTGGCCAGGTAGCGGTGGTGGCGGAGGGGTGTACCCTCGAATCAAAGGCGAATTCAACAGCGAAAATCCCGAATGGGTCACATGGCTGATTGCCAGAGGTCCTGCCGGGCACCAGGCTCTGGTGGTTGTGAATGGCTGCCAAGGCGGGTCGGGTTTTGGTTGTAGGGGCGCAGACAGCCAACTGTCCCACGCAAGGTCTGTATGGGTGCGCTCCCCTATAAGCCAAGTGTTGCTGGTGCCATCCTGAATGTCGGTCAGGCGGATAGCCGAGTTGCCCGCATAGGGCTTTGCCATTTGCCCGGTTTCAAAGAAGGTCCCGTCTGCCTTGTTTTCCTTGAAAGGCAACACCCGGCTGCCCCCGTTGCCACCGTAACTGCTCACCCCCGCGGTCCAGTTTCCACCCAGCACTTCCTGGGGGTTGGACGGGATGCTGGCAGTCGGGCAGACAAGCCCTTTTATCACCACCCTGGAGGCGCCACCTGGCAGCATGTTTGCAGCCGGGTCAGCCCAGTTCCATGCCGAATAAACCGCCGATTGCTCGATATAGGGCAACAGAAACACAAACAGGCTACCTTGCCTGCCGGGATCACGGGCATAGCCGGGGGGGATCTTGCCTTCCGTGTCGTGGTGGTTGTGGCAACCAAGACCCAGTTGCTTCAGGTTGTTTTGGCAACTCATGCGGTTGGCCGCCTCGCGCACCTTCTGCACCGCAGGCAACAGCAGGCCCACCAACAACGCGATGATGGCGATAACCACCAAAAGCTCAATCAGCGTGAAACCGCCGCGTCGTCGCATGGGATGACCTCATGAAATAAGAATAATGT
>Ga0255133_1000531_pt1 | contig 11233 bp, 10 predicted proteins | sample Law_Law_RepB_8d_FD_188553 | JGI IMG/M metagenome (GOLD analysis project Ga0255133, IMG submission 188553) | Freshwater microbial communities from St. Lawrence River, New York, United States - Law_Law_RepB_8d | ecosystem: Environmental > Aquatic > Freshwater > River | place: USA: New York... | reverse complement strand
CACGCACACAGCCTCATCTCCCTCGATGATCGCTGGGAGGTTGCAAATGAACACGGTTGGACTGCCGGGGCCGATAATCGTCCCCCCCACATGTGGCACCACTCCGGTGACCATTGGGCACACATGAGCATCACCGATCATTGCCGCGGGCATGGGCATGGCTTTGAGTGGCCTTTATCGAGGTTGTCTAGATTGACAACAATGTTCTAGTTCCCGTCTTCGATTGGACAACCGAGCACCGTGAAAATCCCGGCACTGGCACATCCTTCACCGCTAATTGGCTATCATGATGTTGCACTAGCCGAATCTTCTTGCCTGTAGTCCATTAGTCGGTTAGATTTGTTTGCCTACCTCATGGCCACACAGGGCCTTTGTTCATGCTTCATCTAGGATCATTCACCGGCCCCGTCTGCCAAGGCGCGACTCGCAGGTCGTTTCTGACAGCCGCGGGCACCCTTCCGTGGATGCTTGGCCGCACCCGCGCCGAAACGGTGCGCCCCGTGAAATCTGTGGTGCTTTTGTGGCTGTGGGGCGGCCCCAGCCATATCGATACGGTCGATCCCAAACCCAATGCCCCCTCCGAATACCGTGGCCCGTTTGCCACCATCCCCACGCGAATCCCGGGCGTTCGATTCACTGAACTGCTGCCCAATTTGGCGGCGCGTGCTGATCGTTTTTCCTTGATCCGTTCCCACAAGAACAGCGATGCCGATCACCTGAAAGCTGGCACCATAGGCCTGACAGGGTTTGCCCAAGGTGCGGATGGCCTAGCTCCGAGCTTTGGTTCGATCGCCGCCAAGGGAATGCACGCGTTCAAACCGGGTGCCAACAAATCTGGCTTGCCAGGTTTTGTGGCCACCGGGCGCGGTAACCCGCGCGATGTGGTTGGCCCGTGCAAAGGCTATGGAGGCGGGAACTGGGGAACGGGCTGGGATCCGTTTTTGGTGGGTTGTTCGCCTGAGGGTGAGGTTGATCTACCAGCCCTCACCTTGATGCCTGGCCTGACTCCCGAGGCATTGTCCAACCGCCGCCGGCTTGTTGGCGCCCTCGATGGCGCCCGTGCCGGTTTCGAGGCCAAAGGATGGGCCGAGTCGGCCAATACCGCGTGGAATCTGCTCGATAATCCCGAAGCGCGCCGAGCCCTCGATATCGGCAGGGAAACTGTGAAGTCGCGTGAGGCTTACGGCACAACGGCATTTGGCCAAAGCTGTCTGATGGCGCGTCGGTTGGTCGAGTCGGGTGTGCCGTTCATTCAGGTCAACTGGAGCCAGTATGTGGAGGCCATGACTCCGAATACAGACTTCGGCTGGGACACCCACATATATAATTTTGAATTGCTTGCCGACCGGCTTTGCCCCATTCTGGACCGTGCCTTACCGGCACTTCTCGACGATCTGGCTGAACGCGGGCTTCTGGAAGACACCCTCGTGGTAGCCATGGGAGAATTTGGCAGGTCCCCTCGAATCACTGGGCAGGCGGCACGCGATCACTGGCCTCGATGCTACTTCTCGCTTTGGGCTGGGGGAGGCGTGGTGCCCGGTCGCCTCATTGGCGAATCTGATTCCCGAGGCGAAGACCCAATCACCGAGCCGATTTATCCTGTGCATGTCGGAACCACCATGATGGAACGCCTTGGATTCGACAGCCAAGCACGAGCCGAATTGGGTGTTCTGCGCGGTGGCAGGTTGATCCACGAGCTGTTTTGAGGTTGCTGATGGCGATCGTACGGTTGACCACCGATGGAAGGCTGAAGACGGACCCTCGTCCTGTTCCGGGTACTGGTACGGTCGCATTTTCCGTGCAGGTGGCCCCCAACCTTCTGGCTCTGGCGACTGTGCCTGCCGGGGGCGGTGCCAACACACGACTACACCCCTCTTCAACAGGTTCTGAATTCGAGCCGGCATGGTCTGGCGATGGGAAAACGGTCGCATTTCTACAGAATCGTGGCAACCTGAATCTGAAACTGGTCATTAAGGGCCCAGCGGGCGAATCAATTTTCGACCCGGGAGGCGGCTTTGCCGGCGTGAGGCATCCTACATTTGTCGGTGGATCTGGCAAAATTGTTTTCGCGCAAGCGGCACCCGGCGGGCAGCATCTTGCTTGGTGTGATTTTGCCGGCAAGAACCATGCCTTCATTACCAGTGGCGCTGGAATCGATGAGCATGCCGCAGCTTCATCAGATGGCACCCGACTCGCCTTCTCATCGTCTCGAGAAGGCATTTTTCAGATTTACGTTGCCGCTGCCGATGGCAGCGGCGTGCGTCGCCTCACCCGGCACGATGGTTCCGATACTCGACCGTCGTGGCACCCCGGCGGGACATGGCTTGTTTTTTGTCGGCGCACTCTTGGCCGAACTTCTTTTTGTCGGCTCGATGTTTCCACGGGTGCCGTAACACCAATATTTGAAGGCGCCGGATTCGACCGTATCGACCACCCCTGCTTCGATCTGGATGGCCGTCGGATTCTGTTCGTTGGTGAACAGGCAGGCCGTCAGGATATTTTTGCTCTGCCTTTAAGCGCTGTTTAAGCAATTAAATGGAGGATAGTGCGATGCTGAACTTGTCGCTTGGCCGCTCAGCCGGACATGCCGGTCCCATGGGGCGTCGGTCATTTTTGAAGGTAGGCGCCTCGGGGCTTGCCAGCCTTTCGCTGGCTGATATCGCCCGGGCGCGCTCGGCAGCCCCTGCCACATCTTCCGATACCAGCGTCATTTTGTTCTGGCTGGATGGCGGCCCCAGCCACATGGATCTGTACGACCTCAAGCCCGAAGCGCCTGCCGAATACCGGGGGATTTGGAAACCCATTCGCACCACCGCGCCGGGGATGGATATTTCAGAACTGTTCCCGCGTCAGGCAAAAACAGCGCACCGCATGAGCATCATTCGTACCCTCAACCACGGCACGGGTGACCATTTTGCTGGGGGCCACCGTATTCTTACGGGAAAAGACATGGGGGTTAGCGGTGCCAACAACATGCCCAAGTTCCCCTCACTGGGCTCCATTGCCAGCATGGAACTAGGACCTCGTAAAACCGGTATGCCCGCCTACGTGGGTTTGCCCAATGCCTCAAGCATTGGTCTGGTTCCCGGGTATTTTGGTGGTCATTTCCTTGGCAAGGCGTTTGATCCGTTCATGCCCGGTGGCGACCCCAATGCCGCCCGGTACTCTGTGAAAAATCTCGATCTCGCTGGTGGTCTTTCACTCGACCGTTTGGACGACCGTCGTGCCTTGCAGCAGCGATTCGATCAGGTGACGGCTGCGCTCGACAAATCCGCCACGGTTCAGGCGATGGACAAGTTCGATCAGCAGGCGCTCGACTTTGTGCGTGGTGCATCCGCCAGACATGCATTCCAGGTGGACCGTGAAGACCCACGGCTACGCGACCGGTACGGACGTCACAGTTGGGGGCAATCGGCTCTGGTCGCGCGCCGGTTGGTGGAAGCGGGTTCCACCTTCGTGACCATCACGCTGGGTGGATGGGATCACCATTGGGATCTACAAAAGGGCATGGAAAACTACCTGCCTCAGGTCGATTCCGCCGTGGCAACGTTGCTGGAAGATCTCGACGACCGAGGCCAGCTCGACAAGACATTGGTAATGGTGATGGGCGAGTTTTCGCGCACACCGAAGATGAACGATGGGGGTAACGGTGGCGCCCCACGCAGCATGGGAACTCCTGGTCGCGACCACTGGGGCAACGCCATGTTCTGTGTGATGGCGGGTGGCGGTGTTCAAGGTGGACGGATTATCGGTGAAACCGAGAAACTGGGTCAGGCGCCACGTCTACGCCCCGTGAGCCCAGCAGAACTGCATGCCACTGTTTACAAAGTTTTGGGCATTCGGCCCGATCTGATGCTGACCGATCATTCAGGAAGGCCGGTTTCCCCGCTGGAGCAAGCAAAACCAGTGGATGAGCTGTTTTGAGGAAAACAAAATATTCCTAATAAGTCTGATCCGGCCCCCGATTATCGAAGAGCCCCGCACGGCTGAGTAAGGGGCCACGTGCCATGTGACGAAATCTGTAGCATTTGCAAAACCAATCGGGTTTCCGCTCGGGAGGTTGTAACACTTTACTCAGTCGTGCGGGGCTCTTCGGTTTCTAAAGGTCCGGATTTTATGGACGGACATGATTGACCACCTCATGTGCTTCTGTTATGTCAGGAACCTCCCACCGATCGATCAAGCGGTTCATAATTCGCTCGGGGATCTTTCGATCGCGTTGTCGGATTTGTTCTGTCAAAATCTTCCGTGGAGCTTCCACATAACAAATGCGCACATGGGCTTGGTAACTTAGCAGCATGTCCAGTACCACGCCGCGCAATTGCCGACTGACATTTGTGGCGTTCCAAACGAATGGCTGGCTCTTTCGTAAAAAATCACGAGCACTTTCGCGAGCTTTCTGAATGATTCGCCCTTGATTATCATCGGGTGAAACGTCCATCTCGTCACGCAAATCATCTAATGATACCACGGGCCAGTCTGGCAGTGTTTTTCTGATATAATCATCTTTTCCCGTTCCAGGCAAACCTGCCATCATCACAACCTGCGTCCTGAATGAAGGATATGCGGGAGTATTCAGATGGCGTCTTTTGTCGAGGAAGTAAAGCACCCGTTGGTGGTCAGACTCGAAAGCATGCGGCCTATTTAGCAGGCCCAGTTCCTGACAATGAATCGCAAACATGGCAACATTATCAAGTAGTCGTTGTTGGTCGGCGCATAAACGGCCACGCACGTCTGCTTCGGCCAAAAGTGCCAAATGAGAGCAGTTGACCGTCTGACTGATTTCAACCGCAAGGCGTACCGGGTCGTTCCGTTCAATCAGAAAATACGGGGCCTGATGAAAGCGAATCAGAGCGCAGATCTGTTCCCGCGCCGCGAATGATATTTCCATACGCCAAAGCAGGCCGCGCGCCAAGACTTCTCCCCGCCGTGAGTGGCCTCGGGAAGTAATGCTACCATTCTCTTCAATGCGCGTGCGGTCGGGCTTGCCGATGTCGTGCAGCACGGCGGCTGCGAATAGTATTTGACGCTGATCATCTGGGAGGTTGCGCCAAGCGGGAAGGGCAATCAATGCTTCACAGACCATTCGTGTGTGGGTTAGCACATCGCCTTCGGCGTGGTGAATGGGATCTTGCGGACAATCCGCCAAAGTATTCAACCAGTTAAAAGACGATATCATATGGTGCCAAGGCAGGCGCCAATCCGGAGGAGCCGGGCACAATGTCAAAAGGTTTTCGCTCATCCGGTGTTAGCCCCTGAACAAATCAATGCCATCCGCCAGTCTGTTAGGAATAATTGGCCTGCTCTGCCAATGCGAATTAGAATCGTGCACCACCGTCAGGAAACTGGCGCGGACAAATTTAAAACGCTCAATCACATGGCCTTCCTCCTCAACCTTGATGTATAATCCTTCCATTTCATTACTGGGGTCTGTCTCTCGTAGTGCTAAATCGACTTTGAGACCTCGTGCCGCAACCTCTGTAGTAAGGTTCTCATGCCATCGATCTCCTTTGAATTGCGAACGCCCCAGTAATCGCGTCACCTGATTGAGCGAAACCGCCGTCCCGGAATCCAAAACAGGTACCGATGTCAGCGGAAGTCCTTGGAGCAATTGTCGTCTGTTCGGCGTGTCAAGGAAACGACCAGTGTCCAAATCAAGGAGATCAAATTCCATAAAAAAGTGTGGCAATCGATCGTAGTAGATTGTGTGCTTGGCATACAACCATTCGCCGTAGAGAACATAACGATTAGTCAGTACGGGCCAGAGAACAGGGGCCATTGTCCTTGCCCAGCGCTTGAAAAGGTCAAAGTGCTTTTCCCTGACTCCGCCTCTGAGAAAGTGCCCACGACTTTGTAAATACAACTTGCCGGCAGAGTTAAAGCGCAAGGCTGAATTGGCGCCATCGAGTTTTTCCTCGACAACGATATGTCGACCTTTGATTTGCTCAAATGGAACGCTGTCAAGATCATGGTCACCTAGCTGGAATCGTGATCCTTCTATGTGAGGTGTGCGTGGATACTTGATTAATTGAATCATGATGCTCCCTTTAATATTGCCATGGCTATGATGTGGTTAAGAACGTAGTCGATGCTCAGCCGCTGTACCCCGGCTCTTGTGAAAAGTTTTGTCAATGACTGTTCAGTGAACAACTGGATATGCTCTGGATTGTCGTCCGCCTTGCTCGGTACTGAAACCACCACAAACCGGCGGGCTACCCGGACTGCCTCGGCAATAGCACGCTCCGGCTCGGATAGATGTTCCAGAACTTCCAGCATTGATACGCCATCAAATGACGAATCTGCCATAGGCAACTTCGTCACGTCGGCCACTTCAGCGCTGAGCCGCGAAATGCCACCGGCTGATACGGCACGAATGTCTCGAACACGGTCTTCCCGCACGTCTACGCAGTGCACATTGAGTTCCGGAAATTCGGACAGCAATGGCCACAGGAAAGCGCCTCGCCCACTGCCAATATCAAGCAATCCATTTGGCTCGATTTGCCTGAGAAAACCGAATACCCGTCGGACCCGCGGCATAGGTGTCATGCGTTTGAATTTGTGAAGGCGGAGGCCGCTTGATTCGCCATGGCGAAATATCTCTTCTGCCGAAAGTCCTTGGCGTTCGGGGAGCGACCCACGGACAAATGCAGCAGCAAAATCGAGGTGGTATCGATCAGCGAGAGAGGTCATTTCGGGTGTCCTCGTTGTACACACTAAGCAGTCGGTCTGATGTTTTTTAGTATTCTGAGTGCCAGATGTATATCTTTGTTCGAATGCCGAATAATGACGGTGATTATTCGTAGTTGGAAGTGAGGCAATTAAACCATCGTGCAGGGCTGGTTGATGTTGAGCTTTGGCAGGTAACAGCGCACCAATAACGAATCCAAAGGGTGTACCTTTCAAGTCGTTCACAACTTTTGGGTGTGCAGCAAGTCAGCGATGGCCTCGTGGTAAGATTCGGGATCTGAAGCCATTGCAAATGTCATTGAGCTTTCGCATGGGAGTCTGTGGTCCCTTACTCAGGCGTGCGGAAATCTTCGGATCTGACCATTGGGCCGCAATAAATAGTGGAGTCTTCCCATGATCCGTGTGTTTCTGCTTGACCGACGAGACGGAACAACGCGATGGGGGGATGGTGGTCTGCTAGTCAGCTTGCCGCCGAATTCCGAAGATTATGTCATTTGGGTAGATGCTCAAAATCCTACCGAAGAAGAAGAGCAATTGCTGCTGACACGCTGGTTTCCTGTCCACGATCTCACCATGGAAGATATTTCCCGGCCACGGCGACTTCCTGAGCAGTCGCCGCACCTTCCTAAAGTGGAAGAGTTTGCCAATTATCTGTTCATCATCACCAACCCTGTGCGTTCTTCACAGATTGAAGAACCCGGTCCCCTCGATGCCTGTCAGCTTTCCGCAGTGCTGAACCGACATGTGCTCATAACAGTTCACTACTGCGTTTTGCCGGGAATTGATGAGGTGCAATCGCAGCTGCACCGTCACACGACACTGGCAGAACGTGGTCCAGACTTCCTCTTTCATCTGGTGCTCGATGCCACCGTCGATGGTTATGTTCCGTTGCTTGAAACCATCGAAAATCGGCTCGACGAGATGGAAACCAACCTGTTTGCTTCTTCCGCATGCCTAGTGCTTGAACAGTTGCTGGCTTGGAAGCGCACCATTGTGAGCCTGCGGAAAACGGTGCTGCACGAACGTGAGGTGCTCTACCGGTTGGTGCGTGGTGAGTTTGCGTTTATCGATCAGAAGGAAGTGGCGTATTACCGCGATGTTTCAGACCACCTTTTCCGGTTTGCGGAAATGCTCGAGAACAGTAGGGAAATGGTTTCCGACCTGTTGCAAAACCATTTAGCCCACGCTTCCCACCGTTTGAACGAGGTCATGAAGGTGCTGACGGCAGTATCGACCATCATTCTGCCCATGACGCTGATTTCGGGCATTTACGGCATGAATTTCAAGGAGATGCCTGAAACAAATTGGGCCATCGGTTATCCGATGGCCCTTTGTCTGATGGTTGTAGCGGGATCATGCACGTACTGGTTTTATCGATCGCGCGGTTGGCTGTAAAAACTCAATGCCGAAGACAGGACTTGAACCTGCACATCCTTGCGGATACCAGCCCCTCAAGCTGGCGCGTCTGCCATTTCGCCACTTCGGCCTGTGGTGAAACTGTATTGTGACGGATGGCCGTGGGAAATCAAGGGGACAGGTTGAAGAGGTGAACTTCTGGTGCACCGGTCCTGTCGGAGATGCAGGCCAGAGTGGTTCCGTCGGGTGAAAATGCCGGAAATGTGGCATGATCTGGCCCGCCTACCAGCAGGTGTTCTCCTGTGCCATCCGGCCGGATGCCTACGATGTCGAAACTGCCGTGCTGGTGCCGGGCGAAAGCAATCTGTTTGCCATCGCCCGACCATGCAGGCCAAGATTCGAGTCCTTTTCCACCTGCAAGTTTACGCAGAGTTCCAGTGGCTACTTCGAGGGTGTGCACAGCTTCCGTGCCACTGCGCGCACTGGTAAATGCAAGAAACCGCCCATCCGGTGACCATGCTGGGTGGTGATCGGGCGCGGGGTGATTGGTCAGCCGGCGGATGTCGCTTCCATCAGGTAGCGACACGTACAGCTCCTGATTTCCATCACGCGTGCTAACCCATGCGATGGTTTTGCCGTCGGGAGACCATCGTGGCGACTCCTCAAAGGCCTTGTGTGGAATCAGTGGTTCCGCAGCCGTACCGTCTGCTTTGCACGCGTAAATATTCAATTTGCCATCGGTTCCTTGGAGAATATCGTGGACATACGCAATGCGAGAACCGTTAGGCGCGGGGTGGGCATCGAAATGCGGGGTTCCCGGGTGTGGCTTGATCAGTGGGCGTGACTGTCCGCCTTTGGAGCTTATGACAGCGACCTCAAGCTTGCCGGTTTTGATACGTGAATAAAGCAACTGGCTGCCATCTGGCCACCACTGCAGGTGCCCTTTCCACGCGCCATCGTTGGTAAGGGCTCGCGATTCCTGCCCGCAGCAGAACACGAGTAACCAGATCATCATTCTCGATTCATCCTAAAAAAGTTCGTCCATCACGCGTCCACCCGTGCCAATACCGAGGTTCACCAACGATTCGCTGGTAAGGCCCAGCGCCGCATGCACTGTGGCAGCCAAGTCTACCGGTGTCGCGGCATGGTCCACCGGGAACGATGCCGTGGCATCGCTAGACCCAAGCACGGTGCCGCCGCGTACGCCTCCTCCTGCCAGAAGCGCGGTGTAGCAATGCTCCCAGTGATCTCGCCCTGCTTTGTCGTTGATTTTCGGGGCGCGGCCAAACTCCCCCATGGCAATGACGAGGGTGGAATCGAGCAGGCCACGGCCTGCAAGGTCGTCGAGCAGTGCCGAGACAGCGCGGTCTAGCCATGGAGCATGGCGATCTGCCATGAGGGTGAAATTCCGGTAGTGGTGATCCCAGCCTCCGTCGCCGGCATCTTCTTCGGCCTCGACATGGTCGGACCAGTTGACTTGAACAAAAGGAACATCGCGTTCGACCAAGCGCCGGGCCAGCAGGCAGGCTTGGCCGAAACGAGTGTGGCCATAGGCCGCGCGTGTCTGTGGCCGCTCGGATGCCAGATCGAAAGCCTTCAGCGCGGATGGGCCCGTAAGTAAAGCCAGAGCACGCGCCCTGTGGGCATCGAGGCCAGACAATTGCGCGTCTGCTTGGGCCGCGACGCGATCAATGGCCGAGCGAAGGCTATCGCGGTCAGCAAGGCGTTCAGGTTTGAGTGCGGGATTCAATTCGAGATCGGGCAGGCTTATTCCTTCGTCGAGCCCATAGTTGATTCTGAATGGGTTATATGCAGGCCCGAGTGGACCGCCGCCCTCCCCGATAATGGCTTTTTTCCCCTGATGCAGCTTGCCTCCCAGAACCAGAAACGGGGGGAGTTGGCCTCGGGCGGGAAGCGCGCGCGCCACGGTACTACCCAGAGCAGGCCTGATGGAGCCAGCTTGTGGAATGCCATTGAGGCCAACAGCGCCCCCAATACTGCCCGTAAGCCCAATGGTGCCTGCCACACCATGGTCGTTGGAATGGGTGCGCATGGAACGGACCAAAGCGAATTTGTCGTTCCGCTCGGCAAGCCTTGGGAACAGTTCGCTGTAGCGGACACCTGTGATCCGCGTCTGAATGGTTCCGAACGGCCCACGGATAGCTTCAGGTGCCAGCGGTTTGGGATCGAACGTGTCCAGTTGGCTGGGCCCGCCCCATAGCCACAGTAGAACAACACGTTTCGCCGTACCTAATGGAGTGTATAAGCCCCGGGCCATGTGCCGCCACGATAAACCAAGGGCCGCACATGCACCTAGTGTGATGATTGATCGGCGCGTTGGACCATTGATGGCGCCAAGATTGAGCATTCAGGTGCCCTCCGGGGAGCCTGAGTATAACCGCTTTGCCTTGCCAGTGGTAATTCTTCGCTGGATTGGCTTACAGCACGCCTTTGGTGCTGGGAATTCCAGGCGCGCGCGGATCGAACTCACAAGCCATGCGTAACGCGCGACCGGTAGCCTTGAAAAGGGCTTCTAACTGATGGTGGGTGTTGCTGCCGTGGTGCACAATGGCATGCAGGTTCATCTGGGCGCTGTTGGAAAAGGCGCGGAAAAACTCTTCGCCCAGTTCAGCAGGGAAAACGCCAAGCATCACGTTGGGTATTTGTGCCTGCCATGCCAGATACGGCCTGCCGGAAAGGTCTACAGCCACCGTGGCAAGGGTTTCGTCCATTGGCACAATAGCGTGGCCGTAGCGACGAATGCCTGCCTTGTCTCCCAATGCCTGTTTCAATGCCTGGCCGAGTGTGAGGCCGACATCTTCTACCGTGTGATGACTGTCGATGTGCAGGTCGCCCTTGGCGACGGCCTTAAGGTCGAAGCACCCGTGCCGAGCCATCAGGTGCAGCATGTGATCGAGGAAACCAACCCCTGTTTCAATGCGCACCGCACCTTGACCATCGAGATTGATATCGATGGCAACCTGAGTTTCACCGGTGCGACGTTCGATGCTTGCCGTGCGTGCCATGGATAGGGTTCCGCGGATCAACCAACAAGGCGCGCCAACGCAGCCAACAAACGGCTCGTTCCTGCCTCTGTACCTACGGTGATCCGAAGACCGGGTGCGTGGGGAGGGTAATGCATCAGCCTGACAAGAATTCCTTCGTTTTTAAGTGCGGTATAAAGCGGTGG
>Ga0255133_1000530_pt1 | contig 11236 bp, 6 predicted proteins | sample Law_Law_RepB_8d_FD_188553 | JGI IMG/M metagenome (GOLD analysis project Ga0255133, IMG submission 188553) | Freshwater microbial communities from St. Lawrence River, New York, United States - Law_Law_RepB_8d | ecosystem: Environmental > Aquatic > Freshwater > River | place: USA: New York... | reverse complement strand
TCGGTCTGCCTTTTAACTCGGCAGTTTGAAAAGTATGGCAGTGGCATAGTTTCTGTCTGAAGAAAACCGGCGGGACGCCGGTTCCACCAAACAACCAAACAATTCCATCCCATTTGATTATGTAGTGGGACCGGCGTCCCGCCGGTCTGTCAGACCGCAAACCTAATCCAACTCGATTCAGCGCGAAAGCCTGTGGCTTTGCGCGGTGAATTATTGATATTATTCGCCTGCCTTGGCTTCGCGATCCAGGCTGCCCACCAACGCCAGATCCCGGCTGCCTAGGCGCTCGGCTTGCTTGGGTGCCGTGGTGACCGTGACAACCATCTGGTTGCCATCGGGCCAGGCCACCAGATAAAAATTCTGCATCACATCCACGCCTTCCATTTTGCCCACAACGGACCAACGATAGATGTATCTTTTGTCGCCTGAAGGCACTTCGCCGCCCTGCAACTCCTTGGCGGGCTCCCAACCGGGAATGCGACCCATGGCTTCTTTGAACGCTTCGGGCGACATGGGTTTGCCATTTTCAGCCTTGGTCCACTGCGAAAGCGTGGCCTGTGCCAGAAAATCGCCCTTGTCCATCAGGCGTAATACAAGATGGCTGTTGGCCTTAGCCACCATGTGCCAGTCGCGAGCATGCAGCAGTTCAAAACGCCCTTTATCGTCTTTGTAATCGATGGCCAGTTGCACATCCGATGGCTCAAATCCTTTAGGGACCGATACAAGCGCAGGATCACCCAGCACCGTCGGTGTGGGTATCAATTTCCGCTGAATCATGATGGTAGCGTCCACTGTCACCGCCGGGCTGGCTGGTCCCGCTTCGCGCTCGTCTTTTTGCCTCCAGCGGGCCGCGACAACTCTTCCCGCAGCCACGTCGTATGTCAGGGAGGCATCGAATTCAACGCGCACGGTGGCACCGATTTCAATTCCGGTGGCGCGCCCGGATACCTGAATGGTCGCCTTGTCGCCGACGATCGATACCAAACGTGCTTTCACAGCATGCTCAGCCAATCCTTCAAAATGCCCCAATGCCTGCACCACAGAAGGAGGAACATCCCATGTGGATTCCACAGCCATACTTTTGCCGGGCATGATTCCCGCCAAAGCCAAGCTGTCGAGGTGTTCTGCCACCAGTTCCAGTTCTTCGCGGCGTAAGGCACCGGCAGGAGCATAGTGCGAGGTCTGGTCCTTGATGCGCTGCACAATGATCAAACGGTGGTCGTCTCTTAGCGTGCGCTCTCCCGGATTACCCTCCACTGAAATGGTGGCTTTGGCCGTGGAGTAATTGCGCGCGGCCTTCAAGGCCTCCGCAGGTGGGCCACCAGCCAAGATGCGCTCTGCATAGGCATGCTCGGCCCGCGCCACTAGCTTCAATGGGACCATTTTCGCGTCTTGAATGACTCGAATTTCGCCTGTGAGGCTCAGTTCCTGACGGATTTCGTAGCATTGATCGGTAGCTAGATCATCACGCAACAAAACCCCGCCGGCCTGACTTGGCATCACCAGAATCAGCGCGCCCCAGATCGAAGTTATCAACATGGCCCGGCCCTCAACATGTGCTCAATCAACAATAGATCGGCACATACATCGGGATTGCGGCCCAACTCAAGTCGAAATGGTGCAGCGGATCGACGCTTGACTAGCGAGTACTATGGCGGCCCGCTTCAAGGGGTCGGTGCGGGCACAAAAGTGAGTGCCGCCGAGTTCATGCAGTACCGTTGCCCGGTGGGCTTGGGGCCATCTGGAAACACATGGCCCAGGTGCGCATGGCACCGGCGACAAACAACCTCGGTACGTGTCATGAACAGGCTCCAGTCTTCCACCAGGGCTACTGATTCTGCCGTAGCTGGCTGATAAAAACTGGGCCAGCCGGTACCAGATTCGAATTTGGTTTCAGATGCGAAAAGAGGGGCATCGCAGCAGACGCAGCGGTACTCACCTGCCTGTTTGTTGTCCCAAAGGGCGCCCGTGAAAGCCCGCTCCGTGCCTTTCTTGCGCGTAACTTTAAACTGTTCGGGAGTGAGTTGCTCCCGCCACTCCTCGTCGGTCTTGGTCACTTCAGGCTTCTGACTCACGGTTGGTACTCCTCCGCATCCGGTCGACACCAAGGCCAACACCAGCATTGTCCTGATTTTCATGGCATCGCCCTCCTCAAGAAAATGATAAGGCCACAGCAGACGATGACGGCCAGATAAACAGGCTCAGAGACCTTCAATTCAAGAAGGCTTCCGCTAACCTTGATCTTATGATCTTGTTCACACAGACCATTTCGGGGGATTTCGAAACCCATGTCCGCCGCCGTACGCATCGCCCTATGGTCTGGCCCGCGCAATCTTTCGACCGCCATGATGCGGGCGTGGGGAAGCAGATCCGATACCACGGTTGTGGATGAACCACTTTACGCCCATTATCTTAAGCAGACCGGTGCGCCACACCCCGGTGCGGCAGAAGTGATCGCCGGACAAGAATCCGATCTGAAGCGCGTGACGGCCGGGCTTCTGGGCCCGGTGCCGGAAAACCGGGCTATCTACTACCAGAAACAGATGACGCACCACCTATTGCCGGGAATGGACCTTGGCTGGATTGCCGGTCTCAGCAACGCCTTCTTGATCCGTGAACCAGCATCCGTGGTGGCATCATTCACCAAGGTGGCAGGTGAGCCACGCCTTGAAGAAACAGGCCTGCCCCAGCAAGTAGAACTCTTTCTGGCCGAGTGGCACCGCACCGGACGGACTCCACCGGTGATCGACGCAGCCGATGTGCTGGCAGCTCCCGAAATGATGCTGAAAAAACTATGCGCACACGTAGGTGTGTCGTTCGATCCTGCCATGCTCCAATGGAAATCGGGGCCTCATGCCACCGACGGCATCTGGGCTCGGCATTGGTACGCCAGCGTCTGGACAACCACAGGATTCGGGAAACCGTCCGACCAACCGCCACCCGAAGTACCAGCAAGTTTTCAGGGTCTGCTGGCTGAAGCGCGGCGGTTGTACGGAATCATGCATGCGCACAGGCTGAGGCCGTAAGAATTCGTTATTGCCCGGTTACTGGCCGTCTCCAGGCACAGGTTGCCTAACGCGTGGCAATGGTAAATCCTCAATCCTGCTGATAGGGTTGGGTCGGGGAACAGGGAGCACGTCTGCTGGTTCGGCTGCGGAAGCCGCTGCTTCAGTTTCGGGCAATGGCAAATTCCATCCTCCCCCCAGCGAACGATACGTGTCAACCAACGAGAGAAGTTGGTTACCGCGCGCCGCAATAAGGCCATCCGCAATGCGGGCGAAATTCTGTTCAAGATTGTAAACCCACAGGTATGTGGCCGTTCCTTCGTTGTACTGCACAATCCCTAGTTCCAAAGCCCGGCGGGAGCTTGCCGCCGCCTTTTCCAACGAACCCACAATATCGCCCTGTTTCAGGTAACCAATGATTCCATCCTCGACCTCGCGCTGAGCCTCGAGAGCCTTGTTCTGCAAGGCAAAAATGGCCTCGGAAAGTTTGGCGTCTTCGTAACGCACCTTGGCCAGCAGCCGACCGTAATTAAGCACGTTCCAGCTTACCGACGGGCCAATGAATCCATTGGTGACACTCGTGCCAACAATACCACTATGAACGACACCAATACTCCCGTTGAGGCTCAAGGCCGGGAGCAGTTCTGAAGACGCGACACCAATGCGGGCGCACTGAGCCGCCGCCACCCGCTCAGCCTGCCGCAGGTCGGGTCGACGGCGAACAAGATCTTGCGGAATGCCAACAACCAGTTTTTCTGGCAGCGCGGGCATTGGTCTGTCGGTGAGCCCAGGTCCCAGATCGTTAGGCGGTTGGCCTGTAAGAACCGAAATACGGTTCATGGCCTGTCGCATCTGCAATTCAAAACTATGCAGTTTGGCCAGTGTGGCATGAAACGAGGCTTCCGAAAGCCGCGGATCCACTTCCGATGCCGCGCCCGCTTTGAACTTTGTCCTGCTGAGTTCGACAATATCGCGTTCAAATTCAGCCAGTCTGCGGTAAAGGTTCAATTCTGCCTGGGCAACGCGGTACTGGATGTAAGCCGATGCCACTTCAGCTTGCAGCATCACAAGACCTTGGTCGTTCTGGGCAATGGAAGCATCGAGTTCGGCAGCCTGACTCTCGATGGCCCTTCGGTATTTACCCCAGAAATCGGCTTCCCAGGCGACAGCGAAATCAGCTCGGCTGATATTGAAATAAGGATCGTAGCCCAAAAGCTGGGCAATAGGGCTGTTTGCCCCTTCAAAATTCACGACATAGCGGTTGAAATAGCCGTTGATGTTCTGGAATTGTGGAAACAGCCTGCCCTTGGTGTAGTCGAGTTGTGCCCGGGATGCCATGACGCGGGCACCCAGTTCACGCAGCGTCCAGTTCCGGTCGCGCACTTGTCGGGTGAGGTCGTCCAGTGCCGGATCACCCAGCACGCGCCACCAAGCGCCTTCATCCACAGGATCTGTGGCCAGCAGTGGCGAGTCCTGATCGATCCAGTCTTTTTCCACGTCAACTGTGGGAGGCACATGGTTAGGGCCCACTTTGAAACCGTTACGGACCCATGTTCGCAAAGGCGTGCAGCCACTGGCCGAACCCAGCAGGGCGGTGAGGATTAACCAGAACCAGCAAACACGGAGCATGAACCAAGCCCAAGCCCTAGAAGTGCAAAATCTGCACTATCAGGTCATCGGCACGCAGAATCAGCAACTTAGTTATTTATGGCAAAACCGCCACAAATACCCCATCTTTACAATTATAGTGCGTCGCGGGGCTCAACCCGCCACCACTCCAAGCAAAGATAAACAGCGGGAGTAAGATAGAGGGTTACCACTTGTGAAATAATCAGCCCGCCCACCATAACCAATCCCATGGGCCGTCGGCTTTCGGCGCCGGCGCCCCAGCCTAATGCAATGGGAAGCGCGCCCAAAATGGCTGCTGCCGTTGTCATCATGATCGGCCGCAAACGAACCGCGCAGGCCTGAACAATGGCTTCTCGCGGGGCAATACCCCGACGTCGCTCTTCGATAGCAAAGTCAATCACCATGATGGCGTTCTTTTTCACGATTCCGATAAGCAGAAGCAGACCCAACAAGCCATATAGGTCGAGTTGAATGCCAAATGCGCGCAACACGAGCAACCCGCCTAAACACGCCGAGGGCAGGCCGGAAATGACCGTAAGAGGATGCAGGTAGCTTTCGTAGAGTATTCCAAGAACCAGATAGATAACCAGCAACGCCAACAACAGTAAAGGCACAAATCCAGCTGCCGATTCTGTAAACTCCGCCGCAACCCCATCGTTAAAGCCTTCCACACCGGAAAGATCTGCCATTGCTTCGCGCGCCAGTTCCTCGATTTTCTGGATGGCTTCACTCGCCGGAACACCCGGTGCCGGGTCATACGACAAGGTTCGCGAACGGAATCGGCCGGCATGCTCGATGGTGGCTGGTAGCATCAGCTCTTCCACGCGCACCAACTGGTCCATGGGTATCAAAAATTGTCTTTCAGAAGCGACACGAAGTAATCCCAATTGCGAAGAGTAATTTTGATATTCTGGAAGCGCTGTGATAATCATCTTCATGGCGCCGGACGAGCCATACACGGTGCCGGTAGGACTCGACGCATACGAATCGCGCATGGTCCTATTGACCTGCCCCGAATCCACTCCCAACAACCCACACATGCGGCCATCAATCGATACTCGCAAGGCCTGTGTGTTTTCATCGGAATTTCCGGGTAATCCGGCGAACAACGGAGAACGATGCATGGCCAAGCTCAGCCGTTCATACACACGGTTCACGTTTTCCGGACTATTGCCACGCACTGTGTACTGAAGCGTGGCCGGGTAAAGGGTTGTTGTCAGTGGAATGGTTGGGGGCTGTACCACACGGGCTTCAACAGCAGGGTCTTGATTGAGACTAACAAGCAACCGCTGGCGCACCACCTCAATGGCATCGCGGCCGGAAGGCGGCTTCAGATGCACTAAAATAGTGCCCTGATCCTGAGCGTGGTTAAAATCGTTGATTCCAAGAAGCGTGGCATGTGTGGCCACGGCAGGATCCGCGTCCAGAATAGCACGAAGGCGATCATGCGCCCGGACCGACCCTGCGAATGCGCTGGCGGCGGGAACACGGGTCATCACAACCAACCTGTCCTCATCATCGGCAGGTATAAATCCTTTAGGGATCTTTTGAAATTCCCATGCTGTCCAACCGGCTATCCCGGCACCCAGCAACATGAACAGCCACGGGCAGGCGACAACTGGCCGCAACGTCTGCACATATAGCCAAGTCAACAATCCATGCTGTTGCTCGCCATGACGTTTTTTAGTGGAACGCTTGATTAGTTTCGCGCAAACCATCGGGGTGAATGTCAGGGCAATCACGCCGGAAATCAGAATCGCCACAGAAATTGTCGCCGCGAACTCATGGAACAGCTTGCCTATCACGCCACGCATAAGAAGAACAGGCAGAAAAACAACCACCAAAGACACCGTCATTGACACTATAGTAAAACCGATCTCGCGGGCACTTGTTATAGCCGCCTCAACGCGGTCCATTCCGCTTTCCACGTATCTGTGGGTGTTTTCCAGCACCACCACGGCGTCGTCCACCACGAAGCCCACTGCCAGTGTCAAAGCTAGTAACGACAGGTTGTCGAGGCTGTACGACATGAGCCACATGAATCCAAAAGTAGCTGTAAGGCTGGCTGGAACCACAAGACTGGTCACCACGGTGGACCGGAGGTCACCTAAAAACAACAAGGTTACGGCAACCACCAAAGCAACCGCCACCAACAAGGTAATCTGCATATCGTGAATCGATTCACCCACGGGAACCGATGAGTCTGCCAGAAGCGACAAGCTGGCTCCGGCAGGCAACCCCGCGCGTAATTCATCCAGCATGCGGTTGACACCACGCGATACTTCCAGCGTATTGCTGGATGGTTCACGACGAATGGCCAGTACAATTCCAGTGTCACCGGCAAACCAACTTTGTTCTGAAATGTCAAAACGCTCCTCGACAACATCGCCAAGATCCGAGAGGAACAACTGGCTGTCCTTTCGTGATCTCAGGGGAATGGTGCCGATTTCCTCGGGAGTGCTTAAACCAGCCAGACTGTCGACCTGAACAGCGCGAACAGGGCCGTCTAATCGCCCCGAGGGAAGGTTGGAATTGGCGGAATTGACCAAATCCCGGATCGCGCCAATGTCGATGCGATGCCCCGCTGCCAAAACAGGGCTGTACCGTACGCGAATGGCCTTGCTCGATCCACCCAGAACGGTAATCCGGGCCACGCCAGGAACTGTGCCCAGTTTCGGGCTCAGCAACCGTGTCGCAATATCATTTAAATCCCAAATGGGAATAGTCGCGGAACTCAGACCAAGCAAAATAACAGGCTGGTCCGCCGGATTGAATTTTGCCAGAACAGGCGGTGCATCGAGTGTGTCGGGCATTTTAGCTTTGGCGGCATCAATCTTCGATTGTACCTGATTGGCTGCATCGTTCATGTCCCTATTGAGACGAAAACGAAGCACTATGGACGTGTTACCCAATGTGCTGGTGGACCGCATGCTCTCCACGCCGTTGATACTGGCAAATTGCTCCTCAAGCGGACCGGTGACCGAGCTTTCCATGTAGGGCGCTGAAGCACCAGCAACCGATGCGGTGACAACTATCGTTGGAAAATCCACACTGGGAATACTGCCAACAGCCAGTTCTCGATAACCCATCACGCCAAACAGCATGAGACTTATCACCAGCAATGTGGTGCCAACAGGCCTGCGGATAAACCACTCAGTCATGTGATTACTTTTCTCCGCTTCCGAATGAAGGTGCGGTCCATGAAACGATAAACAGATGGTGTGAGAACCAGCGTTACCACCTGCGAACACAATAGCCCACCCAAAAGGATGACACCCACAGGACGCAAGGCATGGCTGCCAGATCCAATTCCAGCAATCAGCGGCAAGGCGCCGGCTGCGGCTGCCAGAGTGGTCATCTGGATAGGGCGCAATCGTTCGCGAGACGCTTCAAGAATGGCCTGTTCCGGGCCAACACCTGTCGACTGAAGTTGCTGCGCGAAATCTACCAGCATGATGGCGTTTTTCTTGACGATTCCCATCAACATCAACAGCCCCATAAATCCATAAATATCCAGCTCGAGTTCTGTGATCCAAAGCGCGAACAATCCGCCTAATAACGCGGAGGGTAGACCGACCAAGACTGTAAATGGATGAATCAGCGATTCATAAAGCACACCCAGCACCAGATACATGACCAGCAAGGCCAGCAGCACCATGGGACCGGTTCGGGCAATCGATTCCGCAATTTCCTTGGCAACACCAGCCAGACGCGCCTGATCTGGGCCGTTGCTCACCTCGTCGAGTTTCTGGGAAAGCATCTTCAGCGCTTTTCCAGAATCCGCACCTTTGACAATATTAAAACTGATAGTGCTCGCTGGCAACCTGTTGTAACGCTCCACCTGACGTGAAACTGTTGTGGTATTCCAAGACAGAACTTCGTCCAATCGACCACTGCTGCCCCAAGAGCCTACATCCAAGCCAAGCAGTGGAAAACTCGATTCGTCTTTGCGCCATTTTTCCATCAAACCAACCGACAGCCCGCGTGTTTCATTGGTGCTCCCCAAAAAACCAATCTGACGCGGTCCAAAACCCGATTGAAGTGTGGTATCAACCTTCTTCACGTTTCCGCCCAGACGCGCAAGGGTACGCCGGTCTATCCCTGCGACAAGCTCGGGGAGTGCCGATTCACTTTCAGAGTCGATACCAACGAATTCCTTCTGGCTCCGCATCCAGGTGGTGATATCGGCCACCAACCCCGGAAGCCGTTCCGCTTGTTGGGAGGTAAGCAATACTTGGTAAGCGCTCTTGGTCTGTTTAGTGTTTAAATAAAACGCCGGTGGATTGAACGTGAACAGTTTCAACCCCGGCACACGATCAGGTATGGCGACAATATCAGCAGCGATATCGATTAGCGACCTTCGTGGAAGCGGCTTGAACTTCAAAAACATAAATCCATCAGCTTGCCCGGTGTTGATGACATTGGCGCCAAGCGTTGTGATGACATCGTCGATTTCTGGAATTGATTCCATTTCCCTCAAAATGTCCCGGTGCAAGGCAGTCATTCTATCCCAGGAAATCTGGTCTTCTGCCCGTATGAAAACAAGCAACATCGACCGATCCTCATCTGGAAGAAAGCCGGTACGCACCTTTCCCAACAAAAACACGGTGCCCACCGCGCACATTCCCAGAATGGTAACTCCAAAAATAGGCCGATGCAGAAACCACGCCAAAACAGATCCATACCACCCTTCCCTGGGCATGGCACCAGCATGATTTGACAAACCCGAACGAATACCACCGCCGGAAGTAAGGAGCCACCTGGCAAGGACTGGCACCAGAAACAAACTCACCAGACCAGACATGGCTATGCATGCCAATAAGGTAATGGCAAATTCACGAAAGATACGACCAAGCATTCCCTGCATCAGCAATAATGGCAAAAAAACAGCCATCAGCGACACGGTAATAGCAAGTATTGTAAAACCGATTTCATGGGCGGAATCGATCGATGCCTGAACCACGCCTTTTCCCATTTCAATATGACGAATCATATTTTCAAGCACGACCACGGCGTCGTCAACGACAAAGCCAACCGCCAGGTTCAGCGCAAGCAGGCTAAGGTTGTTCATGGTGAAACCCATCACCCACATCACGCCCAGCATGGAAACAATACACACCGGAAGCACAGAACAGGCAACCAGCGTCGCGGCGATACTGCGCAGGTACAGATTTATCACGAACACCACAAGAACCATCGATATAAAAAGCGTCAAAAGAAGGTCATTTATAGACTCTTTCAGCGATATTGTGTTATCGTAGAGGATCTCGCACTTCACTTCGGCTGGCAGCAGTAGGCTCGCCTGCTCCACCACCTTTCTGGCGTTGCTGGCAAGGACAACCGCATTGGATCCAAGGTCGCGGTAAATGGCCAAAACCACACACGGATGGTTGCGATGCCAACTGCCATGGTACGAATCCGGTGGCAATAGCTGGCTGCTGGCCGCATCCGACAGCCAGCCTTTCCTGAAACCATCAGCACTCGCGGAAATCCGGGGTATCGACGGCATGGCTATTGATTGAAGGTCAATGCCTTCGGCGCCAACCGGGCCAGACCCCTCCAGTATCAAGTCTCGTTCCGGGCCTGCAAGTATTCCCCAAGGCAACAGACTGCGCTGGTTCGCGACCGTATTGGAGACCCGATCAAGGGATAGACCACGCTGCGCTAATGCCAACGCATCCAACTCAACACGCCAAGTAGGATTTCCAGAACCCGATACCTCGACTCGGGCCACACCCGGGAGGGAATTCAGACGATCAGCCAGCACCCGACTTGCCATGGAGGTCAGGTTGGCCACAGGAACCGTTTCAGACTCCACCGTAATGTACATCACAGGCGTATCTGCAGGGTTGTACTTGGCAAATTTTGGAATGTCTGGCATATCGGCGGGAAGATCCGGGGCAGCGGCACGTATGGCCCGGCCAATGTCGCCCATGGCTGCGCTCATTGATATTTCTGGACGAAAACGCAACGTTACTGTCGCGGTACCCTGAACACATGATGTCGAGCAATCCAACAGACCCGGAATGCCGCATAGCTGGGCCTCCAGTGGGGAAGCAACTGAAAGCGCCATTGTCTGGGGGTCGGCGCCTTGATAAGTCCCCGTGACAACCACTGTTGGAAATTCAACATCCGGGATTTTGCATGCGGGCAGCATCCACCATCCCATCAAACCAAAGAGAAACAACGAAATATGGACAAGAACCACACCAACCGGTCGGCGAAGAATGGTTGCCATAATCCCGTTTGATTCCCTCCCAGCGGTTGTCATGGGCTGGCTTCTCCTGCAGGAGGCAGAACGCGCACCGCAAGCCCATCCGCCAATCGAACGACTCCATCCGTAATAACAGTTTCTCCCGGTTCCAGGCCACCATCCAACAGCACCAACTCTCTATCCACACGGCGCACTTTCAATTTTCTCCGGGAAACTCGGTTATCTTTATCCAATACATAAGTCTGAGCCCCACCCACACTTTGGCCTAAAGCTGAAAGCGGTATCACCACCACGCCCGTGTCTATTCCAAGTGTCAGACGCACTTCAAAAAATTCTCCCGGCCATATCGCCAGATCAGCATTGGGGAATTCAGCGCGGAGCGTGATGG
>Ga0255133_1000524_pt1 | contig 11271 bp, 5 predicted proteins | sample Law_Law_RepB_8d_FD_188553 | JGI IMG/M metagenome (GOLD analysis project Ga0255133, IMG submission 188553) | Freshwater microbial communities from St. Lawrence River, New York, United States - Law_Law_RepB_8d | ecosystem: Environmental > Aquatic > Freshwater > River | place: USA: New York... | reverse complement strand
GCAGTCGACGCCGGCAACAATCCATCGGGTGCGGCATCAGCAAGCCGTGTTTATGATATTCTCCCGCCCGTTGTCGGTTCCGCTGTCAGCAGCTTGACGGTGCTTAATATTCTTACCACCCAGACCTCGTTCACGGTCACCGTACCGCTTGATGGCGGACTGGCGGGTATCGATCAGGCTTCTCTTACCGGTTCTCTCTCCGTGCTGCTGGCTTCCAACTCAACGACGGCGGCAAATGCCGTTTTCAACAGTTTCAGCGCCGGTGTTGCCACCTACACAGTTACCCCGATCACATCGTCTTTCCTGGACGGTCCTCTGGGCACCTACAACTTTGTGCTGACCGGAGTCTCTGATCTGGCGGGAAACACTCTTCCGACACAGACGGTCGGATCCATTGTTGCCGACTTTATTGCTCCAACTGGAACCATTACTTACGCTATAGCGTCGCCCACCAATCTGGCACCTTTCGGGGCCACCGTGGTGTTCAGCACTCCGGTTGTTGGTTTTGACCTCACCAAGCTTACACTCACCGGCGCTACCGCGTCTCAATTGTCGCAGGTTGATTCTGTTACTTACAATTTCGTAGTCAACCCAACGGGTACCGGGGCCCGTGTGGTTAGTATTTCCACCAGTATCGCGCAGGGTGCCGTGTCCGATGTGAACGGAAACCCCTTGGTAGGCACGGTTCCAGCCACCATTAGCTACGACACAGTGCTGCCCGTGCCAACCGTGACCTACACGGGTACCGGCACACATTCTTCCAGCACGTCTCTCGCATTCCGTGTTACGTTTTCAGAAGCACTGCCAACGGGCGCGTTCACTAGTTCGGGTGTGACTATTGGTAATGGGTCGCTTCAGTCGTTTACGGTGGTTTCGGCGCAGCAGTACGATTTGGTCATCAACCCACTTGTCCAAGGGCTGGTGACCGCAAGGGTTGCCGCAGGTGTGACACGGGACCTTGCCGGGAACCCCAACGAGGCCTCCAATATAGCCTCGGTCACTTACGATACCATTGTTCCCGTTGCCTCGATCGTATTGCCTACCAATGCCGCTGGTACTATTTCTCAATCCCGTTTCGTGGTGACGATCAATACCTCAGAACCCACGCAAATCGCCAATGCCTTGCGGTTTGTTGTTTCCGGAGTATCTGTTTTCAGCCCCCTGACAGCCGTTATTGGCAGCCAGACGCAGTATCAGGCCACGCTTACCGTGATCAATCCAGCTAATCGCGGTCCGATTGTTGTTCAAGCGTTATCTGGATTGTTCACCGATTTCGCAGGCAGCAGCACCGCGTCGGTTACCGCAACTGCCATTTATCAACCCCTTGGGTCGCCAAATGTCCTTTTGGCCGGTGCTAGTAAAGGTCACTTGATAAACGGGCAAAACCTGATTACGACCAAAACGGCACAGGGCATTACCTTCCAGACACCGGTATTTCCAGGCTATACGGGTGGACTGGTGCTCGCCACAGGCGATGTCACGGGCGATGGCGTCTACGACACAATCGTTGCGCCGTCGGCTAACGCTTCCGCCAATATCTTGGTGATTAGTGGCAGCACGGGCGGGATTTTCTCCAGCTTCATTGTGTTCCCGGGGTATCAGGGCGGCATCAATCTTTCAGTAGGCGATATCAATGGAGATGGATCCAACGAGATCATTGCCGCATCCAATGGTTTTGCACCCGGAACTGTCGGTGTTTTCAATGGCAAGGGCACGCGCAACTTCTTTAATTTCTATCCTTATGGCAGTCAATACCTTGGTGCTGTGAGCGTTACAGCCATCGACACCAACGGCGACGGGAAGTACGAAATTGCCACCGGCACCGGTGCGGGTGTCGCGCCTCACGTCAAAGTCTTCAACGACAGAATGCAGACCCTTGCCAGTTTTTACGCTTTTGGCGTTAACTACACCGCAGGCATCAACCTTTCCGCTGGAGACCTGAATAACGATGGCCGGCAGGAACTGATTGTGGCCACCAATGGTGGGGTTCAAGCTACCGTCAAGGTGTTCAATCCGTTGAACCCAGCGCAGGTGAGGCAGACTTCGGTGTTTCCAGGGTTCACCGGGAAGATCGATATCGGTGTTGTTAACTACCGCAACAATGGCCAACTCGCCATTATTGTTGGCGCGGGGCCCGGTGCACAGCCCGCTGTCAGTATTCTGAACGGGCTCAACTTCGCTATTATCGATGCTTACTTTGCCTTCGAAGAATCGTTCCGGGGCGGAGTTTCCGTGGCCTGATCCAGTTACTGGAACTGAATTGCCCGGGAGGATGGAAGTGGTGTATGCTGGCAGCAGTGTTACAAGGAATTCAAGTATGACGCTGTTGCCCCAATCCATCGACCGCCGCGTGCTGCTTCAGGCCGGAGCCTCAGGCTTTTTCGGTTTGAACTTGGTAAGCCTATGTGGGGCTAATAGTTCAGGTTCCAAAAAATCCGTCATTGTTGTCAATCAGACTGGCGCTCCCAGCCATATCGACACGCTCGACCCCAAACCAGAAGCCCCGGTGGAAATACGGGGTTCGTTTGGAACGGTTCAGTCGCGTATTCCCGGCGTTCTCTTCGGCGAGCACCTGCCCATGTTGGCCAGTCGGGCCGATAAATTGGCTGTGGTACGATCGTTCTCGCACAAGGACAACAACCATACGGCAGCCACACACCATCTGATTACCGGTTCCATTCAACCCGGTGTACGGTTCGACAAACCGCTATCTCGCGACGACTGGCCATGTTTCGGCGCAGGCGCCTCATATTTTGGTCTGGGTGCCCAAGGCGTTCCTGCCTCTGTAACACTGCCCACTTTTCTTGGAGATGGGCCATTGGTATGGCCCGGTCAGCATGCTGGTTTTCTGGGGCCCAAGTACGATCCATGGCAGATTTCCATGGACCCCAATCGCCGCGATTTTCGTGTCAACAACTTAAGGCTGCCCGATGGCTTGACAGTTGATGCCTTGGCCGATCGTTTGGCACTGCTCCATGCGGTGGATGCTGGCCAGCGCATCTTTGAAAGGTTGCCCGAAACCATCCGGCTCGACGACCAGCAACGCAACGCGGCCAAGGTCTTGGCTGCCGGTGGTGTGGCGCGTGCTTTTGAAATTAACAGCGAACCGGAACGCACACGCGACCGCTACGGCCGTCACATGTTTGGACAGTCGCTGTTGCTGGCAAGGCGTCTGGTTCAGGCAGGTGTGCGCGTGGTTCAAGCCAACATGGGCCCAGTGCAGAACTGGGACAGCCACGGCAATAATTTCAACCGCCTTAAGAACGACCTTTTACCTCCTCTGGACAAGGGTGTGTCAGCTCTGCTTGACGATTTGACATCCAGCGGCATGATCAACGATGTTCTGGTGGTGGTGATGGGCGAATTTGGCCGCACGCCAAAGGTCGATGCCTCAAATTCCGGCCGCGACCACTGGGCAGCATGTTTCAGTGGACTTTTCTTTGGCGGAGGTGTTCGCGGAGGGCAGGTTATTGGCCGGTCCGACAAAACCGCCGCATACCCGCTTACCACCCCTTACTCTCTCGATGATTTGGGAGCCACGGTGTATTCTGTTTTGGGAATCGACCATGAGTCGGAAATGCGCGATCGGCAAAACCGACCTGTGCAGCTCAATCGTGGAGTCCCGATGAATTCACTGTTCACCGGGGCGTAACACCGTCAGTTTTTCAGATGCTTGCTGAAGAATTCAAGCACCAGCGGCCTCAGGTCGCGTTGCTTAGGCTGCAAGTCAAACGTATGCGGGGCACCTGGAATAATCACCAGCTCATGGCGTGCCCCGGCTTTTTTCAAGGCGGCGGCGAATCGTTCAGAATCGGCAACATCTACCGTGGTATCGGCAGTTCCGTGCAGAATCAGCACGGGTGGATCGCCAGCATCGATGTGGTTTAGGGGCGAAAAGGCTCGAAAGGCATCTGGTTTGTTGCTGAAAGTCGCGCCCACGATCGGAACCAACCGCTCGAGCCGCTTGCTGTCGTCCGCCATCGGGCCATACATGTCCACCACGGCTTGCACGCGTGTCGATACCCCTGAGTATGGGCCGACTGGATCCAGTGTTTTGTTGTCTCCTGTCAGGCCCACCATGGCTGCCAGATGTCCGCCAGCGGAACCGCCAATCACACCGATGTTTTTGATATCGATATTCAGATCATTGGCGTGAACGCGAAGATACCGAACAGCTAGCTTGCAGTCGTGCAGGTTACCCGGCCATGCGGGTGGTCCGTCCTTGGTTTGCAGCCGGTAGTTGATGCTCAGGCACACGTAACCGGCATTGGCCAGTGTGGTGCCGATATTGATTTCGCGTTTGGCGCCTTTGTCGCCGCTTGTCCAGCCGCCGCCATGAATAATGACAACGGCTGGTCTGGGTTTTGTGGAATCGACAGAGGGCAGATAAAGGTCGCCCTTCTCGGCCCGATCGGTACCCAGATACGGCACATCCTTGCGGATCACCGGAGGAGCGCCATCAACCGGCCATGCGGAAGCGGCGAGCACAATCAAGAACATCCACATGGCATCACCTTTACTGTAATATCAAAGGACTTCGTCAATGACCGGGTTGGTGAGATCGCCGATCTTTTCAATAGAAATTGTGACCGAATCCCCCGCCTTCAAAAACACCGGGGGCTTGCGCGCGGCGCCCACGCCGTGAGGGGTACCCGTGAGGATAACCGTGCCGGGCAGCAATTTTGTGCTTGCGCTCAAAAACGCGATAAGCGTTGGCACATCAAAAATCATGTCGTTGGTGTTCCAGTCCTGCATCACCTGACCGTTCAGGATGGTGCGGATGGAAAGGGCATTAGGATTGGGGATTTCATCGGTGGTGACAATACATGGCCCCAGTGGGCAGAATGTGGCGAAGGTTTTGCCACGGCACCACTGGCCGCCACCACCGTTCATTTGCCAGTCGCGTGCGCTGACATCGTTGGCGCAGGTGTAGCCGAGCACATGCTTGAGCGCGTCTTCTTTTTTGACATTGTGGCAGGTTTTACCGATAACAACGGCCAATTCGCATTCGTAATCGACTTCGTTGCTTTTGAGAGCCGTGGGGAGAACAATCGGGTCGCCCGGGTTCTGAAGTGTTCCATGGTTTTTGAAGAACAGTACGGGGTTTTCTGGAACTGGTTTGCCGCCTTCTTCCGCATGCTTGCGGTAGTTCAGTCCAATGCACATGATGTCGCGCGGTTCCAGAGGTGCCAGAATCTTGGCGACTGTCACGGTTTCACCGCTATCTCGGTGGGCGCCCAGTAGTTCGCCTTCCAGACGAGTAACCTTGCCCTGTGCGTGCTGCACACCGTAACCCGTTGTTCCGCTGGCATCCTGATACCGAATGATTTTCATGGTTGCGTCCCGTTCTGGCTTCTCTTCGGCCACAGTAGCCGATGCCACTAGCATACGAGACTGGAACCGTTTGTTGACCCTTCTATTGTCTTGGGGTTAGAATCAGACCAGACCCTCCCCCCGGTTGTTCGCCGGAGATGCCTCTTGTGATTGCAATCCTAGCCCTTTGCCTCGCTCAAGCACCCGACGCTGGTTTTCTGAAGACTTATTGCCTTACTTGCCACTCCGAAGCGGAAAAAAAAGGCGAATTGAGCCTTGAACCGTTGCTGACGGCCGACCCCACAGGCAGGCATGCCCGGTTGTGGCGCAAGGTGGCTGAGGCCATCGATACGGCCGAAATGCCTCCGAAGGAGGCGAAGCAACCGGCAAAAGCAGACCTGCTTGCGTTCCGCAAAGCGGTAACCGTGCGCTTGGATGCCATGGCGCGCGCTTCTGCTGGCGACCCCGGGCAGGTGGTTTTGAGGCGCCTCAACAATGCCGAATACACCTACACTATTCGCGATCTGACAGGGGTTCCACTCGACCCTGTGCGCCAGTTTCCCGCCGATAACGCTGCCGGAGAGGGCTTCACCAATACCGGCGACGCCATGGCCATGTCGCCAGCGTTGTTGGGAAAATACCTCGATGCAGCTAAAGATATTTCCCGTCATGCAGTGCTGCTGCCCGATGGAATCGCCTTTTCCCCCCACGTGTCGCAACGAGACTGGACCGAAGAAAAGCTCGCCGCTATCCGCGCACTCTACTCCAAATACACCACCACTGTGGGTGGTACAGCGGTGAATTTGCAGGGCATTCAGTTCGACACCAATGCCGGGGGCAGGTTGCCGCTCGAGGCCTACATTGCAGCCACGCTTGCCCAGCGCAAGGAATTGGAATCCGGTGCGAAGTCGATCGCGCAGGTGGCTGCCGAGCGCAATCTCAACGCTAAATATCTGGGTACTCTTTGGAAAGCATTGACAGCCAAAGAGTCTTCGTTGGTTCTCGATCAGGTGCGCGCCCGCTGGCAGAAAGCCGGCCCAGCCGATGCCGCTGCTGTTGCCAGCGTCGTTACCCCGTGGCAGCAATCGCTGTGGCGGTTCACCACGGTTGGCCATATCGGCAAACGCGATGGCCCCAAGGCTTGGCAGGTGCCTGTTATTCCGCTCACAAACCGGCAGGAGTTCCGCCTCAAGCTCACGCCGCCTGCCGATGGTAGCGACTTGGTGCTTTACCTGACCGCTTCTGATGCCGGGGATGGCGATGCGCACGATCTGGTGGCATGGGAGAATCCACGTTTCGTGGCACCCGGAAGAGCTGATCTTTCTCTCCGGGAAGTGCGAGAAGCATCGCGCGCGCTCGCATCGAGGCGCGCGGTGGTGGCGCAAACCGCTCAGGCCTGCCTGAAGGCAGCGGCTCAAGCTCCCGCCAACCCCGATGCCAAGGCAATCGACGCTCTGGCCCGAACCAATTCAGTGCCCCCCGATCTTCTTGCCGCATGGTTTGAAGTTCTGGGAATTGGCGGCGGCCCAGCCAAAGTGGATGGCCACATGACCCAAAAGTCGGCCAACTCTCAGAATTACGATTTTATCAAGGGATGGGTGGGGGCCGACGCCCTGAGTGTGGTTGCTAATTCGTCAAACACCACTGTTCGTGTTCCCGGGACCATGAAAGGCCACGGCGTGGCGGTTCACCCTGCTCCAACTCGCCGTGTCGTTATTAGTTGGCAAAGCCCGATCGCTGATACAGTGAAGGCTGAAGCCTTAGTACGCCATGCCCATCCCGAATGTGGTAATGGTGTGACATGGACTCTGGAAGTACGCCGGGGCACAACACGCCAGCGTTTGGCTACTGGGATAGCCCATGGCGCCAACGATGTCAAAATCGGTCCGTTCGCTGGTATTGAAGTTCAGGCAGGCGACTTGGTCTCGATGATCATCGGGCCTCGCGATGGCAATCATTCCTGCGACTTGACAGCCGTAGATCTGTCGATCTTAGGCTCGAACCCTAGCCGCGCTTGGGATCTTGCCAAGGACGTTTCTCCCGATATTCTCGCCGGCAATCCTCACGCCGACCGCCAAGGCAACGCCGCGGTGTGGCACTTTCACAGCGAGTCCGACAATGGTGGTGGTGCGGGCCCGGTCATTCCTGCCGGTTCCTTGCTGGCACGATGGCGTGCAGCCTCCACAGCAGAGTCGAAAAGTACTCTAGCAGCCGACATGCAGAACTTGCTCAAGCAGGCGCCTGCCACACCTGCCCCGGTTGCATCCGATATTCTGCTACGCCGCGATCTTCTGGCTCCAACAGGGCCACTGGTGCGGGCAGCAGCCAAACTGAATGCATCCGCCCCAGCAACTACTGGAGACAATAGCCTAGTCGGGCTCGATCCAGCTTTGTTTGGCAAGCACCCCGCAGGTGGTAAACCGCTGGCTCCCCAAACCTTGGCCATGAAGGCGCCTTCGGTAGTGGAAGTTCGCTTGCCTGCTGACCTGATCAGTGGTTGTGAATTCGTGGCTACTGGCGTTCTGCTCGATGCCGAAGGCAGCGCTCAGTTGCGCGCGACAACCACGCGGCCAGAGGGAATCAACGCGCTGGCACCCGGTGGTTCGCGTCCTGTCGCCGGTGCCTCGACTTGGTCGGATGGAGAAAAGGGACTGGCGTATGCCGATCCTATCTTAGTGGCTGAAGCCAGTGCCGCGCGCAAACGCATCACGGCCGATTTCGAGGCTTTCAGAAATCTGTTCCCCATCGCCTTGTGCTATTCCAAAATTGTACCAGTGGATGAAGTGGTGACCCTGACACTCTTCTACCGTGAAGACGACCAGTTGCGGCGCCTGATGCTTGACGACTCCCAAGCAGCCGAGTTGGATCGGTTGTGGAAGGAATTCCATTTTGTCAGCCACGACGCCCTGAAGCTGGTGGATGCCTTCGAGCAACTCTGGCAGTTCGCCACGCAGGATGCCGACCCGAGCGCCTTCACCCCCATGCGCGAGCCTATCAAGGCGCGTGCCGCTGAATTCCGCAAGGAATTGGTGGCTGCAGAACCGAAGCATGTTGATGCTGTTGTCGCTCTTGCAGACCGTGCTTGGAGGAGAACTCTGTCGGCCGGCGAAAAAGACAAGCTGCGCGGCCTTTACCGCAGCCTGCGCGACCAAGAACTGCCGCACGACGAGGCTATCCGTTTGGTTTTGGCGCGGGTGCTGGCAGCGCCATCGTTCTTGTATCGGCTTGAAAACCCTGTGGCTGGCACCAAAAGCGGCTCGGTTTCAGGCATCGAGCAGGCCACGCGGTTAAGCTACTTCCTGTGGTCTAGCGCGCCCGACAGGGAGCTCATGGATCTGGCAACGGCGGGAAAGCTTGCCGACCCTGCGGTTTTGGCTTCTCAGGCGCGCCGGATGCTGGCAGATCCTCGCGCCAGCAGGCTTTCTGCCGAGTTCGGTTTGCAATGGCTGCACCTTTATGCCTTTGAAAAGACCGACGAGAAAAGCCCCCGGCACTTCCCGTCGTTTGGTGCCCTTAAAGGTGCAATGCGCGAGGAAGCGGTTTTATTCCTCAACGATATCGTTACCCGCGATCGTTCCATTCTGGACTTGATCGATGCGGATTATACGTACCTCAATGGCGATCTTGCCAAGCATTACGGTATTCCCGGCGTGGATGGCCCAGCATGGAGGCGTGTGGAGGGTACACGCAAGCATGGCAGAGGTGGTATCCTGACCTTGGCAGCAACGCTCTCGCAGCAGTCGGGCGCCTCCCGCACCAGCCCTGTACTGAGGGGCAACTGGGTTTCGGAGGTTCTTCTGGGCGAAAAACTCCCAAAACCTCCTAAAAATGTCCCGCAACTGCCGGAAGATGAATCCGAGACAGCCGGTCTGACTGTCAGGCAGTTGGTCGAAAAGCACGCTGCTGACCCCAGATGCGCCGTCTGCCATCAACGCATCGATCCCATCGGTTACAGCTTGGAAGGCTACGATGCCATCGGCCGATTGCGGACGCGCGATCTGGCCAATCGCGCCATCGATACCCACGCGAAGCTCAAGGATGGCACCGAACTCGACGGTCTCGACGGCCTTCGGAGGCTACTAACCGCCACCCGTCGCGAAGCCTTTGTGCGCCAGTTCTGCCGCAAGCTGCTGGGTTATGCCTTGGGGCGTGGTACACAACTGGCCGATGAACCATTACTCGACCGCATGGTGAAGCGCCTAGAAGCCAATGGCTATCGCATAGGTGAAGCAGTTGCGGAAATTGTTACCAGCCAGCCGTTCCGCGAGATCCGCGGCCGGGATGTGCCTTCCGACAACTGATCTGTTTGTGGCGTACACTTGAATCAAGGAACAGAACCGAGGGAGACAGAATATGACCATCAACCGACACGACCGCCGCACATTTCTTAAGGGCGCCGGAGTGACCGTGGCTCTGCCCTATTTGGCCTCGCTGGCCACGGGCTCTACGGAGTCGGCTCCACCCAAGCGCTTTGCAGTGCTCTTTTCCGGTAACGGCTTTCACAGCCGCGAATGGTGGGCAAAAGGCGAAGGCAAGGGAATGAGCCTAGGCAAGGTTCTGGAACCGCTCGATCCGTTCAAAGATCGGCTGGTTCTTGTCAACGGCCTTTATAACGCCGAGGCCCTTAAGGGGAATATCCACAGTTCACAGACAGGGAACCTGCTGTCGGGTGCTCCACTGGCATCGGGAGGCGAGATCCGCTCCGGTACCAGCATCGATCAGGTGTTGGCGCAAACCTACGGGGCACCGTGCAAGGTTCCGAGCTTGGTGCTGGGGTGTGAGGCCGCCAACCCGTCGGTCCACAAAAACTATTCGATGCTATACAGCTCTCATATATCGTGGACGTCGCCGACAACCCCCACGCCACTCGAACTTTATCCATCGTTGGCTTTCGATCGCCTCTTCAAAGACGACGCGGGCAAAGGCGATAAAGGCGTACTCGATGCCGTGATGGACGATGCCAAGGCGTTCCGCCCTCGTTTGGCCACCGGCGATGCCCGCAAGCTCGATGAATACCTCGACTCCGTCCGCGAGGTGGAACGCCGTATCGAAAATGCAGGCAAACGGGGCGAGCTTCAGGGCAAACGCCCCGATCCCAAACCATCCGCTCCACGACCTGCCGACGGCATTCCTCAAAACATTGCCGAGCACATGCGCTTAATGTGCGACATTGTGGTGCTGGGTTTCCAAACCGATACCACGCGCGTGGCTTCGTTGAAGCTCAACAATGATCACTCGTCGCTGCGCTTCCCCAATTTGGGTGTGGATTACATGATCCACCACCTGCTGTCGCACTCGGATTCCGCCGATTGGTTGAAGGTGAACCGTTTCTTCTTGGAGCAAATGGCTTACTTGGCCGGAAAACTTGATGCCATCAAGGAAAACGGCCAGTCGATTCTCGACAACTCCACTCTGCTGTACTGCTCGAGCATGCTGACCGGAGGCCACGAGGCAACCCGCTTGCCGGTGGTTATGGTTGGCGGTTTGGGTGGTACTATCCGCACGGGCCGCGTGTTGGATTACAACGGCAAGCCCGAGCGCAAAATGTGCAACCTGTTCCTGTCGCTGATGGACAGATACGGCGTGAAGCTGCCAGAGTTCGGCGACGCGAAAAACCGACTCGAAGGTTTTTGATTGTTGAAAGCACAGAACCCGGGCGCGCCAATCTCCTGATTGGCGCTTAAGGTTGGTGGGACCGGCGTCCCGCCGGTCTTTTGGTGTTTATGTAAGCCTAGAAGCAGACCGGCGAGACGCCGGTCCCACCGGACTTTTAATATTAAAAGTTCTGGATGGACGGTTGAGGGTTGCGCTTAAGGTTGGTGGGACCGGCGTCCCGCCGGTCTTTTAATTTTAATATAAGCCTTTAAGAAGACCGGCGGGACGCCGGTCCCACCGGACTATTAATATTCAAGTAAGCTTTGAAGAAGACCGGCGGGACGCCGGTCCCACCGGCCTTTT
>Ga0255133_1000519_pt1 | contig 11310 bp, 3 predicted proteins | sample Law_Law_RepB_8d_FD_188553 | JGI IMG/M metagenome (GOLD analysis project Ga0255133, IMG submission 188553) | Freshwater microbial communities from St. Lawrence River, New York, United States - Law_Law_RepB_8d | ecosystem: Environmental > Aquatic > Freshwater > River | place: USA: New York... | reverse complement strand
CTATGCTGAAGATTCGGGGTGCAGAAGGTCGTACCTTCTTCGTTATTTCGGTGAAAATTGGCCTGAAGCCAACTGCGGCAACTGCGATAATTGTCTGGAACCCCGCGAATCGTGGGACGCCACCATCGATTCACAAAAATTGCTGAGTTGTATCTGCCGGATTGCGCAAAAAAGCTCGTTTGCTGTGGGTTGGCAGCATCTTGCCGATGTGTTGGTTGGTGCTCAGACGGAGCGAATGCGCTCGTGGGGGCATGACACCCTATCCACCTACGGAATCGGCAAAGATAAGCCCAAACAGGATTGGATTGCACTTGGAAGGCAACTGGCCCTTTTGGGTTTCGCGGAAGTAGGCAAAGACAAATATCCAACCGTCACCATCACCACCAAAGGAATGGCTGCCCTGCGTGACCGAATTGCCGTGCACCTGAGTCGCCCTCTCGCTGCCAGTGTGAATACCGTTGCAATTAAAGCCCCTATTGCCAAGGCAGGCGAGATTCCGTGCGATGACGGGCTATTTCAGCACCTGCGCGTCATACGCAAAAGTCTGGCGGATTCACGCAACGTTCCAGCCTATGTCATTTTTTCAGATGTCACATTGCGGCACATTGCGCGCGCTTACCCATGCACGGAATCGGAATTTCTGGCGTTGCCTGGAGTGGGTGAACGGAAACTTACAGAATTTGGAGGCCCATTTATTAAAGCGGTGGGTGATTGGTTAAAAGACAATCCACGCCAATCTTTCCCCGACCTCAAGCCATCGCCCAGTGCCCCTAGGAATACCCCGCCAATTCCGGCAGCCCTTGGCGCCACGGTTCTTGAAACACTCCGACGGTTTCGTGCCGGAGATTCGATGGAAACAATTGCGGAAGCGCGGCGTTTTACTCTTTCAACCATTGAGGGGCATTTGGCCCAGGCCATTGAATTTGGGGAAAATCTGGAACCAATTGCGTTTTACACCCCTGAAGAGTCGGATCGAATGCGCGCTGCTTTCCTAGGTCAGGAGGCAACAGGCCTTTCTCCGATCTTTGAAAAGCTAGGCGGCGCAATCAGTTACGGCAAGCTAAAAATGTACCGAGCTTTTACAGCTCGAAAACAAAGTAAAGCCTAACAAAATCCTCAGCACTGGCTCATGGTTACGGCAAAGGCGCAATCCAACTTCGGTTGATATCAATCGATTTAGTATCGTTTGCGCCCGTTCCAAACGCTAACCGCTGGCTTACTGGATCGAGTGTGAGGGAATACCAAGGCCCGGCAGGCAGTGAAATTACTTTGGACGGATTGGTTGCCCCCGCGGGCCATCGCGCCACTGTGGCACCTTGCCTCGGTGACAAGCCCAAGCTCACGAGGCTGCCATCTTTGCCGTAAGCAACAGCCGTCACCCATCCACCATGGGCAGCCAAGGGCAGAGGTGGTTGACCGACAATAGAAGGAAACGGCGCGACCTTAGGATCCGCCAATTCCCTTGCTAAAGCTCCATCGCCTGAGTTCCAGATCTTGATAGACCTGTCTGCCGAACCCGAGGCCAATTGGGCACCATCGACACTGAAAGCCAGTGAGAACACCGCGTCGTGATGTCCCTTAGGAGCGTCTTTTTCGTTAAATCCTTTGATTTCTCGCGCTAATTGGCCATTGGCCACAGTCCAAAGCTTTATTGAACGGTCTTCTGACGCGCTTGCCAAAATAGTGCCGTTGGGATGAAACGCCACAGCATAAACCTGTGGAGCACGTGTGTTGGGCGGAACCGGCACATGTGCTGCAATTTCACGAACAATCGTTCCCTTTTCTGAATCCCATATCCGGACCTTGCCATCGTGGCAGCCTGTGGCCACCAATTTACCATCGGGAGAAAATGACACACACGCCACAATTGCTGGGTGCGCCAACGTTTTGCGCGGCGTTTCGGCAGCCATTCGCCAGACATCGATTCCAGCCTTGAGACCTAATACAACAAAATCTCCCTCGATTCCAATCCATGCTACAGCCCCAGGAATCGTCACCAGCGGTAACGTTTGAAGCAATTTGCCAAACGGTTCTGCATTAGGTTGCATAGGCACAGGCGCGATAGATCGGATCTGCGTTCCCGCTGCGGTGAACAGCGCCACTATGGGAAGGCTTGGGTGAGGAACTGCGGCACGCAATCCAGATAACGGAATGGCACCCACTAACTTGCCATCGGGAGCTGTTACTGTCAGGCCAGTAGAATTGGCAACCAGCATCTGCCCCGATTTGGCGACAACAACATCCAAAATTGGGGCGGTTTGTGGCCATGCCTTTTCCGGCATCGGCCGGCCAGCAGGAATACTTTCCAATGGTCCACGCGCCACCAGCCATGCCCCGTTCGGACTCGACCGAAGCAACGGTGTTTTGCCTTCTTTGAACAACATGGCAATGGCAGGAACAGGAATCAATTCTGGCGGTTTCGCCTTGGTCGCTACAACCATGGTGGTTCCCTGTCCGGGCACAGCCACGGCAGTCGCGCCAACCAGACGCTTGCGGCCGACCATATCGCCTGAAGTCAGGTCCACAATTCGCACTTGCTCGTCTTTACCAAGAACAAACAACCGCTTGCCATCAGCACTTAAAGCTGCCGAAGCACTTTCTGTGGTCACTGGTGAATATTTGACAATCTTGGCCTCATAAGGCTGTATGACCGCAATCGACTTCCCTGTAATCAGAACGCCAACCTGCCCATCGCGGGTGAAGGCAGCAGAAGTAACAGGTCCACCCGGAGCAGCAGCAGCAGGTCCGGGCTGGCCCAGAGTGTTCCACGTTTTCAGACCATCGGCTCCAACCGAAACAAGCCGATCCCTAATAGAGGCTACCGCAAGAACGGCACCTGCATGAGCCTGTGCCGGTACTGCGTTCGGAACGTTTTTCCAAGGCATATTGGCAGCAGGTGGAGCCTCCCATGCCGCTAGCTTGCCATCGGCCAAGCCAAGCACGAGGCGATTTTGATGCCATGTCATGGATGTTACCGAAGCACCCGGCTTGAATTTACCTATAACAGCTCCCGTTGGCTGTAGAATGCTGACTTCGTCTCCCTGCGTAACAGTCCATCCGTTACCAGGCCCGCCTTGAATCACTAGAGTTGGCGGTGCCCCTGCCACAGGGACTTCCCTTACTGTTTCACCTTGGCCATTCAGCACGGCAAATCCAGCCAAACCACCGCCCCAAGCCACAAACCCACCATCGGGAGTAGACTCCACACGGGCCACAGCAGACTTCCCTAAGGTTTTGTTGGGAGTTGTTGGCGGGGTAACCGTACGCACCATGCCGTCAGTACCCAAGATTCCGATACCAGAGGACTGCCATACCAGATCCTGTGCCGGACCTTCCGTTGCCGCCCATGCCGCAATTTCCTTGCCATCGGCAGCCATCAGCCAGTGGATATGGCCATCGGAATCGAGGTGCGCAATCGTTTTGGCATCTGGACTCCAGGCCAAGGCAGTGGTTTTGTCAGCCAGTGGGGATTTCAACAGTTGCTTGGTACCGCCCGGTGCCATGGCATCGAGTTGAAAGATCACCAGTCCGTCTTTGCCACCAATCGCAGCAACGGTTTTGCCATCAGCGGCAACAGAAAACGCTGGCACAGATTGGTCGGCAAGCCAGGTCTTACTTGGGACAAAACGTGGCATATCCCAGATACGAGCAGTGTTATCGGCTCCTGCTGAAGCCAGAAGCGCACCGCTGGGAGCCACCGCAACCGATAAAACCGAGTCGGTATGCCCCTGAGCTCCACCAAGCTGATGAAGCAAACGGCCAGTGGATGAATCCCAAACACCTATCGTTTTGTCAAAGCTGGCTGTGGCCAGTGTTGTTCCATCTGGTGAAAATGACACACCGTATACGGCATCTTTGTGCCCAACCAATGGCACGGCACCTTGAAGGGCTGTGGCAGGGTCTTGCCAAGCGATGACAACGCATGCCAAGGCTGGAAGCAAGGCCATGGTCAGGCAGAAGCGCGATTGGATGATCATGGTTTGGTATGTCCCGAGGGCAAGCACTTTCTAGAGCCCTGAGGTTACACTGCCTGCAACGAGATGCAATCCCCCGCTTCCTTGGGCATAAACGAAATAAGACCGGGCCGGCTCCCCTCGAAGCCGGCCCGGTCAGGTACCTCAGGTAATGACCCTAATATTAGGGAGCTACCTGGGGAGCCGGACGGAAGTTCGTCTGAATCTGCTCTTCTTCTTCCTGAATGATGATTCTCGGAGTAATCATCATCAGCAGGCTGGTGGCCTCACGGCCGTAACCGGTGTTGCGGAAGAGCCTGTTCAGGTAAGGAATCTTGCTGAGGATCGGTGGGCCGTATTCGTTACGCGCCTCGCTGAGCCGCTTAAGTCCACCCATCAGAACCGTACCGCCATCGGGTACCGCCACCGTGGTCTGCACCGTAACCGACTGGATGATCGGCTGCTGGATGAGCTGGGTGAAGGTAATGGGGTCAGAAGGATTGGGCTGGTTGAAACCGGGTTGCGGGAAGATCGGCACAACCACAGGGAAGAGGTTAACTGGACCGGGCGCCAAGTTCTGCATGCTGATGTTGGGAGACAAGCGCACAGTACGGCGATCGGCGGAGATGATGGCCTGGATGGTGAGTTGGATACCGTTGAAGTACCCTTGAACCACCGGGCTGAAGGAAACGTTACCGTTGGCAAGTGTTTGCAAGCTCACGTCGATGACGAAGAACTGGGTATCGCCAACGTTGAGTGTTGCAGTCTGGCCGTTGAACAAGGTCAACTTAGGAGCCTGCATCACGTTGGTGCGGTTATCACCCTGTGCAGCTTCAAGGAACAAGAAGACTTGGATGTCACTCAAGAACGCCAGCCCCATGCTCAATCCACCACCCGGCGCACCGAAGTAGTTGCCAAAGGCAGGATTGGTCATGTTGAAGCTGTTCTGCTTGATGGGGATGTCCAGGTCGCTGGTGAACGATCCGGCTGGCGTGATGCCACCCACCATGTTCTTGAAGTAAGGGTCGTTGATGTATCCAGCCGGTTTGTACTGGTTGGAAGTAATCATCGGCTCAAACTTAGCAGTATTGCGATCGGTCTTGATGTTCAGATTGAAGTCCAGACCGATACGCTCATAAAAGTCTTCCGCGATGCTGATCAGGCGGATTTCCAAGGCAACTTCCTGGTCGAGCAGGCGACGCAGGTTGTTCAGCAAGTCGGCAACCTGCTCTTGGATGTTGGGTGTCTGGTTGACAACCAAGGACATGGTCAATGGATGGTACTCAATCGTACCTGAACCACCCACCGTGCTCCACGACTGCGGTTCGATGGTGCTGGTGATGATGCGAATCAAAGCGTCTTCGGTGGTGGTCCCGATACGTTTGTTCCACTTGCCCGAGTCACTGACAGACTGATTGCCACTGCCAGTTGAAGATCCAACAGCAGTACCACCGTTGAGGCCCATGGGGGTCCCAATTGGCGTGGGGGTGTTGCCACCGCCACCACCAGTACCGCGTGTGAGAAGCGGATTGAAACTAGTCCCGCTATCCCGGCCGTGGTTTTCGACTGGCAACACCAAGTCGGTAACCTGGTAGGTGACCGTGGCCAGCTTGCCACGGGCCTGAGATTCCGTGGTGATCTGAAGCACTTCATCCTTCACCACCCAGGTGAGATGAACGTTGCGCAGCATCAGATTGAGCGCACTCTTGAGCGAAATCTGCTCGAGCTTCAAAGTAATGGGCCGATCAAGGCTGATACCTTCAGCTTCGAGTGCTGCCACATCGGGGACGATGTTGATCTGGTACATCGCCCGGATGTCTTCGAGCACATCCTTGAGTGGCTGGTTGTTGAAGGAAAGGTTGACAGGCTGATTGAGCCGGCCTTCGATTTCACGTTCAGCCACGCTCTTGCGCTGTGGGCTGGTCAGGGTGCTCAGCGAGGTGCGCTTATTGCGCCGATCGGTCATGCTTTCGCCGACATCGAGCGGTTTGTCGATGGTCAGGGCCTGACCAAACTTGTCGGTATCATTCAAACCATCGAGGAAGAATTTCTCTTTCTCGGATTTGTTACCACGAACCGAAACAAGAGCCCTTTGGGTTTTGGCCATATTCACGGCTGCGGCAGCCATGGCGTTGTCTGGGTCCAGTTCCTGGGCCCGCATGGCATAGCTTTCAGCTTCCAGATACTTGCCTTCCTTGAAGGAGGTATTGAACAGCTTCATCTGGTCGGCAACCTTCTTGTTGCGATTTTCTTCGGCCAGCATCTTTTGGCCGATCGCATTCTTTTTGCCGTCCTTGGCCGTGCTGTCTTTGTCGAGGAATTCCTTCTGCGCTTTCAGCAACTTGAAGTGCTGCAGCCGCGATTCCACAGGTCGGCGCAACTGTGCCACCTTGTTCGCTTCTAGGCCTGCGCCTTCGAGCGCTTGAACATAATCCGAAAGGATATCGAGAGCCGCATCAGCCTGACCAGCACGGAACTTCTCGGCAGCTTCTCGCTGCGCGTCGAGCCCCTGCTGCTGCATCTTGTCAAATTTGACTTTCTGCATGGCCTGAGCTTGGCTCAGGGAATCAGGCTTAGGTTCCGCACTTAGCGTTGATGGAATGCCTGGAGGAAGAACGGCCACACTACCGGGTGCCGATGGCAACGACGGCATGGTCAAACCCGGGGCGCCACCACGGACAGGAGCACTTCCAGCTTGAGCCACTGGAGCACCTGGCAGCATGCTCGGCGTGGACAGGATTTCCTTCAGCCTCGACTGACGCTCCTTGTCCAAAAGCTTGTCGTTAACGGCCGCAAGCAGGTTCTTCGCCTGTTCGTATTCCTTGCGGTTGTAAGCGCTCACCATAGCATCGAAGGTGCGGCGGCTTTCCAAAGACTTCTGGTTGAGATCTTCCACATCGATGGTGCGGAGAACGGCTGCAGCCTCTTCCTTCACACCATAAGGACCTTGGAACGCTTCTTCAGCAAGGCGGCGAGCATTTGTGGACTGCCCGGACCGAAGCTCCATGCGTGCCTTCTCAAGAAGCGTTTTGCCTTGGCCAGCAGGCGCTTCTGCCATTGGACTGCCAGGGAAATCTGGCGTTCCTGAAGGGCCGGTCAAAGCTGGCGGCACTCCAATCGGACCAGAAGGACCGGTCAAAGCTGGCGGCACACCGATCGGCGCACCAGAGACCACAACCGCACTAGCCCCCTTCTTCAGCCCCTTGAGCCACTCTTTTTTGGCTACAACGGCTTGCTCATCCAGACCAAAGCCACGAGCAAGGGCCATCGCTTGATCAAGCTCGCGATCTGCCTGCTCCAACCGGCCAGGAGCGTTGTCCTTACCTGCGGTCACACCAGACTGAGCAACCAACGAATCGACAGTGGCTCGCGCCTGACGGCTCAACTGCTGCAAAACAACATCGGGCGTATCTTCACCCGGCTGAGTGACCCCACCGATTTTCTGCGCAGCCAAAGCCTTGGCGCGGGCTTCAACCAATCGGCCCTGCTTCTGCATTAAGCGCGCTTCGACCAGAAGGCCGGAAGCGGTGCCTGCAGGTGGCGTCAATTGCGAAGGAATCATGGCTGCTGCCGGGGCATTACCCCCTACACGGCTAGCCACCACAACTTCCAAATCTTTGCGGAGAATTGAGGGAGAATCTTCACCCGGGCGATCGAACGTCACCCGCATCGACTCAACCTGCTCCAGCAACTTGCGGCTGGCTGCAACATTACCAGACTTGAGCGCCTGACGCGCCTCAGCCAATTGGGCACGAGCTTGCTTGCTCAGTGGATCGCCAGCGCCAACAACCTTCATTTGGGCTGCCTGAATTTCGGCGATCAGCTTTTCTGGACGCTCGCCTGAATCCCACATATTTGTGGAACCACGCAATTGACGTGCTTTGTAAGCCAGCTTGGCGGCTTGGTCCAAATCGCCAGATTGCTGAAACTTGCGCGCTTCCGCCATCAGGCGAACCACTTCGGCCTGATCCTTGCGTGCGCGGGCACGTTCCACATCCGCCTTCAAACGATCGGGACTATCTTCAAACAACCCGTACCGCGCACCTGGTGCAGCCTTGGCCTTGAGGGCGAGTTGCAATGCCTCGTCTACCTTGCCTTCAGTCAATGCACGGCGACCAGCCACCAGCATTTCGCGAGGCGACTGCTTGTTGGTAAGCGAAAGATCTGGCTTGGCGGAAGCAGTAGCATCCGTTTTAGGAGCCGCAACGGATTCCGCGGGCTTTTCCATCACAGGCTTGGCGGCCAATTCCACTGCTGGCGGCTTAACTGCGGGCTTGTTGGTGAAAGTGGGCGTGCCCAGCGCGCGCGCGGTTTGAATCTGCTTCAGCACCTTGGCAGGGCTGTCTGGCGTGAACATGAATGTGGTTGCGCCGGCCAAACGATCAGCCTGCTTGGCCAAAGCCTCAGCGCGGTCAAAATCGTTAGCTCGCAAAGCCTGATGCGATGCCGCCAGCAAGAATTGAGGGTCGCGCTGGTATTTAGCAAGATCCGCACGCAGCTTTTGAGGGCTGTCTTCGTTGGGAGCAAAGGCAATGCCTTTGGCGTCCACCTGAGCCGCCAAGGCCGTGGCTTCGTCAAACTTGCCAATCAGCATCAAATTGCGAGCCACAACAAGCATCGAACGTGGATCGCTTTTGCCCGCGCCAGAATTGCTTGGTTGAGCAGGTAGATTGTTAAGTACAGGCATCGCCATTGGCGAAACAGCAACAGGAGCTGTAGGAGTTGGTGCAGCGGCAGGCGTAGGGGATGATTGGCCTTGCAGGCGCGCCAAGCGCTCCTGATCTGCGGCGCTGAGGAACTGTTCGTTCACTGCCAAACGCTTCAGCATATCTGTGGCGGTTGTTTTCTGGCCAGCAGCGAAAAGCCGTTCAATGGCGTCCAACTGAGAGGAGCCCTTTTTGCGGGCTTCCAGCGCAGCCTTATTGGCTTCCACCAAGGTCGCCAATTCAGTGACTTCAACAGGACTCAGGTCCGATTGACGAGCCTGAGCATCGCCAATGGCCTTGCGCGCTCCTTCGTAGTCGCCACGGCGCTGACACTCAATGGCAGCGTTCAAGGCCTGATGACCACGCGACGGTGCAGTTGCAGACCAGTGCAAACCCACATCAATCCCGCGATGCGAAGGCACCCCGGCATGGACCGCTTGCCCCATCAGGCTCGCAACAAGAGCACAGCTCAGCCAACGCCGGCCACGCCACCGAATATCTCTCTTGAATACAGCCACCCGTGGCCTCCTTTCCGACCCGAATCAACCGTCATGTAAGACGGCATGTGTCGCGCCCTATAAGTTTGATCTCCGGCAAGATCAATAGGAATTCTTGCGTCTTTTAAAAAAGATTGCAGTACACCGGACACGCGACATTCCGGTAGGAAAGGAAGACTCATGCGCACTCTGACATTGATGGCGGTTTTTGCAGCAGGCATGGCTACATCGCAGCTTTTGCCCCAGTCCCAAGCCTGGCAAGAAACCAAACCCAAGGCACCAGAATGGAAGGCAAGCTCGGTGGTGGCGGTACGCAAGGCGGGCGAAAATGAAGTGGGGGCACAAACCAAGCGCGTTGGAATTGAAGTATTCAAAGACGAGGCCACGAATGTTTGGCTGTTCGTTTCGGAAACGGGCGATATTGCTGTGGCCCCTGCGCGCTGAGCCGCGTCAAAATGGTTGATTGATGCCAAACCAGAATTGGGGCCCGGTCTCCTGCCCCAATGTCTGGGCAAAGTCGAACCGGAATGTGGCGCGTTCGACAAAACTTAACAGCACAGCATCAAAGCGCACGCCCGCGCCTAGGGCATGCGCTACCGGGCCCGCGGAATGCCCAGCTGCTAGGGCATCGCCCACATCATAGAACAATGCCATTTGGATTGTCCTTAAGCCCGCAATGTGATCAAAAAAATCTGTTTCTAGATGCCTGACCAACGGTATACGCCACTCGACAGACCCAACCCAAACGGTGCTGCCCTGTCGCTGAGCCAAATCAAATCCACGGAACGATTCACCACCCCCTAGCGGGAAGAAGGCTCCCCTGCCGGGGAGGGCTGTGCCTCCATAGGCTCGCATGGCTACCTTGGTTTCAGCCAAGGCCAATGCCAATGGACGAACAGCTTCGCGCACACGCCCCTCGGGCAGAATTTCAGAAACATCGGGCAGATGCTTGACAAGCACACCCTGGGCCCACGTGCGGAACATGCCGGAGTAAACATCGAGGTCGGCTCCACCACCTTCCATCACCGCATCGAATTGCCAGCCCATGCTGGGGTCCCAATAGGGCGTTTGGCGGTTGCGTCTGATGTGCCAGCCTGCCGTGGTGGTGTTGGAATATCGGACCGCACCTTGTGGTAGTTGGCTGCTATAAGGCAGAAAGTTACCCGAGTAGGTGGTGTACAATTCTGTAAAATCGAAAGGAAGCTGGTAAATGCTGGTGTTCGCAAATGTGATATTGCGGGTAAACAGAGTGGCACGGACTGGAGAAGACTGTCCTGCCTCGAACTCATACACCCTTTGTTCGGCATTGAATCCAGTTTGCCAGGCGCTGTCAGGCCAATGCTCGAAGGTCCCATCGAACCCAATAACAACATCGCGATAGTCGGTTCGGTAGGCACCGTAAATACCGCCCTGAAACTCCTGAGAGCGGTACGCTCCTGCCCTTGCACCCAACATTGTGGTGCGCGTGTACCACGGATTGCTGTAAGTGGCACCGTAAAGCCAAGGACCAACAATCACGTTCCAGCGATCGTTCGCAGTTGTCAGGTCGTTTTCATCTGCCGTTGTGTAAAGAAACGTGGGGCGAAAATTCGGAGCCACATCTGTGTGGTTGTTATGCAGCCGCGGATCAGGCAAAACCATATCCGGATCTACCATCACAGATTCGGGTTCCACAGGCAGGGTTACCATCACCTGAACCTTGCCATCCGGCAGAGGCGTCACTTCGGCAGGTGGATTATCACCGTGCCACTCAAGGCCAGTGGCAACGGGTATCCGAATTGGATAGCCCATTTGTCCGGGAAGCCTAATACCCAGACTGGTAGCTTCGTCGGTTGGCCCCGTTCGGGAAATCACCACCCGAATTCGGGTTTGTTCCTGCCGCCTCCGACTCCATGCAAGGCTTCTGGGCCCTTTACCATCGATGGTTTCTACACGGTCTAGGGCCCAATCGCACTGACCGGGACCACGCCACCACCTATCGAAGAATCCTGTCCAGTCCTGACCGGTAAATTTGGCAAGTTCACGCTCAAAGTCGGCTGCCCGCAAGATGCGGTAACGGTAATCACGCTGTACCGATCTTAAAAACTCCAAAAACGCGGCTTCCCCCATGCGCTCTGCCAGAATGTCGAACACCTTGCTCGATTTGTCGTATGC
>Ga0255133_1000512_pt1 | contig 11367 bp, 8 predicted proteins | sample Law_Law_RepB_8d_FD_188553 | JGI IMG/M metagenome (GOLD analysis project Ga0255133, IMG submission 188553) | Freshwater microbial communities from St. Lawrence River, New York, United States - Law_Law_RepB_8d | ecosystem: Environmental > Aquatic > Freshwater > River | place: USA: New York... | reverse complement strand
CCCGTGTGAAAGGCTCGTATGCCGTGGTGGCCATGATTGCAGGCCACGGCATGGTGGCGTTTCGCGACCCCTTTGGCATTCGGCCACTGTGTTTGGGCAAAGGCGCTGATGGCACTTGGATGGTGGGCAGCGAGTCGGTGGCCTTGGAAGGCACGGGCCACAGGTTTGTGCGTGACATCGCGCCCGGAGAAGCGGTGTTCATCGACATGCAGGGCCAGCTGCATGCCCAACAATGCGCCCAAAATCCGCAGCTCATGCCTTGCATTTTTGAGTATGTGTATTTGGCCAGACCCGACTCCACCATCGACGGCATTTCGGTGTACCAAGCACGTTTGAACCTGGGCGAAACCTTGGCCAAGCGGGTGGTGTCCACCGTACCGCCGTCTGACATTGATGTGGTGATTCCCATTCCCGAATCGAGTCGCCCCAGCGCCACAGAACTCGCGCATTTGCTGGGCAAGCCGTACCGCGAAGGGTTTGTGAAAAACCGTTATGTGGGCCGCACGTTCATCATGCCCGGTCAATCGGTGCGCAAAAAGTCGGTGCGCCAAAAGCTCAACGTCATCGTCAGCGAATTCAAAGGCCGCAACGTGCTGTTGGTCGATGACTCCATCGTGCGTGGCACCACCAGCCGAGAAATCGTGCAAATGGCCCGCGACGCCGGTGCCCGCAAGGTCTACATGGCCAGCGCAGCTCCCCCCGTGCGTTTTCCCAATGTATACGGCATCGACATGCCCACACCGGAAGAACTGGTGGCGCACAACCGCACCGTGGAAGAGGTGCGTGAACTCATCGGATGTGATGCCTTGATTTACCAAGACATTGGCCCGATGCGCGACGCCGTGCGCCGCGCCGCTTTGCCCGGTTCCCCAGCTTTGCAAGGCTTTGACGCTTCTTGTTTTGATGGTGTTTACGTCACCGGTGACGTGACTGCTGCCGACATTTCCAGACTCAACCAAAAACGCGTGGGCAGCGAAGAGGACAGCGAAGACAATTCGCGCTTGGCCTTGCCCAACGCCAATGCCTGAACCCCATGACTGAACCCAAAGTGCCCCCTTCTTTGCACCTTGAAACCCTGGCGGTGCGCTTGGCCGTGGAGAAAAGCCAATATGGTGAAAACTCCGAAGCCTTGTTCCTCACCAGCGGCTATGTGCAACCCTCGGCCCAAGCCTCGGCAGATCGTTTTGCGGGCGACGAAGACGGCTACACCTATGGTCGGGCCGGCAACCCAACCGTCAGCAGTTTCGAGATGCGTTTGGCGGCCTTGGAAGGCACCGAAGCGTGTATTGCCACATCGAGTGGCATGTCGGCCATCACCTTGATGCTGTTCAGCCTGCTCAAGGTGGGCGACCACGTGGTGTATTCGCAGTCGATGTTTGGCTCGACCATCAAATTGATTGGCTCCGAGTTTGCCCGTTTTGGCGTGGCCTCCACCATGGTGCCGCAAACCGATTTGAAAGCATGGCAAGCGGCGATTCAACCCAACACCAAACTGCTGTTTGCTGAAACGCCTACCAACCCCTTGACCGAGGTGTGCGACATCCAAGCCTTGGCCGACATGGCGCACAACGCAGGCGCTTTGCTGGCGCTGGACAATTGTTTCGCCACCCCTGTTTTGCAACGCCCCATCGACATGGGTGCCGACATCATCATGCATTCGGGTACCAAGTATTTGGACGGCCAAGGGCGTGTCATGGCGGGCGCATTGTGTGCCAGTGAAGCCATGGTGTTGGAAAAGTTTTTGCCGGTCATGAAAAACAGCGGCATGGTGTTGGCCCCGTTCAACGCTTGGGTGGTCTTGAAGGGCTTGGAAACTTTGGACATCCGCATGCGTGCCCAGAGTGAGCGAGCCCATGCCTTGGCCCATTGGTTGGCGCAACACCCCAGTGTGGCCAAGGTGCATTACCCCGGCTTGAAGAGCCACCCGCAACACGCCTTGTCGATGAAGCAAATGAGCAACATGGGCGGCGCGGTGCTGTCCTTTGATGTCCAGGCCAAGGATGCCGAACAAGCCCGGGCGCGTGCCTTTCATGTTTTGGACTGCTTGAAGGTGTTGTCCTTGTGCACCAATTTGGGCGACACCAAAACCCTGCTCACCCATCCGGCCAGCACCTCGCACGGCAAGCTCAGTGAAGACCAACGCCAAGCGGCGGGCATTGGCCAAGGCTTGATTCGTGTGGCTGTGGGTTTGGAACACCTCGACGACATGAAAACCGATTTGTTACGCGGCCTTGAAACCTTCTAAACACCTGCACATGCACACCCGCACCCGATTTGCCCCATCGCCTACTGGTTTCATTCACCTGGGCAACATCCGCTCGGCGCTCTACCCTTGGGCGTTTGCGCGTGCCACTGGTGGCGATTTCATCTTGCGCATCGAAGACACCGATGTCGAACGTTCTTCGCAAGAAGCCGTGGATGTGATTTTGGAAGGCATGGCTTGGTTGGGTTTGAACCATGACGAAGGCCCGTTCTACCAAATGCAGCGCATGGACCGCTACAAAGCAGTGCTGGCGCAGTTGCAAGCTGCGGGGCATGTCTACCCCTGTTATATGAGCGTGGCCGAGTTGGATGCCTTGCGTGAACGCCAAATGGCGGCCAAAGAAAAACCACGCTACGACGGCACTTGGCGACCCGAGGCGGGCAAAACCTTGCCCGCGATTCCTGCTGGTGTGCAACCGGTGTTGCGTTTCAAAACACCTTTGAACGGTGTGGTCACTTGGGACGATAAGGTCAAAGGGCGCATCGAGATTCGCAACACCGAACTTGATGATTTGGTGATTGCCCGACCCGATGGCACGCCCACCTACAACTTTTGCGTGGTGGTCGATGACATGGACATGGCCATCACCCATGTCATTCGTGGCGACGACCATGTGAACAACACGCCTCGGCAAATCCATATCTTCAATGCCCTGGGCAACACGCCACCGGTGTACGCGCATTTGCCCACGGTGCTCAACGAGCAGGGCGACAAACTCAGCAAACGCACCGGTGCCAAGCCGGTGACGCAATTCCGCGATGAAGGTTTTTTGCCTGAAGCCATGGTCAATTATTTGGCCCGCTTGGGTTGGAGCCATGGTGACGATGAAATTTTCAGCAGCGCCCAGTTTGTGCAATGGTTCAACCTGGACCATTTGGGCAAGAGTGCCGCCCAATTTGACGAAGCCAAACTGCGTTGGGTGAACGCGCAGCATTTGAAAGCCATGCCCGACGACAGCTTGGCGCCCTTGGTGCAAGCGCAGTTGCAGCATCTGGGCATCACCGCCGATGAACGCTTGCCGGCCATTTGCGGTTTGTTCAAAGACCGTTGCGACACCACGCTGGCCCTGGCGCATTGGGCCAAGGCTTTTTACGCCGATGTGCACCCCAGCCCCGAAGAGGTGGCCAAGCACGTGACCGATGCGGTTCGACCGGCCTTGCAACGCTTGTCTGACAAGTTGGCCGCGCTGTCTGAATGGTCCACACCGGCCATCAGCGAGGCCATCAAAGCCGTGTTGACCGAGCAGGGCCTCAAGATGCCTCAATTGGCCATGCCGGTGCGGGTTTTGGTGATGGGCACACCGCAAACCCCCTCGCTGGATGCCGTGCTGGCGCTTTGCGGCCGGGACAAAGTTTTGGCTCGAATCAATGGCGCTTGAAAATCTGGTTATACTGTCGGGCTCGACACCCAATGGGGGTATAGCTCAGCTGGGAGAGCGCTTGCATGGCATGCAAGAGGTCAGCGGTTCGATCCCGCTTACCTCCACCACAACAAGATGTCGAGATGGAAAGTCCACAGGTTTTGACCCTATCGTCTAGAGGCCTAGGACATCACCCTTTCACGGTGAGTACCGGGGTTCGAATCCCCGTAGGGTCGCCAAGTTTGTAGCACTTGGTTTTGGCGCAAGCCGAAACGAAGCTATCTACCAGGAGTGGTAGTTCAGTTGGTTAGAATACCGGCCTGTCACGCCGGGGGTCGCGGGTTCGAGTCCCGTCCACTCCGCCAAACCTCAAAAACGCGCCTTCGGGTGCGTTTTTTTTCATCACTGTTGCCGCCCTTTGGGGCCATGTCGAGGAACACCATGTACAAAAACCTCATCGCAACGCTGTTGGCGTTCGCTTTGTTTTCAGCCTCCATTTTTTCCGCACAAGCCGAAGGGCCGCCAGCTGCGCCTCAAGCGCAAACCAAGAAGCCCGAGGGTTCTGCATCCTCAGCGGCCCGCAGCAACCAGGCTCCATTGAAAGTGGGCTTTGTGTATGTCACGCCGCGCTTGCCCAGTGGCTGGGTGCACCAACATGAACTGGGCCGTCTGAACTTAGACGAGCAACTCAAACAACAAGGCTATAAGGTGCAAACCCAGTTTGTGGAAAACGTGGCCGAAGGTGCAGACGCCGAACGTGTGATTCGCGACATGGCCAAACAAGGCGTGGGCCTGATCTTCACACCCAGTTTTGGCTACATGGAACCCACGCTGAAAGTGGCGGCTGAATTTCCGAACGTGAAGTTCGAGTCCATCACGGGCTACAAAACAGCGCCCAATGTGGCGGCAGCCAACGCTCGCTATTACGAAGGCCGATTCTTGGCGGGCATTGCTGCTGGGCGACTCAGCAAAACCGGTGTAGCCGGTTATGTGGCGAGTTTTCCTATCCCTGAAGTGGTGCAAGGCATCAACGCGTTTGCGCTGGGCATGCGTTACGTCAATCCGAAAGCGCAAGTGAAATTGGTTTGGCTCGACACCTGGTTCGACCCGGCGCGCGAACGCGAAGCCGCCATGACCCTCATGAACCAGAAAGCCGATGTGCTGGCGTTTCACACGGCATCTGACGCGGTGATGGTGGCCGCGCAAGAGCGCGGAAAAATGGCGATTGCGTACCACTCGGACATGCGCCATGTGGCCCCGCAAGCGCAACTCTTGGCCATCACCCACCACTGGGGGCGCTACTACAGCGACCGTGCCAAAGCAGTGATCGAGGGCACTTGGCAAAGTGGCACGGTCTGGGGCGGCGTGCACGAAGGCATGATCAAGGTCGGCGACTTTGGCCCCAAGGTGCCGAAAAAAGTGCAAGCTGAAATCTTGCGTTTGCAACGCGCTGTGGGCAAAGGCAGTTTGCTGCCGTTCACCGGCCCGATCTTGGACAACCAAGACCAAGTCATCTTGGCCAGGGGTCAAAACCTCTCCGATGAACAAATCTTGAACATGAAATTTTTGGTTCAAGGGGTTCAAGGCAGCTTGCCATGAGGCTTCATGCTGCAAGGTCATCGGCGCAGGCCAGCGTTGCTGGGCGCTCAATGCCATTGCCTACAATCCGAGCATTCCAAAAAAGGGCAGTGGCATGAGCATCAAAAGCGACAAATGGATTCGCCGCATGGCAGAGCAGCACGGCATGATCGAACCCTTCGAGCCGGGCCAAATTCGCCAAGACGCGGCGGGCCAAAAAATCGTCAGCTACGGCACCAGCAGCTACGGGTACGACATCCGCTGCGCCCCCGAGTTCAAGGTGTTCACCAACATCTACAGCACCGTGGTGGACCCCAAAAATTTCGACCCCAAAAGTTTTGTCGACATCGAAGCCGATGTGTGCATCATCCCGCCCAACAGTTTTGCGCTGGCCCGCACTCTCGAGTACTTCCGTATACCGCGCAACGTGCTCACCATTTGTTTGGGCAAAAGCACCTACGCGCGTTGCGGCATCATCGTCAACGTGACGCCCTTCGAGCCCGAATGGGAAGGCTATGTGACTTTGGAGTTCTCCAACACCACACCCCTGCCTGCCAAAATTTACGCTGGCGAAGGCTGTGCCCAGGTCTTGTTCTTTGAAAGCGACGAGGTTTGCGAGACCAGCTACAAAGACCGTGGTGGCAAGTACCAGGGCCAAGTGGGCGTCACTTTGCCCAAAGCTTAATGACGGGTTCTGACGCTACTTGAACGCTCCGAAAACCCCTTCTTGCCCGGGATTCAGGGCCGTCAGCCCAGAGTGCGACAATCAGCGCCACCTATGAATTCATTCTCGCAATTGCAGTTGGCCCCCAGTTTGGCGAAAGCCGTCGCCGAAATGGGTTACGAATCCATGACGCCCATCCAGGCCCAAGCCATTCCCGTGGTGTTGTCGGGCCAAGACGTGATGGGGGCCGCGCAAACCGGCACCGGTAAAACCGCCGCGTTTTCCCTGCCTCTGCTGCAACGCATGCTCAAGCATGAAAACACCTCCACCTCGCCTGCACGTCATCCAGTGCGCGCCTTGGTGTTGTTGCCCACACGCGAATTGGCCGATCAAGTGGCCCAGCAGGTCAAGATGTACGCCAAATACACCCAACTGCGCTCGGCCGTGGTGTTTGGTGGCATGGACATGAAACCGCAAACCTTGGAGCTCAAGCGCGGGGTTGAAGTGTTGGTGGCCACCCCCGGTCGATTGCTGGATCACATCGAAGCGAAAAATGCGGTGCTGAACCAAGTGGAATACGTGGTGCTCGATGAAGCCGACCGCATGCTTGACATTGGCTTTTTGCCCGACTTGCAACGCATCCTGAGCTATTTGCCCAAGCAACGCACCACCTTGCTGTTCTCGGCCACGTTCTCGCCTGAAATCAGACGCCTGGCTTCCAGTTATTTGCAAAACCCGGTCACCATCGAAGTGGCCCGGCCCAACCAAACCGCGTCCACGGTCACCCAGTTGTTCTACAACGTGGCCGAGGATGACAAGCGCAACGCATTGAAGCAAATTGTGAAAGAGCGCGGCATCAGCCAAGCTTTTGTGTTTGTCAACAGCAAGCTGGGTTGCGCGCGCTTGGCCCGGGCCTTGGATCGTGATGGTTTGCGCACGGCGGCATTGCACGGCGACAAAAGCCAAGACGAGCGTTTGAAAGCCTTGGAAGCCTTCAAAAAAGGCGAAGTGGACTTGCTGATTTGCACCGATGTGGCCGCACGTGGCTTGGACATCAAAGACGTACCGGCTGTTTTCAACATCGACATCCCTTACAACGCCGAAGACTACATCCACCGCATTGGCCGCACCGGCCGCGCGGGTGCGGAAGGATTGGCAGTCAGTTTTGCAGCGCCCTCAGACGCCCGATTGGTCAGTGACATTGAAAAACTCACCAAGCAAAAAATAGAACTGTTGGCGCTGGAATTCGCCGATGACCGCCCTCGTGATCGCATGAACAGCGGTCGCCGCCATTGGGATGAAGAAAAACGCAACGACAAACGCGAAGAATCCCCGCGTGAGTCTCGCAGCCGATTCACACCTGCGCCCAAAGCGGTGGACCCGTTTTTCGACAAACCCTACGAGGAAACGGCGGCTGATGCTGTGCCCAGCACCACGGTGGCTGCTCCAAGCACCTCTAGGGGTATTTCGCCCAACATCAAACCCAAGCGCAAAGTGGCGGCCTTGTTCAAAACCACCGAAACCCTTTAGGCCCCACTGTGGTTGGCTTGGCGGCACGCCACCTCGATGCGTTGGTGTTGCCCTGGTCCGTGGGCATGCAGTTGCAAGGCGCTCAAACAACCACCCCAAACACAGCCCGTGTCCAATTCCAGCACGTCAGCACGATGCAAAGGCTTGAGCGCCGACCAATGACCAAAGGCCACCGTGTGGCCTGCGGTTTGACGGCCCGGCACATCAAACCAAGGCACATACCCGGCAGGTGTTTCATCCACGCCTCGGTGGTGCGCAAATTCCATCTCGCCCTCGGGCGTGCAAAAACGCAAACGGGTGAGGGCGTTGACAACCACGCGCAAGCGCTCGATGCCTTGCAGTTGATCGTGCCAAGCTGCGGGTTGGTTGCCGTACATCTGCGCGATGAAATGCGCCCAACCGTCGCCGCGCAACACGCTTTCCACTTCGCCAGCGAGTTGCAACGTTTGCAAAACGCTCCACTGCGGCAAGACGCCGGCATGAACCATCAACACGCCATCGTGTTGCAAAGCCATGGACTGGTGGCGAAGCCAGTGCATCAAAGCGTCGCGATCGGGCGCTTGCAAAATGTCTTGCACCGTGTCGCCGTGTTTCAGCGGATGCAGGCCCAAGTGCATGGCCAGCAAATGCAAATCATGGTTGCCCAGCAAACATTGGGCGCTGTGCCCCAAGGCCATCACGCGGCGCAGCACGCCCAGGCTGTCGGGGCCGCGGTTGACCAAATCGCCCAGCAAAAACAAGGTGTCGCGACTCGGAGAAAACTGCAATTTCTCCAGAAGATTTCCCAGGGCATCGTTGCAGCCCTGCACATCGCCAATCAAGTAAAGTGCCATGGCATGATTGTCGTTCATCGATTACAAAGGGTCTCATGGATTTGCTGCTGATTTTTTTCCTCACCCTGCTCAATGGCTTGTTTGCCATGTCCGAAATGGCCTTGGCTTCCAGCCGCAAAGCCTTGTTGGTGAGCTTGGAAAATGCAGGTGCCACTGGCGCCCACGCTGCCTTGGAATTGCAAAAACAACCCACCCAGTTTTTGTCCACGATTCAAATTGGCATCACCACCTTGGGGGTGCTCAACGGCATCATTGGTGAGGCTGCGTTCAGCGCGGATGTGGCTGCTTGGTTCATGCAGATGGGCTTGCTTGAAGGCGCCTCTCAAATTTTGGCCACCTTGACTGTGGTGACCATCATCACGCTCAACACCATTTTGTTTGGCGAGTTGGTGCCCAAACGAATTGGACAAATTTACCCAGAAACCGCCGCCAGACTCACCGCGCCCGCCATGTATGCACTGTCCGTGATGGCCCGCCCCTTGGTGCACCTGTTGTCGATCAGCACCACTGGCATCTTGCATTTGTTCCGCATTGACATGAAGCAAGTCAGGCAAGTGACCGAAGAAGAAATCACCGCGAGTTTGGTGGAAGGTGTGGATGCTGGTTTGATTGAACAGCACGAGCACCAAATGGTGAAAAACGTGTTTCACTTGGACGAGCGCACCTTGGCTTCGTTGATGGTGCCGCGCACGGACATCGTATGGCTGGAGGCCACCTTGGGTGTCAAAGAAGCCATGCAGCAATTGCAAGGCCAGGCCACGCATTCTTGGTACCCGGTTTGCCGAGGCAGCTTGGACGATGTGGTGGGCATGGTCAGCATGGCCAGTTTGCTGGCCCATTACAACAGTCCAAACAGCTTGGCGAGTTGGGCCGAACCTGCAGCCTTTGTGCCAGAGACCCTGACCGGGTTGGACTTGCTGGCGCAATTTCGCCGGCCGCACAACACCGCGCCTGGCCATCAAGCTGCGGTCAGTGGTCGCATGGTGTTGGTGGTGGACGAATACGGTGTGGTGCAAGGCGTCATGACGCCGCGCGATTTGTTGGAAGCCATCACAGGCGAGTTGGTGCAAACCACCTTGCCGCAAGAAGCCTGGGCTGTGCAACGCGAGGATGGCAGTTGGCTGCTCGACGGCATGATGCCGGTGCAAGAACTCAAGTCGCGTTTGGAGTTGCACGAACTGCCTGACGAAGACCGGGGTTTGTACAACACCTTGGCCGGCTTGATCATGATGATCTCGGGCCAATTGCCCAAAGAAGGTGAGCACGTGTCCGCCATGGGTTGGCGTTTTGAAGTGGTGGATTTGGATGGCCGCCGCATTGACAAGGTGTTGGCTTCTCGCTTGCCAACGCCCGATAGCGACTCATAAGCAACGATGCAAGCTTCAATGCTTGGAGGGCTCGTCGTCGTTGAGTTCGTTCAGCTTGTGGTTGATGCCTGAGACGGTTTTGCGAATGGCGTCCACGCGGCTATGAAACTCCTCGAGTTTCTTTTCTTTTTCAATTTTGGCCTGCATCAACACTTCAGCTTCATGGGCCATGTCTTCGGCTGATTTTTTGACTTGCACTGCAATGGGTGGCTTCGTGATGCTGTGGCTTGAAGCTGGCGCACTGGCGTTGCTGCTGTGAGGTTCTGAATGTGCTGATGCTGTAGCTTTGCCGGAGGGGCCAGGTTTCAAACCACCGGTGTCGGGCAAGGCCACGATGTGGTCTGCCAAATGCTCTTTGCCCAAGCCGACCTGGTTGTCGTGCAAAGCATCTTGCCCTGCTCCTTGGCGGTTGTCCTTCAAGCTGTCTTGCGCAACGCTTTGCAGGTTGTCATGCAATGCGTCTTGCCCAACACCTTGCAGGTTCTTTTTCAAACTGTCTTGCGCAACGCTTTGCAGGTTGTCATGCAATGCGTCTTGCCCAACACCTTGCCGGTTGTCCTTCAAGCTGTCTTGCGCAATGCCTTGCCGGTTGTCCTTCAAGCTGTCTTGCGCAATGCCTTGCCGGTTGTCCTTCAAGCTGTCTTGCGCAATGCCTTGCAAGTTGTCGTGCAAAGCGTCTTGGCCAACACCTTGCCGGTTGTCCTTCAAACTGTCTTGCGCAATGCCTTGCACGTTGTCGTGCAAAGCGTCTTGGCCAACACCTTGCCGGTTGTCCTTCAAACTGTCTTGCGCAATGCCTTGCACGTTGTCGTGCAAGGCGTCCCGTTCTTCATTGACGCCTTTGGTGGCCAAGGCATGACCCGCTTCACCACCCCCAAACCGGTCTTTCAATGCATCAGCTTGGATGGTCGGACCGGTTGCAGAAGCCGGGTGGTCCTCACTGGGCAATTTGGCCAGATGGTCGTCGTGGTGGGGATCCTCCATCTGCTGCAGTTGGCTGTCAGCATGCGGGTCTTCGGCAAAACCAGTCCCGTGTAAACCCGCATCCTCTACATGGGCGCCCAGCGGTTTGTCCAGATCCAATTCGGCCTCGTGGTATTGACCAGCCTTGCTGCGGATATCCATGTCGTCATTGGGCACCACATCGCTGCGCCTGGCCTTGGCGCTGTTGGACCCTTCCGGAATTTCCACCGAAAAAGCCTTGCTGCTGCGAATGAGAGGAGGGGGAGCTTTGGACGCCATGACACGAAGTTTACTATTTATCAGGGTTTTCCTTGTGTTTAGCGACATACCACCAGCAACACACTTCCCAGTGAAATACTGAATCCGCATTTCCACTTAGAACATACAGGAGACATCCATGCGAACCATCCCCATAGCACCCGTTGCTTCAGCGTTCAGCGACTGTGAAGAAAGCGGCATTGTCCCCAAGCAAAATTTGCCCTTGGCGCGACGCGAGTTCCTCAAAGGTTCCGGTATTTTGATGGGCACCTTGGCTGCCGGTTCGGTGTTGGCCGGTTTGGCTCCGTCCACCGTGTGGGCCGTTGAATTGAAAACCCTGTCTCAGGCCGAAGGTGAAACCCTGATGGCCATGGCCCGCACCATTTACCCGCACAAAAAATTACCCGATGCGGTCTATGCGATTTTGGCCAAAGACCTGGATGGTGCGGCCTCTGGCAGTGCCGACACCGCCAACATGCTGCGTGAAGGTGTCAGCAACTTGAACAGCATGGCCGGTGGCAATTTCAAGAAAGCCAGCGACGCCAAAAAAC
>Ga0255133_1000509_pt1 | contig 11397 bp, 7 predicted proteins | sample Law_Law_RepB_8d_FD_188553 | JGI IMG/M metagenome (GOLD analysis project Ga0255133, IMG submission 188553) | Freshwater microbial communities from St. Lawrence River, New York, United States - Law_Law_RepB_8d | ecosystem: Environmental > Aquatic > Freshwater > River | place: USA: New York... | reverse complement strand
CACATCCAAGTGATAGTTTTCAATGTCGAACGGACCGTCACTCAGATGAAATGTCCACTTGATGGGAGCACCTTCTTGCCAAGGCCCCTCCACGTTCGTTTCAAAGCCATATTTTCGGTAAGACGGTGCTGCGCTGAATATCATTGCAGGATTGCAATTGACCGTCACGAAGCGGCCACCCGACTTCAGAGAGCGGGCAATTCCATGGCACATCGCCTGAAGTTCGTCACTTGTTCTGGCATAGTTAAGTAGATAAGCGGCCACAGCCAGATCGAACTGGCCGGTAACTGGCAATTCTCGGGCGTCAGCTACGAGGTATTCGATCCCAAGTTGATAACGAGTTTCTTGGGCTCTTGCCAAGTCGATCATTCCATGCGACAAGTCCACGCCGGTGACCCGCGCTGCTCCACGTTGCCGGATCATACGCGTGTAAAAACCTTCACCACAGGCAACGTCTAAGACGGCCATGCCTCTTGTATCACCCACTAGATTCATCAATGTGAAACACTCAACAAAGGTCCGCCACGGTTGCTGTTTAGAGCGCTGATATTGCTCGGCTATTGGGTCGTAATTGGTTGTCATTGGAATCTCCAAGAAAAGGCAGCGCTATTAACATATGTTTTTTGGACAGCCACACGCAAATCTGCTCAGACTGGCTACTCATGTTGGTTTGAAACAACCGCTACGGAGTTCTGCGCGGCGAAAGATAAAGGCCCTCACCTAACAGGCACGAATATTCAGCTTCTCGTTGGATTGAAAGGGAATCGGTTTTCCAGAAAACTTGCCTCTGTGCCTCGCATTCTCCTATGTATAAAATGTTCTGGGAATATGGTTCTCCCACGGAGCCTTGCATAAGGCAACACTTCAACACCAACTCAACGAGGGGCGCTGCGACGGTACGCATGGGCGTTCCTGCCAGGCTCGATGAGGTGGAATATTACTGTGCAACGGCGCCCGTTCATTGGTTTAGGAGACTATGAACGTGAGCGTTGCTGTTCAAAAACCTGTTTCTTTCACTGATTTCAAGGTCGCCGACATTTCGCTGGCCCCATGGGGCCGCCGCGAGATTGCCATTGCTGAAACCGAAATGCCCGGCTTGATGGCCATCCGGCAGGAGTACGCGGCGCGCCAACCCCTCAAGGGCGCACGCATCACCGGCTCACTGCACATGACCATCCAGACTGCCGTGCTCATCGAGACGCTTAAAGCCCTTGGTGCCGAGATCCGCTGGGCCTCGTGTAACATCTACTCCACACAGGACCACGCTGCCGCTGCTATTGCTGCCGGCGGTATTCCCGTTTACGCCTACAAGGGCGAGTCTCTGGTTGAGTATTGGGACTACACACACAAAATCTTCGAGTGGGCCGACGGTGGCCACACGAACATGATTCTCGACGACGGCGGCGACGCGACCCTGCTGCTCCACCTCGGTGCCCGCGCCGAAGCGGATATCCACGTTCTGGATAAGCCCACCAGCGAAGAAGAACGCATTCTTTACGCAGCCATCAAGAGCCGTATCGCCTCGCATCCAGGCTGGTACGCCAAGAACCTCGCAGCAGTGAAGGGTGTTACCGAGGAAACCACCACGGGTGTTCACCGCCTCTACCAGATGCACAAGCGTGGCGAACTGAAATTCCCCGCCATCAACGTCAACGATTCCGTTACCAAGTCGAAATTCGACAACCTCTACGGTTGCCGCGAATCGCTGGTTGACGGTATCAAGCGCGCCACCGATGTCATGATCGCTGGCAAGATTGCCGTCGTGGCTGGTTACGGCGATGTGGGTAAGGGTTCGGCTCAGGCACTGCGCGCCCTCTCGGCACAGGTTTGGATCACCGAAGTCGACCCCATCTGCGCGTTGCAGGCCGCCATGGAAGGTTACCGCGTTGTCACCATGGATTACGCCTGCGACAAGGCCGACATCTTTGTGACAGCCACGGGTAACTACAAAGTTATTACGCACGCCCACATGGCCAAAATGAAGAATCAGGCCATTGTCTGCAACATCGGCCACTTCGATAACGAAATCGACGTGTCATCGCTTGAAAACTACCCATGGGAAGAGATCAAGCCACAGGTTGACCACATCATTTTCCCAGACCGCAAGCGGATTATTCTTCTTGCCAAGGGCCGTCTGGTGAATCTGGGCTGCGGTACGGGTCACCCCTCGTACGTGATGAGCTCCTCGTTCGCCAACCAGGTTCTCGCTCAGATCGAACTGTGGCTGCATAACGAAAAGTACCCCATTGGCGTATATGTGCTGCCGAAGAAACTCGACGAACACGTCGCCCGCTTGCAGCTCAAGACGCTGAATGTTGAGCTGACCGAACTGACGGCTGAGCAGGCCGCGTACATTCATGTGTCCAAAGAAGGACCATTCAAGACCGATAGCTACCGCTATTGATCATAACTTGAAGGGTGCCAATCGAGACACTCAATTAACCTGATCTTTGCGCAGGCCGATGTACTCGGCTTGCGCTTTTTTATTTGCCTGGTTCGATCATAGTTCCATAGGCTTGCCGAATGAGCAGATCACTCCGTATCCATCGGATAAGCAGGTTTTCAGAACGCTAACCATACACAACACCTGCACAGCGAATTGATTGGGGGTGAAATCATGGACGACAACACGAAAAAGCCCAAGGCCAAGCCAGTGAAACTGCTTTCCGGTGGAAACCCGCAAATCGCCAAGGCAGACGGCGATGCCCCCGTGCAAGAGTACATCGACAATATGCCGGGCTGGAAACAAAGCCTCGGAAAGCGACTCGACGCACTTATCGTGAAGAACTTACCCCATGTTCGCAAATGCGTGAAATGGAACTCACCATTTTACGGTATCGATGGCAAAAGCTGGTTCCTGTCGTTCCACGTTTTAACGCACTACGTGAAAGTGACGTTCTTTGATGGCATGTCGCTCGATCCGATTCCTCCCGGAGGAACAGCACGCAGTAAAGAAGCGCGGTGGATCGACATCCGTGAAACAGACACCCTCGACGAGTCCCAAATGGCCACATGGATCGTGCAAGCCGCAGCGTTACCCGGTTGGGTTCCTTAATTGGCGATTCTATAAAGCATTTATTGATAGCTGATTTTATTGTTATTGAAGGACCTGTGGGCGAAAAAGCCAAATAAAAAAGGCACGGCTGACAACTAAGTTGTCAGCCGTGCCTTTTAAGCGAAAGCCAAGCCGCAGTAAGTTCGCGGCAACCAGCTCATTAGCGGTTCACAACAGGTTTGGCCCCGTTACGCAACGTTGGATTCAGGTCAAACCGGTCAAGGTTCATGACCTTGTTCCATGCGGCCACAAAGTCGGCTACAAACTTCTTCTCGGCTCCTTGTTCAGCATATACTTCGGCAATGGCCCGAAGTTGCGAGTTGGAGCCGAAAACCAAGTCAACAGAACTGGCGGTCCATTTCATCTTGCCGGTCGTGCGATCGCGACCTTCGAAAAAGTGTTCGCATATGGCAGATGTCTTCCATTCAGTGCTCATATCAAGCAAATTCACGAAATAATCATTGTTCAACGTCTCGGGCCGCTTGGTGAAGACTCCCATCTGAGGATTTCCAGAATTGGCATTCAGCACCCGCAGGCCACCAATGAGAACTGTCATTTCCGGAGCTGAAAGCCTCAGAAGGTGAGCACGGTCAATAAGCAACTCCTCAGCAGGCCTATCAATTTCGTGCGCGTGATAATTACGGAACCCATCCGAGGTAGGCTCAAGCACGGCAAACGACTGAACGTCTGTCATTTCCTGCGACGCATCCGTGCGGCCTGGGAAGAAAGGCACAGATACATCGTGCCCGGCTTTCTTCGCCGCGTCCTCAACAGCAGCACAACCAGCCAGAACGATCAGGTCAGCCATCGAGACCTTCTTGCCGCCTTCCTGCGAGCCGTTGAACTCCTTCTGAATTTTCTCGAGTGCTGGCAAAATCTTCGCCAACTCTGCGGGGTTATTGACCTTCCAATCTTTCTGTGGGGCAAGCCTAATGCGCGCACCGTTGGCGCCACCACGCTTGTCGGTGCCACGGAATGTCGAAGCCGAAGCCCATGCTGTCGAAACAAATTGCGAACAGGAAAAGCCTGAAGCAAGAATCTTTTTCTTGAGGGCAACAATATCCTGGTTTTCAATCAATTTGTGATCTACCGCTGGAACCGGGTCCTGCCATACCTGCACTTCTGGTACCAATGGCCCCAAGCAGCGTGAAACTGGACCCATGTCGCGATGCGTCAGCTTGTACCAAGCCTTTGCGAAGGCTGCAGCAAATTCCTTTGGGTTTTCATGGAAACGCTTCGAAATTTTGGCATAGGCAGGGTCCATCTTCAGCGCCATGTCTGTGGTGAACATCATCGGCGCATGAGATTTCTTCGGATCATGCGCATCCGGCACAGTCCCCTTGGCGTTGGCATCGGTGGGGGTCCACTGCTGCGCGCCAGCGGGACTCTTGGTCAACTTCCATTCGTAGCCGAACAAATTGTCAAAGTATCCGTTTGACCACTGTGTCGGCGTAGAGGTCCACGCGCCTTCCAAGCCACTGGTGATGGTGTCGCCGGCGTTGCCTTTACCAAACGAATTCTTCCACCCAAGGCCTTGCTCTTTAAGTGTGGCCCCCTCAGGCGCTGGCCCGACATGCTTCTCAGGGTTGGCCGCACCATGGGCTTTACCAAACGTGTGGCCCCCGGCAATCAGCGCGACGGTTTCTTCGTCGTTCATCGCCATGCGGGCGAATGTCTCACGAATGTCTCTGGCTGCGGCAAGCGGATCCGCTTTGCCGTTTGGTCCTTCGGGGTTCACATAGATCAAACCCATCTGAACGGCTGCGAGAGGGTTCTCCAGCTTTCGGTCACCTGTGTAGCGCTTGTCGCCAAGCCATTTGCTTTCAGGGCCCCAGTAAATATCTTCTTGTGGTTCCCAAACGTCTTCGCGACCACCTGCGAAGCCAAATGTCTTGAATCCCATGTTTTCAAGGGAAACATTCCCGGCCAACACCATCAGGTCTGCCCACGATATTTTCGATCCATATTTCTGCTTGATGGGCCAAAGCAAACGGCGGGCCTTGTCGAGGTTGGCATTGTCGGGCCAACTGTTCAGAGGAGCAAATCGTTGCGTGCCATACGAAGCACCACCTCGGCCGTCCGCAACGCGGTACGTTCCCGCACTGTGCCAGGCCATGCGAATGAACAGCGGGCCGTAGTTGCCGTAATCTGCTGGCCACCAATCTTGAGGCGTTGTGAGCAGTTTGTTGATGTCTTTCTTAAGGGCAACCAGATCGAGTTTTTTGAACTGCTCCGCATAATTAAAATCTTCACCCATCGGGTTACCCTTGACCGAGTTTTGGTGAAGGATCTGCAGGTTCAACTGATTAGGCCACCAATCCCTGTTCGACAACGCCCCAGCCGCAGTGTGCCGCTGGCTACTGGCAGCCCCGTTCATGACTGGGCACAAGGCTGCTGGATCGGCGTTCTCTTGTACAGGGGCAACCGCCGGGGGTTTCTTGGCCGCGTTAGGTTTAGATCGATTCTGGGCTTCAACAGCCGTAGCCAAGAACAAGACGCCACAGCTCGTTAACACATGGGTTAGGTAATAGAAGCGCATCATATACTTCTCCGGGATTTACTGTTGAACTGTACATATTCAGCGCAACCTGAATTTATCTTAAGAATTATAGGGGCGAGGCATCGATAGAAACCACTCTCCGCCGCTGATTAAAGCAATTTAATAGATGATGACACACGGTGGAAAGCATGGGTAGAGGTTGGATTGACAATGCTTCCCGCAAGTAGCTGGCATATGCCGGTTATCTTACTTCCGGCGCTGGCACGCCTTCCCTGCCAATGAGATGTGTAACCATTCCAACAAGTGCCATTTAGGCTTTCTTGACAAATTCAGATTTCAAATGCATCGAGCCAATTCCATCGATTTTGCAGTCGATGTCGTGGTCTCCTTCAACAAGGCGAATGTTCTTGACTTTGGTACCCACCTTGACAACCGAGGACGAGCCTTTCACTTTGAGATCCTTGATAACCGTCACCGAGTCTCCATCTTTCAATTCGTTACCAAAGGCGTCTTTCCACACGCGCTTTTCCTCGGTGTCAGCCACTGCAACGCTGCTCCACTCGTGGTCGCATTCCGGGCAAACGAACTGGCTACCGTTTTCGTAGGTGTATTCGCAGTTGCATTTGGGGCAAAACGGCAAGCCACTCATCGGCGTTCCTTGTTTGGGTCGTTCGCATCCCTGCGGGCAGAACATGTCACTGAAGGTCAATCTATCGAATCGGCCAAGTGCCGTGACCGGCCACGGGCAGTAAGCTTTCCTGAAAATAACGTGCCGCCCGGCTTTTAATGAGGATTAAGCAGCAATACAACCGGCATGTAGGGGTTTCGCTGACTGTCCACCAATCGGGGTGACTGGACGCCAATTGAACTTTTTGGCGCGGTCCTGGAAGCGTGGGAAGATCATCTCCACGCTTTCTTGGTAGCGGCGTAAAATGACGGTACCTTCTGGTATGCCAGATTTGAGCCAGTTGAAAACCAACATGCGGCCTAAGGCAATGCCGAGTCCGCACCACTTTCCGGCTGGTTTAAGCCGGGTAGCCATCGTAAAATTAAGGTGGCTGCTTTTTGCCCCTCTCTCCTCGTCGACAGGAATCCCTCAAAGGCTGGGGCACATTGCGTTTCATCGCTGTGCCAATATTGAAGGTCTTGTTATGAGACAAATCATGTTCGTGTTCATCTTCCTTTTCACAATGGCAGGGGCCGCCTCCAGCGAGTCGCAAGAACCGTCGAAGAAGTCGAAGGGTACGGAACTGAACGCGAATCTAACGAATTCCCTTGACATGCAGTTCGTCAAGATTCCCGCTGGCGAGTTGCAGATGGGGATCACCGAAAATGATGCCGCCCGGCTCATTCAATCCCGGCTCGTTGACTGGCCCTTGAGAGACTGGAAAAAGAAAGTCCACAAGGTCACGCTGACGATGGACTACTACATCGGCAAGCACGAAGTAACCGTGGGGCAGTTCCGCAAATTCGTTGAAGCTACCAACTACTATACGAACGCCGAAGACGGTTTTAACGCTGTTCGCACTACGGTCATCGAAGGGGCTATCACTGCCGGCAACTGGCGTGACCCGAAGTTCAAGCAAGGCGAGGATCACCCGGTCGTCTGCGTCACCAGCGTGGATGCGCAGAAATTTATCGACTGGCTTAACAAGACGGACAAAAAGAAACCGGAAAGGTGGGAGTATCGCTTGCCGACCGAGGCGGAATGGGAGTACGCCGCTCTGGGATCCAAATGGACCAAGTTCCCTTGGGGAAACGAGTGGAAAGAAGGCTGTTGCCAGCCAGCGCCCGAAGGACTCTGTTTCAATCTGTTCAAGCCCGAGTTCCTCGAATTTCGAACGTTGCCGGTCGGCTCGTTCAGCCCGAAAGGGGATAGCCCGTTCGGTGTGTGTGATATGTCCGGCAACGTCAGCGAGTGGTGTTTGGATTGGTACGAAGACAATTATCCGAAGAAAGACCAACCTGACCCGCTCGGCCCCGTGCCGGGAACAATCAGCCGGAATGGGATCTACGCTTCGCCGTACACAACAGACGAAGAGAGCGATTTGCGAATTCAACAAACCATGAAATCGAGAGTATTTAAAGGCGACTCTTGGTATGACGAACAAAGATTTATGAGCATCGCCCAGCGCCGCTATCATCCGTATGGTCAAAAATCGTACATCGGCTTTCGGGTGGCACTGGCGCCGATTGTTCCGGATCGCAAGTGGCCGGCGGCGAGGGCGGTCCGGCCACAACCGGGCGTAGACGTCATGGCCCCGACCAAGTCGTCGCGAGAACGTTTGGCGGCCTTCAAGGCCGACGATGCCGTCACCGAGGAACTCTACAAGGAAATCGTGGCTGCGGACCAAATGGGCATTCTTGTTTCGCTGGAAAAGAAACCTGAACGAGCGATCGCAAAATATGACGCTCTAATGGAAGACCTTTCCCATCGCACGAGTCGCTTCAACCGCAGTGATGCGCAACAAAGGCCCCCCACCGTGGGCGAACTGGGTTTGCTGCTCCTCGCCGGTACCGACCCTCGGATGCCGAAGTCAAACGCGTATGAAAAAGGTTTCAGTACGATCAAAGACTGCACGGAAATCGTCTTGGATGAAATGAAGCCGCGTCGATTGTTGCTGCGGCAATTGATCAAATCCTGGATGTCGATTTGGATTTCGGGCAAAAAGGAATTCATTACTCTCGCGCAATTTTACGAACTGAAAGAGGTGGCCTCGAAACTTGCGGCAATGGCGGTTGCGCCGAATACGAAACCGGAGATTCGCTTCAATTGCCTTTACACGCTCATCAATCTCGGTGGTCAGCCGGAATTGGAAAGTCTCGCTCCGCTATTTGAGAATAGAGAACTGGTGCCAGAAACCTTATTCCGAAGAGCGCCTGAATGGGTTGAAAATCGTGTTCCTCAACAATGGCGAGATCTCGCGCTCCTGGTCATGATCCGCATCGCTCGCTGTGAAACCGAAGAATTTGGGTTTAGTCAGGCGAAGGCCGATACCATACCAAGCCGTTACGACATGGATCTCGCCTTCCTAAACGAAGCGGCACGGAAAACAGCTTTCAAGAAGTGGCAGGCGCGCGAGAAGAATTTACCCCGCCCTGCCCCGAAGGCGGATGAACTAAATAAGGATATTAAGGCTCCTCAATTCATCGAACCGCAAAAAGATGTCGGCAAACTTCCCAAGTTGCCCGGCAAGGCTCCGGTCTTTTGTGTTGTGACCAAAGTTGACAAAGCTTCCGAGACGTTCAATTACTTCTTGCTCTACGATGAAATCGTTAACACCGAAAAGATCGTGGAGGATGAAAAAGGAGTCGTTAAAAAGAAAACCAGTAACAGTCTGATGACGAACCGCAACGAGGAGAAGACGGGCCGCTCGTTGAAGGGCATGGTCATCTCCAACGGAAACGGCATGATCATCCCGCTCAAGCAGGCGATGGAAGAATTGCCCGGCAAACTCGTTTTCTTTTGCGACGATTTCGAAGGACTGCATCCGATTTACCGGAAGATGCTGGCCGAAGGCACCTGGATCATCGAGATCGAGAAGCCGAAAGGCTTACGTGTAGAAAGCCCATTGGCGGCAATGAAGGAACCGAGCAAAGACATGCCCACGCCGAAAAGGCATATGGCAGATTTGGGCGGTGGGATGAAGATGGAGTTGGTGCTGATCCCGGCAGGCAAGTTCAAGATGGGCAGCGGCGAGTCGGCAAAGGACACGGCGGCGTTCTTCAACAAGACCTACCGCGAGAATTTTCCAGCAGACGGTGGGGGAGGGCTGGAAGAAGACTTCTTCAAGAACGAGCATCCCCAGCACGACGTGTCGATCACGAAGCCGTTCTTCATGGGCATGCACCACGTCACGCGCGGTCAGTTCAAGCAATTCGTAGCCGACACTGCATACAAGACAGATACGGAGAAGGATAAGAAGTTATTGGCATGGGGCTGGGACTCTAACAAGAAGCAGTTCAGCAACGATAAGAAGTATTCCTGGCAAAACACGGGTTTCAAGCAGACCGACGAGCACCCTGTGGTGAACGTGACCTGGAACGACGCGGTGGCCTTCTGCAAGTGGCTCAGCAAGAAGGAAGGCCAGAACTACCGATTGCCCACGGAAGCGGAGTGGGAATACGCCTGCCGCGCTGGGACGACGACTCGCTACCCCACTGGCGATGATCCAAAGTCGATAGGCAAAGTTGGAGAACTGGCTGACCTAACGGACGTTGCGGTCAGAGCGAAAATCCCGGACTGGAAATACATGATCAGAGGCAACGATAATTATGTGTTCACGTCGCCGGTGGGGAAGTCCAAGCCCAACGCCTTCGGGCTGTATGACATGCATGGAAATGCCTTTCAATGGTGCGAGGATTGGTACGGCGACAAGTACTATGCCGCGTCCCCCACAGACAATCCGAGCGGCCCGAATTCCGGTACGGAGCGTGTCATTCGTGGAGGCACTTGGAATTTCAGGCCGCTCGGTGCTCGTTCAGCCGAGCGAAACAAGACCGAGCCAGACAGCAGGAACTGTAGCGCAGGGTTCCGTGTTGTCAGAACGCAATAAGTCGCATCTTGAGGATTATCGAGTCCGACTACTGTATACGAATGAAGCAGATCTTAATGAATCTGGATCGCGGTTATTGAACGCGACAACAAAACCGAGTAACTCGAAATTGAATTGCCAGTAGTGACAGTTTCTTGTGACAGAAAGGGTCTACCCTATCGACACGGTTCGGGGCTTGCCGTCGGATGACGACACAAACATGACCGTGGCGGCGTACATCCGGGTCAGCACTCGGCGCCAAAACGACGACGGGCAGCGGGCCGAAGTGAAGAAGTGGCTCGACAACAACGGCATCGACCCGATGAAGGTGGAGTGGTACTGCGACAAGGAGAGCGGCACGACGTTGAAGCGGCCAGAGTTCGACCGCTTGCAGGCCGACATCTTTCATGGCCGGGTGAAGACGGTCGTGTTGTGGAAGCTCGACCGCCTCAGCCGCCGCCTCAAGGACGGCATCACCACCCTGGCCGAGTGGTCGGAAAAGAACCTGCGGATCGGTCTGGCGTTACATGGGCCGGGGCCAGAACCAGCCGGTGAAGACGCAGAGGGCGTCTAATAAGTGTCATGGGGTATCACAGCGGTCGTGACCAAAGGGCATGCTTTTGGACGAGCCGACGTTTTGGCTGAGGCTTGAGTTTCGCCTGTGCGGCGAGTTCATGGGGATGCCGACCAAAGACCTACGGCGACTTTGGTGCGACGGTATCGAGCCGTTGGAGTATCTGCTGGACGACCCGCCTCCTCGGATCACTGGCCGCATTTGGTTCGGGATTGGTCAAAAACAGCAAGAAAAGTGGTGGTTCACATTGCTGCTGCCCAGCCCAACCGTTGTGCGGGAGGCGATCGATTGGTCGGCCGTGCTACCTCCTGACAACGTAACCAAGTGGCTGGCCGTCGATTGGAAAAACCGTCACGTCAAAATCGACCCGGCGGCAGCAGTTCCTGACCTCGACTGATTTTTGCAGCGTCAGGTTGGATCAAAAATATCCGGGTCAGTCCACATGATTCCGCACTTGACCCACTGTTCTGGGGTTGGCTAGTGAACGCCCTGACCAGAATTGAAACAGACTATTGTGAAGTAGAGCAGGCCTAGTTCAGTCGAATGGACGGGACAAAGCGTAATGTAATTCGGTTTGCGGATTTTGTTGCCGACCTGCAAACTACGATGCTGGAAGTTTGTGCATTTTGCCCCTGCCCTATACCCTTAGGACATTCCGTGGGGGCAGCAATTCGGAACTCGATGAACGCAAAAGCGGAGGCTGACTGTGAAAAAGGCACTACTGGTCATTGAT
>Ga0255133_1000495_pt1 | contig 11537 bp, 6 predicted proteins | sample Law_Law_RepB_8d_FD_188553 | JGI IMG/M metagenome (GOLD analysis project Ga0255133, IMG submission 188553) | Freshwater microbial communities from St. Lawrence River, New York, United States - Law_Law_RepB_8d | ecosystem: Environmental > Aquatic > Freshwater > River | place: USA: New York... | reverse complement strand
CATAAACCGACCTTTTTTTAGTTAATCATTGTGTGTCATGAATTTTCAACACAAAGGGCCAATCCGATGTTTGGAATAAAGTCCTCTATCACAAAGTTGGTTTCAAAATTCAAATTGAAATTTGGAGGCCAAAACCATACAACTAAAAGAAAATCCTTTCTAAAACATTTGATTTTAGAAAGTTTGGAAAATCGCATCGTCCCTGCCGCCCCTACGAATATCTTGCTATCAAAATCAACAATCCCTGAAAATTCAGGGACAAACGTATTAGTTGGAAAACTAACGACAGAAGATAAAGATTTAAGCGACTCTTTTAATTATAGCTTTCAATCTGGCCCTGGTTTTTCTGACAATTCCTCTTTCATTATCAGCGGAAGCGAATTGAGGGCAGCGACTAATTTCAATTCAAAAACAAAAGAAAAATACACAATACGACTTCGTTCTACAGACCAATCAGGACTTCATGTTGAAAAGGTTTTTGTAATCACAATCAATGCCCCAACTGGTTCTTTTAACACAATCCAAGACACCGGTCCGTCTTTCAACCGTGTGGACATAGTTTTTGCGGGAGACGGCTACACATCTCAGGATATTGCCCGCGGAGTCTATGCGTCCCATAACCAAAACTACCTGAACTACTTATTTGCAAATACCGGTACTGTCGACCCGTTTCCCAGGTATAAAAATTTTTTTAATGCACACCAGATTGATGTCTCATCAAACCAAAGAGGCGCGGACAAACCTTTGGATGGCGTTTTAGTAGACACTGCATTCGATGCATCCTACGGGGATAATGTAAATAATCCTGAACGTGCTTTGTTTTTCAATGCAGCAAAGGCTGATTCCTTAGTTTCAAGGGAGCTTGCAGGGTCTGGGTTTTCCCCGGAAATGAAAATGGCACCGGTCAATGATGACAAATATGGTGGTGCTGCCAATTACGGGGGGTGGGCCGTTTATGCCGCAGCCAACAGCATAGGAAGCAGAATTGCGCTTCATGAGGCTGGTCATGCCTTCAGCAGTCTGGCGGATGAATACTTTGATACCGGATCCGGCACATTCAATGGAATTGAACCGTGGGAAGCAAATGTCACCTCTGACCCAAGTGGCGCAAAATGGGCCCAATGGTTGGGATATAACCAACCTGGCCTTGGAACCGTTGGAGTATATGAGGGAGGAAGATACTTTGAGAAAGGCGTCTATCGACCTACTAATGACTCAAGAATGCGTACAAGCAATGAGATTTCATTCAATGCTGTTTCCCGTGAAAAATTAATTCTGGACATTTACAATCATGTAAATCCTCTTGATGGATGGCTGGCCAATTCCAAAACTTTACTGGACCCTGAGTACTTGTGGGTCGATCGGATTGACGACTCGATCATCCAGGTGGAATGGCGTGTAGATGGCAAACTTGTTCCAAATGCGAATGGATCTGAATTTGACCTGACGGATTTTGGGTATGGACCGGGAACCTATGCGATCTCCGCACGCGCTTTTGACCCGACGGGGTTTGATTCGGTAAACGGGTGGGTTCGAGCTAACAATAGTAAGCTTGAGGAATTTGTTTCCTGGAAAGTAGAAAATACTCGATCTTCCAAGTTTGCTCCTGTGGTAACCACGCAACCCGCTGAATCCTCAGTCATTTCGGGTGAACAGGCAATATTTACAGCCAACGCTGTGGGTGTACCTACGCCATCGATTCGATGGCAAGTGAGTACTGACGGTACAAATTGGCTTGAAATCAATGGTGCTGTTAGTTTGTCTTTCACCACAACCCGCAATGCTGCAAGCGATAGCGGCAAGATGTATCGAGCTGTATTCACAAATTCCAAGGGTACTGCGACCACAAAACCTGCAACCCTTACGGTTAAATTCCCGCCAACTTTAGTCTCGGCAAACAATGCAGCTTTTACCGTGGGATTCGCAGGCACATTTTCAATTTTGGCAACAGGTTTCCCATCCCCGATTTACTCAGTAGCCACAGGGAATTTGCCAACCGGAATTTCCTTAGATCCCTCTGGCGCACTTACCGGAACCCCCGGTCCGGGTACAGGGGGAACCTATTCACTGGTGGTCAAGGCATCAAACGGCGTGCTCACTGACGCCACCCAGGTATTCACACTCACCGTGAATCAGGCGCCTATGATCAAGTCTGCTAACCAAACCACTTTCACAACTGGCCTTTTTGGGTCATTCTCAGCCTTTGCAATAGGGTTCCCTTCTCCGGTGTTTTCCATTTCATCGGGGGTTCTTCCCGGAGGTATCAGCCTTGACGCCTCCGGCGCCCTTACGGGCGTCCCGATATCTGGCGCCGGGGGAACCTATTCTTTTACCATTAAAGCTGCCAATGGAGTGAATCCGTACAGCACCCAATCCTTCTTCTTGGTCGTAAACCAAGCTCCGACTTTCATTTCAAGCAACAAAGCGACATTCACTGCAGGCATTTCCAATTCATTCAAGGTCCAGACTAACGGATTCCCTACCGCAACTTTTTTAATAGCTTCAGGGAATTTGCCAACCGGAATTTCCTTAGATCCCTCTGGCGCACTTACCGGAACCCCCGGTCCGGGTACAGGGGGAACCTATTCACTGGTGGTCAAGGCATCAAACGGCGTGCTCACTGACGCCACCCAGGTATTCACACTCACCGTGAATCAGGCGCCCATAATTTTTTCTAGTAACAAGGTCGAATTTAATGTTAATAAAAACACTTTCCACCAATTTCAGGCAACAGGCTATCCTTCACCGATTTTTTCCAAAGTAGCGGGTGAAATCCCCAAAGGTTTGACCTTGGGAAGTGATGGAAAATTGCAAGGAACTCCAGTTCCAGGAACAACAGGAACCGCAATCATTCAAATAACAGCATCCAATGCTGCCGGCACTTTTGAACAAAACTTTTCTATAAGCATAGGCCAAGACGGTGTTTATGCTGTTGCAATTACAGGAGGACCGAGCCAAATTTCAAAATTAGATATTTACAAGAATGGATCTACCCAATTAGTTCGCAGTCTTATTCCTTTCCCAGGATTTAAAGGGGAATTTTTTGTGGACTCTGGGGACATCACAGGCGATGGAATCGATGACTTGATTGTCGGAAGCGGCAAAGGTTCCGCCAATGGCCATGTTGTGATCCTTGACGGCGCTGTTTTGCTCGACGCTGCCGCCTTCCCTGCTCCCGAGTTGACTTACAACAGAGGTGGGGCAGTAAGAGCTAGTTTTTATGCGTTCATCGGATATTCCTCCGGGGTTGCAGTCCGCTTGGCAGACATGGACGATGACGGATTCGATGATATTATTTTGGCGCCTGGGATTAATGCCGGCCCTCAAACTCAATCCCATCTCCGAGTCTGGAATGGACGGAAAACCATGGCTGCATTCGAAAACCAAACTAAGATAAATTACGACTATCGATGGGAAATGGCAAGTTTTATAGCCTTCGGAGGTGAAAATTATAGTGGAGGATCCATGTCTCTTTCAACTATAAGGCAGCAGGGTGCAGATTTGGTTATAGCCTCACAACTATTCGGCAACGGTAGCAAGGTATTTAAGTACGATGGATCAAAGGTGCTGGCTCTGGAAAAAAATCTTTCAGGCAATCTCTACCTTTGGGGAAGCGGCAATAATATGGCCGGCATTATTCACGATGGCCGTCAAATATTCGCAAGCGCCGGGACTGGCAAAATTACTCCCGATACCGTTTATATAAGAAATGAATTAGGTGAAGTAATATACAGGATAGACAAAATTTTTGGAGGAAATTTAGCAGGGTTGCGCATTGGATCTGCTAATGTGGACGGGGACACCGAAGATGAATTACTTGTGACTTGCGATTCGAATTCTTTGGCAAAAATATTCAAGCTTTCAACCGACCGGGCAATCCTAATAGACACTCTGGCGTCAGGAGGATTATCAGCTTGGGTTTGATAACTTCCTTCGGAACCTTGCGAGGCTAAGACGTGCCCCCGCTGTCCAGACCCCATTCTGATTACCATTGGATAATTTAAGACCTTCCTCTGTCGGTCTTGAAAAATCTCTGTTGCCGGGGCCGTCTGCGCTACAATCTCGCCAACCTTTCGGAGGATATGGCTCTACTGGGATGCAACCGGAGCGCCGCAAGGTTGGACTTACGGTCAGGGTAACCTGGAGACAACCTCCCGGTTGCCTCCCTGGAACGGAGGCCTGATGCGATAAATCCCGGGGGTTTGGGGGCAGAGCCCCCGGAGCCGCGCCATGTTGCCGAAACTATACCATTCCCGCCGGACCTTCATGCCCTGCCCTAAGGCAAACTCCAGCGGTGGCCAGTATTTTAGCCTGCTGAGCGGCCGTTCGGTATTGTATTTCCTTTTATACAAGTGGACCAAAGCCCTGGCGTGGTCAACATGATGGAATACCTCCTGGTTCAGGAACTCATTCCGCAAGGTGCCGTTGAACCGCTCGTTCCGCCCGTTCTGCCATGGTGAACCCTGATCGATGAATCTGGATTGCACATCCTGATCTTTCAGCCAGCGGACCAGGGCCTTGGCGATAAATTCCGATCCGTTGTCCGTCCGCAGGAACTTGGGTGCCCCGAAGATCCTGATCAAGTCCTACATCACCCCGATCGTCTGGAGGTGGTTGAACCCGGTGTTGACCTTCACGGCAAGGAACACCCGGGAGTATTCCTCGATCACAGTGAAAAACCGCAATTTCCGTCCGTTGTCGGAGAAATCCGGCACGAAATCACACGACCACATCTGGTTCAGGTACTCCGCCCGGCGGGGCATGCCTGCCCCTGCACTCCGCCGTTTCCTCTTTCGGTGCAGCGGCTGGGACAGCCCGTGGAGCCGGCACAATCGCCGCACCTTTTTCGGGTTCACCCGCCACCCTGCCAGGAGAAGCGACCCGTGCAGCATGCGGTAACCATGACAAGGGTTTTTGCCCGCCAGTTCCTTGAGTTTCCGTACAACCGCGGAGTCATCCTTGCGGGGAAGGTATCCCAGGGAGCTTCGGCTGATCCGCAAGATGGAACAAGATCTGCGGACTGGTAGGCCCCCGGCAGTCAGAAATCCCAACGCTTTCCGCCTTTCGGCCGCACCGGCTACTTTGTTTTTAGGTATTTCCTGACCACATCCAGCTCAAGGTCCCGATCCGCGAACAGGTAGTTGAGCCTGGCGTTCTCCCTCGCCATGTCCTTGAGCCTCTTTACCTCATTCTTCTGTAAAGACCCGAAACGCCTGCGCCAAAAGTAGAAAGTCTGGTCCGAAACCTTGTGACGTTTGCGGGTGTCCTCGATGAAATTGCCTTGCGTGTCTACCTCACGCAGAATCGTCACGATCTGCTCGTCTGAAAACTGCTTCTTCATGCTTCAACCCTCAATCGGACAGGGTAAAGATTAAAACATCCAGTGGTACTGTTTTAGGGGGGCACGTCAAAAATAATCGAATCGTTTTTGGATTCCGGTTCTACCGCAGAGCCCGCCCTTCAGTTCGGGGTTTCAACCCGGACCGTGCAGCGGGTGGTGAAGATGTTCAGGGAATACCTGAAAGGAATGGGATTGGGGGAAGAGTAGTCTCCCCAACCCCATTGGATTGAGGTTTCCTTTATTCCTGATTGCTTGAATGATCAGGCTGATTTCATTCTTTTCCTGCCATACCTCAACCGTCGGTACTCGGTGTACCCCTCCACCAGCCATCCCTTCACCCGCTCCCAAGTAACACCGTACTTTTTTGCAAGTTCTGTCATGGGTATACCTTGTGCGTGCATCTCTCGCGCCTCCTCCCGCTGCTCCGCCATAGTCTCGCTGAAATGAATGAGCTGCTCGGCCGGGGTGTCCCCGATTGTCCAATCAAGCTGTTTCAGGTACTCCCAAAGCGGCGCACTTGGACAATGTCCACGGCGTGATAGGAAGACCATCAACGCCGTGGCATTGAAGCGGAAGGTTGCGCGCCAGGCGCCTCGCTCCACTTCTTTGGCGCAGAACATTTCCAGGTTTTGGAACATTTCTGCCAGGTAAGGGGCGGCCTCGGGTGTGGCCCCCCTCAGTAGCGCAGGCAGGTCGGCCAGCATCGCCTTCACCTCCTCCAGGCTGATCTCACCCGGCGGTGGGGTTAGGCTCCCGGCGTTGAGCCGGGTCAGTTCCGCCTTGAGGGCGTTCAGTTCTTGGGTGAGGGCGTAATGACGCTCCTGAAGTTTGGAAGCATCCTCCCCCTCATAGCCTTCAATCATCCCAAGAACACGGTCGCAGGCCTTTTCCTTTTGGGTAATTTGCCTGGACAGCTTCTGGGTGTCCGGTGGAGGAGTGGATGCCACCGCCCGTAGGGCCTCGTTGGCCTCCTCCACTAGCAGTTCCACCCAGCCGGGCTTTGCGAATTGCCGTTTCACCAAGTGCAGCAAAACGGTTTCGATCAGGTTGGCCGCCTTGTAGTTGCGCAGCTTGCACCCGCGTTTGGCTTCCAACCCGTTGGTGCATTTGAATGAGGCGTACTTTCCCCCTTTGCCTAGCCAGAGTGCATTGCCGCAGTGGCCGCACCTTGGTTGGAACAAACGCGTGGGGTAGGCCTCCGTGCGGTAGGGCCCTTGGGGTTTCCGGCGGTGGAAAGCCTCCGCAGCTTTGAGACGGCGAGCCTGCACCCGGTCCCACAGCTTCTTGGGGACAATCGCAAGTTGGGAAACATCCCGCACCAGCCAAGTCTCCCTTGGGTGTTTTTTCACCTCGATCTTGCCAGTTTCAGGATCACGCAACATGGAGGTTTTGTTGTAGTACTCGGTCCCGATGTAGATCTCCCGTTTGAGGATCTGCATGATCTGTGCCCGACCCCAGGAACGAAGGCCCTTGGCCCGGCGCTCGTTAAGCTCCCTGGCAATTTCCTCGGGGCACTTGCCACCGGCATACATCTCGAAGATCTCACGGACCAGGGCGGCCTGTTCTTCGTCAACAACTCGTGCCTTTTCCAACTTTCCCTTGGAATTTGTTACGGGTTTGCCGTTCGCATCCATCATGGGTTCCAGTCGGTAGCCAAGGCAAGCGTTTTGAATGACCTTGCCTTGTCGAAAGGCGTCCTTCATGCCGCGCTTGACCTTTTCCTTGAGCTGGCCGACGAACCATTCCTGCATCATGCCTTGGTTGGCGAGCATGATGCGGTTGTTGGGGATGGCGGAGTCGAACCCGTCGGTGGCCCCGACAAATCGCTTTTCGGCCTGGTCGATCTTGCGGCCTAGCTTGAGGACTTCCTCTAGGTCGCGGGAGGCTCGGCCGATCTCATCGAGGAACAGGACGCTTAGGCCTGGTTCCTCCACGATCGCCTTCTTGGCCATCTGATAACCCCGCCGGCTGGCGATGGTTCCCGAGACGGCTGCGTCCGCGAAGACCGCCTCCCAAGGAATGAACACCCCCTCGCGTTGGGCGCGGGTGAGGACATTACCCAGTTGCTGTGCCAACGAGCGGGGATTACTGTTGTCGCAACTGAAGCGCAGGTAGGTCGCACCCTTGGGCACGCCAGTTGATTTCTTGGCAGGGCTAAAAGAAAGACCCGCGCCGCGGAGATAGCCTTCCCTGAATTGGGAGGCCATCTCCGCTGCAACAGTGTCATCATCACGCTGGTCCCGCAGCCTTGGATCGGGATGATCGGGCCAGTGTTTGCGTTGATCCTCCAGCCACTTTTTCGCCAGACCGACAAGGTCAGGCTGGGCTGGTAAACCGATCTCTGGAGAGCGACGTGGCAATCTAAAATCAGACATCTCAATAACCTCCCGAATGGGAAAAGGGAGGCTTTGAAATGGAGTGAAAAAGGGCTGCGGAGTGATTGGCATTTTGTGACAATCAATCCGTATTTCCCTGAAACCGGCGGCCATTCACGGCAACAAGTGGATTTTGCGCAAAACTATATTGGCAAAGGATTTACGTCATAATTAGGAAAAAGCCAGTCTATGGCCAAACACATCCAGAAATGATGTGGATGATCATGGGGGCTGTTCCTGTTCAGCGGATTTTCTTGAAGGTGTCGTAGTGGTCAACCGTGTAATTGGCACTGCCATCTGAACCGGTGATCAGCCGTTCGGCACCGCGGTTCACGCCGGGCCGAAGCGGATTCACATCCCACTCGCGGTAGCGGATTCGCTTGCCGGATCGGTCTGTCTGAGGCAGACGGCGCTCGAAGTTGCCGAAGTTGCGACCACCCTCGTAGCCCTGCATGGGCTGGCCGTTTTTGTCCACATGGTCGAGCACCTTGAGAAATTTTTCGGGTGCGTTGCGGTTAGCGGCCGGTGGAACGGGCGCTGGAGGGGCTGAGCGGGGATTAGCCATGGGTGGGCTGACCGGACGAGCGGCGGGAACCGCTGGCTTTGAATTGGCACCGGAAGGAGCGGCTGGCACGAGGGTGTCTTTTAGGAAGGCCTTAATGGCCTCGAACGAACGCTGGTCGGCATCGGCATCGTAGGCTCGGCCCGACTTCAGGTCGGTTCCCGCCTGTGGGTTGGTGAAATCACCCGTCACACCCCCAAAACGCAAAATTTGCCAATCAACACCGCCCTCACGCATCTCGTCCTCAAACGAGCCGATTTGTGCCAAAGGAACCAGCGGATCGTCTGAACCGGTGATCACCAATATCGAGGCACCTATGTTTTTGCCATCTTGGCCCATGGGAGTGAGGTCGCCATGCAAAGCAACAACCCCCTGCAGGTCAGCCTTGGACCGCGCCATCTCCAATGCGGCGGTAGCGCCGGTGCCGAAGCCGATCGCAATAATGCGTTCCATGTCGGCCTGGGGCTGTTTCTCAAGGGCTGCCAAAGCGGCCATACCTCGTCTGCGCACCAACTTTCGGTCGCGGCGGGTCAGTTCCAGTTTCTCAGCGGCATCAGCGGTGCTGTTTGGGCTGGCACCTTTTCCGTAAAGATCAGCCGAGAAAACCAGGTAGCCCATGGTGGCGAACTTGCTAGCGGTCAGTTTGGCCAACGGACTGCTCGGGCCCTGCTCGTGAGCGAGCAAAATAACCGGACGCTTGCCCTGCAAAGCCGAGTCCAGCACAAGCTGGCCTTCCAGGTTGGTGTCACCTTCCTGATAGACGACAGGCTTGGATACAGGAGGTGCACCTTGGGCTGCTGTGGTCAATAAGCCAAGTGGCAGGGGGCCGAGTAAGCAGGTCAACCCATAAAGAAGCAAAGTGCGCATGATTTGTACCCCTCCGGTCATTAAGAATTTTTGATTCGCAAATACACCAGCACCTGCCTGGTACCAGTTTTTTCCCATTCTTGGTTGACCTTGATCGGTACAACTTTGCCTAAGGCCATGCTCACGGTGATTTCAGTGGTGAAGGTGACAATGCTGTCTGGCTTGAATTCTTCAGGTTTTTCCTTGTCTTTTTCCTTGTCTGGTGCGGAAGAGTTTTTCCCGAGGTTGACGCGGGAATCCTCTAATTTGATATCTGCAAGGTATTCGCCATCTTTAGGCTGCCGCAGGGTGATGTTGGCCATGGTGCCCACACTGCGGAAGGAGTAGTTGCGGGTGGCCAAGCCTCTGGAATTCATCATGCTGCCAGTGGCCAGAGGTTTGTCCTCACCCACTTGGATGCGGGCAGGCTGGTTTTCACCGCTCTTCAATTCGAGAAATCGACTGCTGGAAATTTTCCCCTCTGATTGAAGTTTTTTGACCAAGCTCTGCCAGCTTGCATCGGTGAAGGTTGCTCCGCCGGATGCAGTGGCAATCAATTGGGACATGTCATCCCCGGTCGATGACTCAAGAACGGTCAATTCCATGGTGTAGGTTTTGCCAGGTTTGTCCAATTGTTCAAGGATTTGTTTGGCTTCTTGCACACCTTTTTCCGTGCCTGAAAGCAGAATGGCTGGAACTGGGGTTCCAGCAGCCACTTCTGCCGTCAAGGTTTCGCCGTAGGCTTTTTGCAACGATTTTGCCAGCAAATCTGGTTTGGCGTGTTTGATCTCAACCACCACCGTCTTGTCCCGGGGGTGCTTCAGTGGCAACAACTCACGGGCAGGCGAACTTGTTTCAGGTGCCGCTTCCGGCAGGCGAGACCTGAGTGGTCTTCCCCCCGGCTGTGGCGGTTGCAGGTCCTGTGGCCTTCCAGCACTGGCCCCAGGCACAACCTGTGGAATACCTGATGGTGCTGGAAAGTTAGATTGCCCGGGGTAGCTAAGCCCCACAGCGATCACCAGCCAAACTGGATTCAAGCTCATCGTGTGCTCCTTAGGCAAATGAACGGTATGGAGGCCCAACGAAACTATTCAATCATCCCCCGCTCGCCCAGTTGTCTGGGTAGGGTGTTGCGCCAGGCAGCGGTCAGATCGCCAAGCGGGCTCCACACGATCCAGTCGCCCGAGGGACCAGCGATGCGCAAACGGGGTTCCTTCACAACCTTGCCAATCGACTGGGTGGCCACACCTGCCATGGCTTTTTCAAAGGCCGCGGCGTTTTGTGGAGTGACTTCCAACACAAATCGGCTTGGCGATTCGGAAAAAAGCGTCGCGCGCACGGGCAACGAACTGTGCTTGCTGAACAAGCCGTCCAAGTCGCAACCTAAACCGCCGGCAAGTGCCATTTCCGCCACGCAGGCGGCCACACCACCCTCGTTGATGTCGTGGGCCGAACGCACCAAACCCGCATCCATGGCACCATGCAGAGTTTTGTAAATATTCAGGGCTTTTGTCGTGTCCACCTGGGGGGCGTCTCCACCTTCCACCTTGTGCAGCGCGTGGTATTGCGAGCCGGCCAAAGCGGTTTGGGTTTCACCCACTAAATACAGGAGGTTACCCGTTCCTTTCAGGTCCATGGACAAAGCCTTGCGCACATCGTGGACAATGCCGATAGCACTAATTAGCAAAGTGGGCGGGATGACGATCCTTCGGTCTGCGCCCTTGTATTCGTTCTTCAGGCTGTCCTTACCGCTGATGAAGGGCATGTTCCAGGCGATGGCCAGATCGTGACAGGCTTCGGCGGCCCGCACCAGCAGGCCCAGTTCCTCGGGTCGGTCTGTGTCACCCCAGCAGAAGTTGTCTAATAGGGCTATGCGCGCGGGGTCGGTGCCTACCGCCACCAAGTTCCGCACGGCCTCGTCAATTCCGCACGCGGCCATGCTGTAGGGGTCGATGCGTCCCATGCGGTGCGCCAAGCCGCATGCGACTGCGAAGCCCAGATGATTTCCTAGTATGGGTGCCTGCACGGCAGCATCCGAGGGGCCTGCCTCGTCGATGCCAACCAGCGGCTTGATCACGCTCCCGCCCTGCACCTCGTGGTCGTATTGGCGGATGATCCATTCCTTGGAAGCCACATCAGGCAGCGCTAATATCCCGGTCAGGGTCTTGCAAAAATCCTCGTTGTCCGGGTAAACAGGGGTAGCAAGGGCAGGCGGGCTCCAGCGTGCTTGGCGGGTAATAGGCGGCCGGCCACCATGCAGGAACTCCATGTCCAGCTCGCCCACCTGTTTTCCGTGCCAGAAAAGCCCCAGTTTCCCCGTTGCCTGAAACACGCCAAGCGCGGTGGCTTCCACACCCTCGGCTTCGCATTCCTTCCTCAGTGCCTCGAAGTTTTCGGGTGGCACTGCCAGCAC
>Ga0255133_1000485_pt1 | contig 11669 bp, 10 predicted proteins | sample Law_Law_RepB_8d_FD_188553 | JGI IMG/M metagenome (GOLD analysis project Ga0255133, IMG submission 188553) | Freshwater microbial communities from St. Lawrence River, New York, United States - Law_Law_RepB_8d | ecosystem: Environmental > Aquatic > Freshwater > River | place: USA: New York... | reverse complement strand
CCCATTCACTCCAAACCCGCCACCCTGGCTTCCCATCGATTGCGAAGAGCCACCCGAACCTTGAGTCCCCTGCTGATACCTGCGCATCGCTTCGACCGCATATATCCCCATCGGCTTGGCGATCAATGTAATTCCCTCACTGGTAATCCCCGCTGCGATAACCGATGGATGCTCAGCCAACCAAGCGACACGCAATTGGTCAAGCTCCGGTCGCGACGAACGCTCGATTCGCAAAGCCGAACCATACGCTTGACTCACACAAATGGCTTTCTCAAGACGCTCAAGACCGCGAGGGGTCAACATTTGAGATTGCACCGAGTCTTCGGCATAGAAATCCAATCGATACAAAGTCGCACGCTCAATGGCTCCATCCCGAATGTTGCTCGCAAACGCAGCGCGATTCGACGACCCGTAGGTATTGCGCTGAAAATTTTCAGGATACCCCCAGTGACTCGCTTGCATACTACGCTTCCATCGCTCGACCACCGAAGCCTCCTCGCACTCCCCTTTGCGACAATCCATCATTCGCAACGGGTTCGAGTAGGTGTTCGGATACGCCGGATAATCCGACATTCTCGGAACACAATCCCCCGTGCTCTTGCAATGGGGACACACCGCCCGTTCCGGTAACGCTTGAGCATCACAATCATCACTGATGCTCGCGAATGCAAATGCACTGAACAAACAAATGGCAACCCGATTCCATCGAATAGTCATACGCATTGAAGTTACCTCGAGAATCCCACTGGGCCATGAAGGCACTGCCGTTCCAATTTCAGTCGATCCACACAATTCCAAGGATCTTCCCAAGACTGCACCGTGTTAAACGACCGACCTGTCTTACCTTCAATTCGTCCCAAAAGGTAAAACTCCAAGTCGTTCGGCTCGACAATATCCTGACCAGGCAATGTGAACTGCTCGCAGTTCGGAGAAGCTGCAACAAAAAACGGTGTTACCAACACCAACAACTCTTTCTCCACCCGCTGATGAGTCGTATTACTAAAGAATGGTCCCAGATAAGGCAAATCGCCAAGCCCTGGAATGCGAGTCGTCTGCGCATCCATCGCGACTTCCAAGAGACCCGCTAAAGCCAATGTCTCCCCTTCTCGCATTTCCACGGTCGTGTTGACCTTGCGCGTGTTAATCCCCGGCGTCGGAAGTCCGCCAGGAACAAGCGTGGTTCCGAGCGACTCATCAATCGTGCTTACTTCTGGTGCTACATTCAATCGAATCGTCTCATCGTCGATGATCGTCGGCGTGAACCGCAACTGAACACCAAAGTCCTTGTACTGAATCGATACCTGACCCGCCACGCCATTGACTACCGGAACAGGAAACTGTCCACCCGCAAGAAAACTCGCTTCGTGACCACTCATCGCCACTAAGTTCGGTTCGGCAAGGATTGACAACAAAGAGTTCTTGCGAAGGATCCGAAGCAGAACGTCAAAATTCGCACTTGGGAAAATCCCAAAAGCCGTACCATTTGACCCCATCAAATTACCCGACCCGGCAGAAGATAAACCGGATCCGTTCGTCGTGCCTTGAGCCGTTACAACGTTGCCACTGATGTTCGTACCACCCACATTGCCATTGCTCGAAGCAAATATCCAGTCAGCACCCACCTCTCGCATCCCACTGCGGTTCAGTTCCGCGACCCGAACCTGCAACATTATCTGCTGCGTTCCGGGAACGTAAAGCAAATTGATAATGCTTCCTTGGCCACCCAATGAAGTCGTTGCATTACGGCCCAACTCAAAACCAGCATCCTGATTGCCCGCACCTTGCGCTGCACCATCTTGAGCTGCACCGTCTTGCGCTCCAACATCTTGCGGTTGAGTGTTACCTCCCGTCGAACGATCTTCAATCGCCTGAAGCCCTTCGGTGTCCGAGCCTCGCCCGGCCGAAGGCGCTCTGCCTCCACGATTCGCGTTCCCACTGCGAGCAAGCCATGATTCGGCGATCGCCACAATCTGCGCAGCGACCGCCGCAGAACGAACCTGCCCCTCGAGAAGTATATTCTCGCGCAATTGCGATATCTTCACCGCCGCATCCGGAAAGCGTTGCTGAATCTCCGCTCGCAACAGCTCCAAGTCATGCTTGACTAACACCTGAAAGGTCAGGATCGAGTCATCCCCAAGCACGATGCTCAAATCGGTCAATCCCGCTCGCTTACCAAGTAATCGTAACATTCGCGGGTTGGGAAGGACTTCAAAGTCCGCCACGGTGGGATCGCCCATCGCAACAACCCCAACATTCTTCCCCTCCGAAATCGGCTTCTTGAGCGTCAGCGTCCGAGCTTGCCCAACGTACAACTCAAAGACAGCATCCACGTTCGAAAGAGGTTGGACGAAATCCAGCACAGATGCACCTGTGGCCGTCGGCTTTTCCTGATCCTTCTCAAAGATCCCCATCGGCCGAGGTGGCTCGACTGGAATCCTCTGCATTTCTTGTCCAACAGTCCATGAATTGCCCAGAGGTACGGAAATCCAAGCCATTACCAGGCAAAGCAGCGCCTTGAACGGAACGCGTTCGCGTTCGCTCCGGCAAAAACAATCACCTGTTGCAAAGCTCAAGGTAGGGAACATGGGATCGACCCCCGGAAAAACGTTTCCACTGGCAAATACGGCACAATCGTCGCAATCCGTTTTTGTGTCGTCCTTGGAACACTGTCAACTTTAGATGCACTTCTCTAATCCTCTAGAAACCGTTCAAAACTCCCAATCGCTCCAATTACCCCAATTAGGTGTAACCACTCACGTTTCCACCCTTTTTCCACCGCCCCCCTTCAAATCGAAGCTTAGAGCGATACAATCAAGTCCATCACGCGTCCGTGGCGCAATTGGATAGCGCATCGGTCTTCGGAACCGAGGGTTGAAGGTTCGAATCCTTCCGGGCGTACTTTCTTGAGTAGAACATACCATCATCACCAATCAAATCATTGGTTTCTCAACTTTTTTGATGGTCAGCGAATGCCCCCTACGGCGTTGTAGGACTCTCTCGAAAAAGGCGTTCGAGAACTCGGCGGTATTTGGGCTGCTCCGCAGCACCACTTCAGCACTTTTGGATCCGATAACTCGTCACTAGGAGCGAAACCTTACATGGCATCGCGCTCACAGGGATAAGTGAGGCTCAAACGTGGTTTGGCTTCGTTGCCCGGACTCCCACTTGCGGTTTCATAGGATGAACCCTGGTACGCTGGCCTGTAGTGTACAACTACATTATTCGGCTGAAGACCGAGATCATCAGACAAGGGTAAAGGATACCTAGGTGTTCGTAGAGCAGGCCAACAAATTCAGTTGCGCGTCGACATGGACATACATCTTCAGATGCCTGAAAAGAAAGACTTTTATTCGCCCTATTCGGAGGTCAATTACGATGCGTCTGACGGTCACCTATTCTACGAAGGGCAGGCACCGAAAGGTGGGCTGCTCTTTATGGCCCCAATCGGCCAACACTCGTCTAATGTCGTTTTGTTCGAGGTCAAGTCTGAACAATAAACGCAACCCTTCCACCTTCTGGCGTCGGTGCCTACTGTTGTTTGCATCAATCTTGATGTTGCCTGGTTGCACTTACTCAACCAATCCGATTTTTGTCGAGCAGGACAACCTGTTTGACGAAGCCTTTTTGGGAACTTGGGAGGCTGACGAGGAAGCCAAATTAGAGTTTCGGCGATTTGAAGTGGAGCGATGGGGACCTGAGGAAAAATCCTACCGAGCGGTCCTCCGCAACGAGCGAGGGGAGAAACAAGATCCCTCGTTACAGTTGTTTCTTTCTCAGATCGATGGAAAGAAGTTTGTAACTGCAAAGTTTGAGCAACCTGACTCTGAAAAGGTTAGTCCAGAGACTGCGGATGCGGCAGCGATGTATCTAACGTTCGCGATGGATCGATGCGAAGGCGGGGAACTTCAAATGCGATATCTTTTAGAACGTTGGCTTGCCAACCAAGTAAAAACTGACCCTTCGATTCTGAAACATGAATGGAATGCTCGACCAGACAAGAAAAAAATGAATCACCTGCGTATAACTGCTCCTACCGCCGAACTACGAACGTTCGTTCTTGAACATTACGACAAACGTGAGGCTTGGGTACCGTTGAAGTTCAAGAAGATTCGCTAAGCCGCAAGCACCTGAACGGAACGCAATTCGTTTTCCGAATTCGATCCTGCTCTCTTGTCGAGCCAAAGTTCGGGGCACGAAGAAAATGCCATGTTGGAAGAAGCGGAAACGAAAATGCGAGCATTGATAGCCGGACTGCCGCCACGACAAGCCGAAGTCTTCTGCTTGGCCCATTTCGAGGAGTTATCCCACCGATGAAATTGCGGAGTCACTCCAGATTTCCGTGAACGCCGTCTCCCTTTCATTGCACAAGGCTCGCTTTGCACTACGAAGCTTTGGTCAATCCACAATCGCCAGGAGTACGAAATGAACACGACTGAAACCCTACTTGGGAACGCGAAATGAAAACGATTGTGTCGAACCAGGTCCACCGTTTGGCGACGCTGACCTGTCAATCAAACACTATCAAGCTATAAACTCACCAATTGGAGAACATTGATGAAGCAAATCCTAACACCATTCATGACCATATTGTTGCTTAGCTTCGTCTTGCCGCTATACGCGGATTACGGCGTAACCGATCACGGAACTTGGCCCGAGAGTTGGCCCAAGGAGTTGGAGCCGCTGCGCAAACAATCACGAACGCTTGAAGGCCCGAAGCAGCCACTGCTTCACCATGCAATCCCATTCACCAAGCGGGATGAGTTTGAGTCCTCTTGGCCGCACCTACTCAAGGTAAAAAGCAAGGGGGCACCTATTATTCTGCGCCGTTGTCCGAGTTTCTGGATAGATGGGAAGAGCCCTGGCGTTTGCATCCACACTCCGCCGAAAGGCGACGCCCCGATCGTGGATGGAAAAGATGCCAAAGGAAACTGGGAGCAAACGATCTATATCGAACTGATTGTTGACGGCGAAATCATCGACCTCAATCGAATCCAAATTCCCCCCGACACACCCATTATCGACGAACGTTTCGCTGAGCCTGCAAACAAGTAAACACCAAGCGTTTAAAAAGCGACGCTTCTCGTGAGAATGACAACATCTGCCGCATGAGTTGTTCACTTGTGGAGAGGGAGACTCGACAACCCTCTGTCGATGACGGTTCAAGAGAATCCAAATAGAATCCGCTACGCTACTTGCGGCAAATCATTCAAAACAAACAACAAACGGAAGATTACAAGTGTTCAAACTCTCAAAAGCATTGTTCCCCGCCTGCGCATCTTTTGGACCGATCATGATCGCGCTTGGACAAGTTTTTCCGAATCGCGACGGGATAGCGTATGGCTTTATCGCAAGATTTCCTGGTCCCTTCGCGACAGTCGCAGCGTTGATGATCCATTTCGCGACTTGAATTCGATCAACGACAAACTGACTGCATCGGCATCTAAGAATACTGATATCCCTCAAAACGGCTAAGCGGGCTTTTTGATGTTGCGCTATCGAAGGGAATTTTCTCGCGGAGACCCATAAGCCATGAAGTTTACTACTCGCGCTTTGATCGTTTTGACTTTATTGGTCGCTTTGTCAGCGCGTGCATTTCTGCAGTGGCAGAGAATCGTCCGCGTCAAGGCAGATATCGTTTCGGTCAAAACGGAAATCAATCGGTTGAACTTTGACGCCGAGTACGTGGATTCCCATACAAAGGTCTGTGAACTCGCGATCGCAAACAACCCACTGCCTTCGCCCTACTTCCTCGCTGCGAAACAGCGGCATGAAGAAACGGCTGTTACATCGCAGGGGAACGCAAAGTGAGCAAAGGTGCATCGACGAAAAGTGTTGGGTTGATGTGGCTGATAGCGATCGCTGCCTGTATGGCTGTTGCTGTGTACGGTTTTATCCTAAGTGGGCAAGCGGTCAGGCTGGAACGAGAGCACGACACGCTTCAGGCTGAGTTGCGAGATAAGCAACAACGCAAACAGCGGCTTGGTGAACTGGTGGCTCAGGCTCGTGCGATTCAAGTTCAGCAGTCGTCTGAGATGAAGGAGCTGATACAACTGCAAAAGCGAATCACAACACGTGACCAGTTCCTGTTGACCAGCGGCGACAAGATCATCCGGCAACTTGCCGTTTATGCTCCCTCCAGTGAACGCAGAATGATCCTTTATGTACCTGCAGGCAACCATAGCTTGGTTTATGCCATCAAGGAGGTTTTGGGGACGCCCAGCGAGACTTACAGCGCGCTTGCGGAGTGGGGAAACGATCATCGTCAAATTCAAGGTACGACAGAGATTCCCTTGGTGGGAGAAACCGTCTATGAGTTGCGGACAGTTGTAAAGAAGGGGATGGACAGCTCAATAAGTATTCAACTGATCGGCCCCGGAGACAAAACGGTACACGAAGACTCTTTTCCATTGAGTCGTTTGGCGTTCCAAGGATTGAGCAATTGGCAAAACGACTCGGAAATATTCGCGACTTATCCGAATGAGATCCGATCGGCTGGCGATGCCAAAACGCATGTCGATGCGAAAAAATCGGCTCCTGTAACTCCCCTGTTGACGTTCACACTCGATCACCTTGGGGGGAAAGATCAAAACAGCGAAGGGCGAGTGAAAATGCGATTCTGGATCGACTCCGATTCGCCGCCATGCATGTCGGACATCAGCGTCGCAGAAAGTTACGACTTTCTCTCCGGTAACTTGCGTTACGCTCCACAGCTCACGAAGAGCCAAGCCATTGACAAGACCTTCCAACCCTACGACGGCTCCGGTCGCTATTACTTTACAGACGGGTACTTCGGTGAGAGTGATAGGTTCGGCCCATAAGCAAAATCTCAAGTAGCTGCGTTTCTCCGAGACGCAGGCTTTTCGCGTCCAGAGAAACTTAGCTATGTGTTGTTGCCGTAACACGCAAAATTTCGAATTGTCTAGAAATACCATTGACTGGCGATTGCTTCGTTCGAAAAATCTAGTTAACTAGAGAATGGTTTTGAAAGGGCGAGCTATGGCGAGACCAAATTCGGAATATCCAACGGAGTTGGAGCTGCAAATACTGAAAGTGCTGTGGGACGCCGAGCCGATGACGGTTCGGGATGTGCGAGACGCATTAGGTAACGGTGGACGCGATCTGGCGCATACCACTGTGATCACCATGCTAGGCACGATGGTCGATAAAGGGCAGATCGAAAAGCTCGAGCCGACTCAAGGCAAGGCGTTTCGCTTTTCGCCGCTGCTGAAACGTGATGATGTTTCCCGAGGCATGCTCGGCGACTTGGTCGAACGCGTCTTCGATGGCTCCGCCGAAGCGGTGATGCTGAGTCTATTCGATGTGAAGGAGCTCGACGAAGATGAAATCGCTAGCCTTCGCAAATTGCAAAACAAGAAAATGCGGGAGGCCAAGTCATGAGTCGTTTCTCGATAGGACTGGCATTGGTCTCGCTGCTGACGGTCTCGCTCGCAGCGTGGGGACAGAGTCAGAAATCGGAGCAGAAGCAGGCGGAAGTGGATATACAGTGGTCCACGTCGGGCGACAAGGACGGCCTGCTTTCCGGATTACGAATAATACGGCCTGAGAGTGAACTAATGCCTGGGCAACCGCTGGTTGTTGAGTATCGACTAACCAATGTTTCGAAGGAAACTAAGAAGCTGAAATGTTACTTGAATAAAGGAATGCAATTCACTTCGCTTAGCCACGGCAATCGTATCAGCGGTTATGCAGAACGGCAGCGCGAGCCCGTAACGATAGAGATCGAGCCCGGTGGCGTGTTCATCGATCAAGAACATCTTGTTTCGATCGACACAACAGGATTAGAGCCTGGTAAATATCATGCCGCATTGGGTTCGGGCTTTTACTATTCAGATTCCCTCGATCCCAATGTTATCCATGAGATTCCCCATCGCGGCAGCATTCCCTTCACAATCGTCGGCGAATCAACGCTCAAGATAATTGAACTTCCAAAAAGCGATATCCACTGGGGAACGCCAATCGCAGGTCTGCAGGTTGGGGCCAAGTTTGTTGGCGATCCGAACGCAATTGCAATCGGCGAGTCCGTTGAAGCGGATCTATTTGTCGCCAATGTGACCAGCCAACCGATCGAATGCTCTGTTGCATTGCCGCACATTAGCCACGGTTGGCTTTTCAGCGTGATGGATAGTAATGGTAGCGCTATCGACCTCGACGGGCCGTTTCCGCTAATCCACAGTCCGTTTCCCGAGCGACGTGTCATTCCCTTTACTTTGGCTCCCGGCGAAGTCTCTCCGATTACTGTCGATGAACTCTCCTTGCGCTCGCGTCCATCATTTGCAACGTCCAGAACCACACAACGGTACCTCACTTGGCCGAGCGGTGCTGACTTGGCTGGCTCCACGACATGGCCAAAGTACAGCATTTACTCACTCATGACACAGGGCGGTGCGTACTCGGCGACTTTCCACGTGACTTTGATCCGCCCCGAGTTACTAAACCTCCGATTGGAACTCGATTCGGGCAGCGTTCCGTTTTACGTGGGTCGACAAGAACAAAAACCAGTTGGCGTTTATGGCACTGCGGATTTGAAAGACGAAGACGTCGCCGCTTTTGTTCATAAGACCCTAACGAAACCATACAGACCCAGTTTAGGAGGCGGCTCCTGGCAACTAGGCGCGCACGAGTACACGATCATTTTGACACTCGAATCAATCCCTCAGCAGCAATTGGTCGCCGATGCGTTGATGAAAAAGATCGAGTTCTCGTTCGGAAGTGATGACACCCATGCAAGAAAAATGGCCATGGAATACTGTGCGCAGAACTTCCCGGATCGCTTGCTCCCCTATCTTGTTCGCCGTCTTTCTGGTACCGATTTTCCGGATCCGAATTTGAGCACTATCGCCCAAGCGTTTCCGAGTTACTACGAACTCACGATTCTTGGCGATCTTGGTGAACAGGGAAAAGCAGCGATCCCTGCCTTGATGAAGCATCTCTCTGCCGGCGACCCCATCGCTCGCGAGGCTACGATCCAATCGCTTGTGCGGGTTGGTCCAAGTGATCCTGAAGTCATGCAATCGCTCTCAAAATGTTTCAACGACACCAATGTCCGGGTCCAGGGCACCGCCGTTTACCAAGCCGGTCGATACGGAGAGCTGGCGAAGCCACTGGGGCCAAAGTTCGTTGAGTTGCTCCAAGCGAAGTCGAAAGAAGTCCAATTCTGGGCCGCAGCAGCTCTGATTACTTCCGAGTTCAATCCCAATCTCGGTTTTGAAAGGCTGCTTGCCGGTGCAAAGACCGGTGAACGAAAAGACCGTCGACAAGCCCTGATCGCACTCGCAATGCTGGGCGCTCGATCTACTGCGGTAACTCCCGAACTTCGACCGATGCTCAATGACACTGATCCTGAAGTCGTTCGCGAAGTTCGTGAGACCATCCGTCGCATTGAAACCAACGGTCGCATCGTTACGCATGCAGAGGAGTCGGTGAAGCGGAATGTTGATCGAAAACGTGTTGCTTTGGTAAGGGAAAAACTTGCCAACATCGCAAACACTGGAGCTTTAAAAGGGAGGATAACTTTAGATGGAACCATCTCAAAACTTCCAAAACTGCGTGTTCCGACTCCGACGAGCCCGCGTCTCAGCAAGCGAGCCACTGAGGTTGAGCGAAAGAAGTATGAAGCATCACTCGTTGAGATCGACGATGAGTCCTTACAGGTTGGCGGCGAGCAAGGCCTGGCCCAAGCGTTTGTGTACTTAGCGAAGGCTCCTTCTAATTGGCAGCCAACCCAAGAGGAATTGAAGCCTTTCACCGTAACGATACAAGACTATCGTATCGCGCCACGAGCTGCGATCATCCGAACGGGGCAAGATGTGCGATTGAACAACTCAAGCGTTGGCGACGACAACTTTGCCTTTGAGCCGATGAAGAATGAAGGTCAAAACCGGGCCGTCGGCGCTCGAGCGGAAATCACTCTTGAGCATCCGTTCACAATTCCAGAGCGAATTCCGATTCAAGCCAAATCGCAGATACATCCGTGGAAGACGACGTTTCTGCTGCCACTCGATCATCCCTTTGCCGCGATCACGGATAGCCATGGAAACTTCTCCATCGAGGGATTGCCACCTGGGGAACACTCATTTCTTATCTGGCACGAGCGCACCGGCTGGTTGGAGAAGTCGTTTGTTGTCAGAATCGAGGCAGGTCAAACGACTAGCACCGATCGAGCATTCAGCGTCGATCGCTTTCAATAGCCTCAGAAGGCCCCGCTCCGAAAGGTCCGCGAACTTTCAGGAAAGCGAAAGGATTTAGTTCAGCGAATCGATAGTTCAGCGAATCGATAGTGCTGCGAATCAAAGGGATAAAGCCAAACGGTACAGCAGCGATTTCTATAGACTGGGCCTTACGATAAAGAACCTAGGATTGCTACTAGCAAAGTTTGAACCTTCCGAAAGAATCTCGTTTCAAGTTTACATTCGCAATGCTACTGAGGAGCGGATTGCTCAAAAACTGCGTTGGTTTGACGCCGCGTGTTCGACATCGCTTCTCAGATGCTTAGCAGGAAGCCCGAACAACATTTTTCTCTCTATTCGATCTGGTAGCTTCGCCTGGTCAAGAAACCGAACTGCATTTGGAGCCTGGAAAGATTCAGGAACTTCCCCGCAGTCGTTTCGAAATGGACACGGCTTGTTTGCATCCCTGTGGTACTGTAGGACATTTTGGAAAAATGAGTTCGAGAACTCGGCCCTAGGAGCGGATCTTATCGTTGGTTCGCGTTCACCGGGGTAAGACTCAGCAGCTATTCTGCGTCGCTATTCTGAATTGCTATTCTGAATTGCTATTCTGGGAGCAACTTCGGGCCATCGGTTTCGTACCGGCCCGATCCACCTTGTTCGCGTGATCCGTGCGTCCAGGCTAACCAAGTTTTGCGTTTGAAGATCCATCCCGAGTAGTCTTTGCCGAAGACACCTTCGGAGCGAGTTCTACTTTCGCCTTGTAGCGGACCAGCGAGTGGGGACTCGAAAGGAGTCGAGCCTCCCACCATTCCAACGCTGTGCTGTGGAGTGCTCCCGACGGTTGCGAAAGGATTCGGAATCCAAGGAAAGCCGGCTCGAGCCATTGAGTCTTGGGTGTACCTTCCCGATTTCTTTCCTGTCGGTGTTTCAACGCCACGGCCGGGAACGCTGTAGTCTTCGGCTCGAGAATCATCTCGCGCACCGAGTTGTGTGATCCTTTTGGGTGACGCTTGAGTTGGTGTTCTTGAAGAGGTGCTAAGGAAACTTGGGATGTCCGGTTCGGATGTTTCAGCGAGCTCTCTGAAAGAGACCTTTACCGGACCGAGCTTGTCGTTGCTCGGTGGTTGAGCGGATGCGAGTTCTTTATTGGAGAGCTGTAGGCAGAGGGTTGTAGCCAAGCAAACGCCGGCGATGCGGTAACGATTAGCATGGGGGGGGATATTCATGCTCGGGGGCCCTCCGTTGGCAAACCACGGGTTCGGTGATGCGTTGCAGCGGTCATTCTGAAGATGGTGCTTTCATCGGCAGTTTCGTCAGAGTCGGTGCAATCCGAACGTGTACGAAGTTACGGCTGTTGTAATCGTTAGGGTGAGGGGTGAGACCAAGCAATGGATGGTTTTGTAAGGGGGTCTGGGTGATTAAGTTGTTTGTGCGCTTGGGTTTGCGCGGTCACCACCCTCACCCCCCGGCCCCCTCTCC
>Ga0255133_1000479_pt1 | contig 11748 bp, 13 predicted proteins | sample Law_Law_RepB_8d_FD_188553 | JGI IMG/M metagenome (GOLD analysis project Ga0255133, IMG submission 188553) | Freshwater microbial communities from St. Lawrence River, New York, United States - Law_Law_RepB_8d | ecosystem: Environmental > Aquatic > Freshwater > River | place: USA: New York... | reverse complement strand
AAGTCTGCCTCCATCCGCCCCGGTACCTGAGCCGACTTCGATGGCGATCTTCGGACTCGGTGCACTTGCCATGGCTTATCGCACACGACGCAAGAGCAAGGCGTAGTTGATTGCTCGTTTTGAATCCTTCAATTCTCCTACAGCGGGTAGCAAGTTTGCTGCCCGTTGTCGTCTCAACGCAGCGATCACGATGATCTGATCGTCTTCTATCACAAAATGAATGAAGTAGGAGAATCATTTGATTACGCAGGGGCGGAGACCATTGCCTGCTATCGAGAACAGCGATGGGTTTTCCAAGATACGATAAATCGCTGTTACATATTCAGCCAGGAATTGATCACCCAAGCCGATTTGCTTCTTGTCATGCCAGAGAGATGCTTCCACTAGGTTGTCTTCGACCTGCGGGAGTACAACAAGTCTCCACATTACGGGCGAGAGAACGGTTGATGATCCTCGAGGTCGATCCGAACGATGGGGCCTTACCGCTAGTAAACTGCGACTATTAAAGCGAAAGCAAAATAAAAAATAGGGTAAGCAAACACGTCGCTGAGAACTCTCCCGACTAAACCAATGCACATGTAGTCCGTCGATGCAAGTCGTTGAAACGGAATCAACCTATCACTTCGGCGGTTCCTGTCCTCTCCGGTCAAAAACCCTGGTTGCCCGAGGGTTTTTCGCATTTCGGCGAAGTTCCTTTGTCCGTCTGTAGCGCCCATTCAACTCGGTGCATGGCGGAATGCGGCGTTTTACTTCGCGTCGCGCACCGAAAATCGAGTCGTTTTTCGAGTTGCGCGAGTCGTTAAAACACTGGGGGTTTGCATGTCACAGTCTGGTACCGATCCACGCCGGAAGTGGCGGTAGGATTCGAACTATCTGTGGATCCCCTGCAAGCCTGGGATGGTGACTACCACTGTACGCATTGATTGATCAGCTCGCAAGTTCGGATATCATTCAACTTCGGATCGAGCCTAGCTTGCATGATAGGCTGCATTGGTGTGGTCTACAGAGATAAGACTGATCCGTTTAAAATCAAGGTATGTCGCAAAATATTGGACCTCTTTACGAATGCCAACCCATATCGACACCGCTTCGGAGATTGACTCATTGATCGAATTGTGGCGGAAGAAGCTTCTCAAACTCGATGCTGTGTCGGCGCATTTCAAGCCCGCTCCGGATCGTTGGTCGATCTCAGAAGTTGTCGGCCATCTCGTGGATTCTGCTTGTAACAATCACCAGCGATTTGTCCGGGCACAATACTGCTCTGACTTCGTGTTCCCGAAATACGAACAGAATGAATGGGTTGCCGCTGCCCATTATCAAGAAGGCGACTGGGAATCATTGGTAGAACTTTGGTATCATTACAATCTGCAGGTTGCAAGGCTCATTCGCAATATGCGCACTTCCAGCTTGACGACCCCGTGTACGATCACACCGTACGAAACATGTACGCTTGGATTCCTCGTGACTGACTACCTAGATCACATGAAACACCACGTAAATATATTGGCCGATCGAATCGTAAAGACCAAAGCGACATAACAAAATGTTGGACCGTAGCGGCGGTTCAACCGGCTCCTGATGGAAGCATTTTTGGCCGCCGCTCGGTCAATATTGTTTTTTGTGCGATCCATGATGCACACGGCATGGCAACGGCTCACGAATTTCCAGCTTACCAGCTGATCGACCAAGAGCGCCTAGAAGCTATCAAAACCGAGTACTCTAGGCCTGACTACTCCGTGGAGCAGCGAGTCCGCGCGGTTGGTGGTCTTCACATCTATTTGCCGATTCTCACCTGGATACTCGCGACGTTGTTTGGCGTGATCGGTATACTCGTGTGGATGTCTGATTGGCCATCTGTCGGTAATCGAGTAGCCTCTGGAGACCGTGACGACCAAGAGGGCGAATCAACGATTGTACCCAAGCGGCGATAAGGTGCACTGACAAATCGATAATCCATCCCGCCGCAGGGCGAATCGAAAAGTTATCCGACTGATCGACAACGCGACGTAGGGAGGGGTCAACGTGTGAATCATTTCATTTCGTACGCTCCACCAATTGAACGCCATCAACAAAATATTTCAATACATTCAACAAACTGACTCCCATCTTTTCGCCACGCACACCTCACTTTCAGCAATGACCTCAACCCATATCCGACGGATTCTATGGTTCTCAGCTTGGCTTGTTTGGCTACCCGCGACTGGCTACGGGATTTATACAGGCAACCTGTTACTTGCATTTTTAATCGGCATGCCCTCGTTTCTCACCTCGCTCTACTTCAGTCTTCACGTTCGACAATGCCCAAGTTGCGGATATACTGTTCGCACGGTCAGCATGGCACTAAGGCACTGCTTGAAATGCGGTACCGCATACAACACAACCAAGACGGTCGGATAACATTCCGATAGACCGAAACGGCGGGTCGGCCGTTTCATGATGGTAGTTTTAATTGCCGCCTCTGGGGGATCGCCATCTTTAGGTTCCTTTAAACACCAATCGATCTATTGCCTCCATGTGCTACACCCCACCGTATGGAGTGCGGTTTTACCGGGACAACAAAATGCTATTCGAAACTACTGTGTGTTGGGAATGCCACAACTTTTATCTTCCCGAGATTGATCCCGAGACGGGTGAAATGAAGTTACTACTTTATGGATTCAAAAATGATTCTCGTGCAAAGAAATTGCTTTCCATTTTTCAGAAGCAATTGCCAATTCCTAAATGCAAAAAGTAGTTTGGCAGTATAGTTCAAAGGCGTAACAATGGCATGCACGAGAAGCACTCGGTCGTCCGCTTTTGACTTGCGTAGAGTTCCTAATCTGCTACCGCAAGCGACGCCAATCGTTGCGAAGAGCTCTCGTCGCAAGATCAAGTTGCTGTTCTGCAGTGCAGCTAGTGAGTTGACAACGACTGCTGTTTGTGCCTCGCTGTTTGCGAAATCCGCTAGCACTCCAATCAAGACATCGACGAATCCTTTCGTTAGAATTTACTGCCAGAATTCATTAAGCTCGTCATGATGTCGGAAGAGAACCTAACGACGCAAAATAGTGACTGTTCTGGAAACTCAAAGCACCAATGACTCAATCGTCTCGAGATGTAGATTTTCTTGAAGTGTGGCTTCTAGAGGCATGTCTGGGGACATGGAAGTGTGTCCCTTTGCATTTTCTAGACAACTGTTTTGAGCTTAATCTTTGTGGACACAATAGGAGCTCCCAACAGGTTGCCTCTAGCCTTATGTCGCTCAGTCGAAAGGGGTGGATTGTAGTGAGTGGCGTAGATCTAGAGAGTTTTGATGCGTTGGTTGCCGCAATTGAATCAGATCCAGTTCCTCCATTCGCGACATATTCGCTTACGCTCGATGGGCTGAAGGAATGGGAGCAAAGAGCAAAACCAGATTGGAACCGTTACGTTGATCTCGTTACCAATGATGAGACGTCGATTCGAGCAATTGCTGGAAGCGTCTTTATGGGTGTTGTCTCTATGGAAGAGCACGCAGTCACTGAGAGGCTCTCTATTGACTGGGAATCCCTAAGCATTACGGAGATAGCAGACTGGCAGCCGTTTTTGCATAAGAGACTCGATTTCGGTTTCGACTTGCGTGCGAGCCTTTCTGAAAGGAAGCCGGCCTGTGGCCGAGAGGAATACCGTCCCCCTGTTTCAGAGATTTGGTTCCGGACCGGGGTTACTCGACGCGAATAATCAGAAATTAGACAGAAATTGGGTAAGTCTGACCGTTTCCGGGCACCCGCGACATAGCAACACTCGTTCTGTCGCACGATTCAGAATTGCTAGCCCGAAATAGCCTATCGCTCCATCCGTTGATTGCTCCGCTAGCAAGTGCCTGATATCTTTGAACTTCGGATCGAGGCTCGCTTGCTTGATAGGCTACGTTGATGCGGTCTACAGGGTTTAGGCGGATCCACATAAAAACAAGTTCATCGGACCTAGGCTGACTGGATGAGAGTCTGCGTTCGGTAATTTGACGGAGATCGACGGATTTGACATTCTAATCACGCTCAAGTTGCTACTTCCCAACGGATGTTAGCGTTGGCATGCGTCATGAGCGTAGTGAGGTTTGGGTTCGCTCTGGGTTTTCGTCAAACGCGATTGCCGTTGTCGCGTAAGCCTATAAACTTTCCAACGAAGCGATCATGGCATCGTGCCATGCCGCTGGTTTAAAATAGTTCGCCCTGATAGATGTTGGAGCACTAAATTGTCATCGCCCGACGACCTCGTTGCACAAGACGTCGCGAAATACGGTTGGTCGTGTATCACCATTCATGACGCCGAAAAGCCGTTTGCTTACACGGCGGGTCTGATGCACACTTACCAACATCCCGAATTGATCGTTTTCGGGCGTCTGACTGACGATTCGGGAATTCTTGACTCGCTGGTTATGGCAATCCGCGATGGAAGCCGCATTGATGAGCCGCGTGAATACGATTTGCTCGAAGGATTTCCGATTGCAACACGGCGTGTGCATGCAACCCAACATGAACTGTACTTCGGATTCGCGATGGGCTTCTTGACAAACATCGGGAGAATGGGCGAGTTGGAAGCTGTTCAGATTTTCGTTCCGGATAGACACGGCGTATACCCGTTTCAACCGAACTGTTCGTTGCCCGTTTATGAATCACAACCAAGACTAGATATCGGCCTGACGAAATCAGAACTTACTGGATGGCGCCGTCAGTGGTGATGATCGGCGAACAAAGAGTTGGACGCGGAGCCGCCGATCGCGTCGTTTCTAAAGTCAATGTTGATTGGCGGCGGCCCTGTCAACGCGGACGTTATTTGCCAAATCAATCATGTCAGCCGAACAGCAATTCTGGAAGTGGTTCAAGGCACACGAAGACGAACTCTTCCACTTTGAACGTGACCAAGAACCGACATTTGATCGGCTCGCTGATGCCCTAGGCGAAGTTGACGACGACCTGACATTTGAATTCGGCCCCAAACGGGACGGTCGCCGGGAATTCGTGATTAGTGCAGCAGGGCTTAAGCGGGCGTTTCCTTCGGTTGCAAGGTTGTACGACGCCCGCCCGCAACTCGACCGGTTCTACGTCACTGCATTTCGTCCGCGCCGGCGTGTTGCCAACGACATCGAATACGAAGATCTGAGAATCACCGCGAGTGAAGTGTACTATCGACTGTGCAAGGACGACGATCCACAGAAGATTGGCATCCTTTTGTTTCTGCCCGGATGCGTCGAGGACCGCCGAGATGCATTTGCTCAGGTAGGATACTTGTTCCTCGACGAAGCACTCGGTGAGTACGATGTGGAAACAAACGTGGGCTTCATCGAAATCATGGGCCACGATTCCAAATACTTTCATGGTGCCTTTCCGATTCAGCAACTCGCCACCGATTTTGATACGTTGCTGCAATCCAAGAAGGGCAAATAACGAGACCATTGCACACGGAACCGCGGGTCGTGCGGTTCCTGGAATCAATGTCGTTCGCCACGACTCCGTGAACGGTGTCGTAAGCCCAAAGACATTAAATGAACACGATTGAGGCCGTTTAGGATGCCCGTTGCCGGGCACCCTCCCCACACTACCGAGTGATCACCCCTCCACCATCACCTTCTTCGCCCCTGCAGCCCGGGCAAAATCATCCTCGGTCACCTAGGAATGGAGAATGGAGAATTATTAAGAACACGCCGACCCGCATGGATTTCAATTCTCAATTCTCAATTCTCAATTCTCAATTCTCAATTCTCAATTCTCAATTCTCAATTCTCAATTCTCAATTCAATTAGTAGGTTAGCATTCTTCCAGCCCATTACCGCGATGGCAGCAGCGCGATACTGGACAACTCCGAATGCCGCGGCCTTCGTGGCGGTCGACCTTTGGCTTCGGGATACTCATCCGGTTCATTTCCCAGTCGATGTCGTCCCATCGTAGCGACTCAGCCCCACGATCACTTGCCAAACCGGGTTGACCTTGTTGGTTCAAGCGCCCGCTCACCAAGGTACGACGGACCTCTGCTTCTGAGGACTAGAAATCCTCGACTCATGCGATTAGCTCTGGTAAGATGAGCTTGGAGGGTTAACCCATGTCGGTTGAAACGTTGATTTGCAGTTTTACTCAGGACGAAAAGCGTTACGCATGGGAATTGCTTTGGGCCTCACTTCGGGGTGATGCCCAAGGATATACACCACCTGGATGGCACGCAGATGTATTGGCCGAGCGCATACAGAATCCCTCTTCCGAACCTTCGAAACCGCTAAGCGAAGCGATGGAAGACATCAGGCGGAGGGTACATGAACGTCGCTCTTCGTCCTGAAGCTTCGTCAGACCTTGTTTCGGCAGCGGCGTACTTCAATGATGTCAATGATGGTTGGGGCGATCATTTCCTCGACACGATTGAGGTCGACCTTGTTGATCTTCGAGATGAAGCTGGAATCCATGCAATTCACTATGGACTACCCTGCAAGCTCGCCAAAGTGTTCCCGTTTGCAATCTACTACCGTGTCGAGACTGAGACAGCGATCGTTTAAGCGATCTTAAGTTGCCGAATGTCCCCGGATGCACACAGATCAATACTTAAGCAACGTGTGTAGTCCTTTAGGGGCTGACCGGCTCGTCATGCGATCAGTGACGAAAGGAATAGACGAGGGGTACCATTTTTGTACCTCTCGAACTCATCAAAAACATTGGAGAAACTCCAAATAGTTCGGTTCCTGTCCTCTCCGCTCAAAAACCCTGGTTTTCCCAGGGTTTTTCGCATATTCGGCCAATTGCTTTGGCTTTCCTGCCTATCCATGCATGTCCATGCCTGCAGGTGCTGCGTCGTCTTGTGCGCTGCCTTGGACCCTGGTGAGTCGTCGAGTGAGTCGCCAGAGTCGTCCCCGAACCCTCGTTTTTCCAGGGAAAACATGTGGTTTTGTAGTGGAGGTGCAGGATTCGAACTAGGGACGTGATGTTTTGAAGTGCGGCCACGGTGAGACGAGGATCCCAAGAAAGCCAATCACACGCTCGTAGGCTCTTCGGAAGTCAATGTCCTGACCCGATTGGCGTTGGTTGCCATCTGCCTATCCCCGCATTTGTTCGGTCGAGAAACGATTCGTGGGTGGAACGCATTTGCGTGTCCGTTTTGCAACTGCCTGTTTGAGGAAAAATTCCCGTTGAAAAACTTGACTTGCAGATTTCAGATCCTTACATTCAACGGCTCTAGGGATGTCAATGCCCATCTTGACGCTTACCTTTCAAATACTTGGAGCTTCGTCATGCGTGATCGAATTCGGCTGATAACAAGTGGTTTGGGAATGTTACTGTTCGCTCTTGGTGGTTTTTGGGCCGTTGCCGGAGAAAGCCTGTTTGCGCCATCTCGCAATGTACGACTGCTTGAACGAAGTGAGACCGAATGGATTGAAGGCGGATATCCATGGTGGATTTGTGTTGATCGCGCCCCATGCCAAGACCCAAATCCTTGTCCCACTACGTCTACCTGCGATAGTTCGAACAACAATCCAAATTGCGGTATTCAATACTACCCAGGATACAACAACTGTTCGTCTACGTTCGCAAGCACCGGCTGTGGGAATATTTTGAATGGTACGTGCGTTTTGTTGGCAGGTGGAGGTTGGGAATGGACTCCGATTCCGACAACAGGCACACCAGCATGCGGTGGTTCTATTTGCAACGCGTACTGAATCAGTCTTGCCGTTCTGATTGGAGCCAGATTCCGATTGGCCCGCCGACCTTGATTTGACAGAAGGCATCCTCCCCAATCACAAGAGAAACGCTATGAAGTTGCGATTTGCGATTTTGTTCATCGGGCTTCTGATGTGCTTTTCCACGAATGCCTTATTGATCGGACAAGACAGAGGCCAGCATCCGTTTGACCTATTGGCTTTTGACTACTTGTCCAAATGTGAGAGCAAGTCCATCAATTGTTCCGTTCAGCTGAATTTGGAGGGAAACGCTGTTTTCACACCGGAAGCAAAAGGGGACTCGAATTTGGGTAAGTGGCAATTCAACCCCGAACAGGGGCTTCGGTTCGACTTGCCCTTTCTGAGTGGGACGCATTCTCAGTCGACATTTGGGCATGGTTCACATATTGCTGAACTCTGGATACCCGCGGATGAAAAAGCCAAAGGACACGGACAGATAGCGCAGCAAGGGAACTTGTTTACCTCTCGATATTGGCCGATGTGGATCGATTGGTATCAAAACACTAATGTTGTGCTAAATCCGCAGGAAATTACTATCAAATCATCTGCCAAAACCCTGGAAATTAAAATGCCAGGGAATCCTTCGATATTCGTTACCTTTCTGGAGTCGCCGAATGGACTACAGATTACGAAACTGAACTCGTCCGTGAAGAACCCCAATTTCTCCATCAACTTTGAGCGTACATTCGAGAATATACTAGTGGACGGTATTTGGATTCCAAAGAGTTGTGTCGAACTGACTTCCGGATCCAATGGTGATGGAAAGCTCCAACTCTATTTCTCCGACATATCGTTGGATTCCAAAGGACGAATCGATTGGGATGTTGAATTTCCGCCCGGCACCAAAGTCAACGATCATGTCAATAAACAATACTACGAGGTAAGCAAGTCTAACGATCCGATTAGTTCTATAGAGTCAATGGCGAATCATGCAAGACGCACTGACATTTCCAAACCATCGCTTTTTGGAGTTTTCTCCAAACCGTCGAATTGGCAGTTTTCGATCGTTGCTTTGGTTTTCGCAACCACCTGCATTGTTGTGTTGGCAATTGCAATTAGAACAAGGATAAAGTCATGAACCGGGGTATGAGAATACTGCTTGCCTTCGCACTTTGTTCGCTCGTCAGTTTGTGCAAGTCCTATGGCGGCTATTCAATTCCGCCAATAGGTAAGCTGTCGACAAACCCGAGTTGCGGCGTTACTGCAACAGCGATTTTTGTTGCTGCGTCAGGCAAGTCTATCAATGTTCGAAACTACGTCACCGAGCACAATACTTCTAAGTCGTCGCATACAATTGATGAAATTGTAAAGATGGTGTCGGATCAATCTATCCGGGTTCGACCTATTAAAGCTGACGTGCAAAGTCTTTTTGGAGTCGTGCAAAAGCCTTTTATCGCACACCTGTCAACAAAAGGATTACCGGGGCACTTTGCGGTAGTTTTTCCGTCAGCAACAAATTGGACCGTTCTCGATCCTCGGCTCCATGCGCCAATTGTCGTTGAAAAACGCGATATTCGAGACGTCGCGTTTAGCGGGGCATGGATCATTCACAATTCTGACTATTCGAACTTTACTGGCAATCATTGGGCGACCTTAATCATCGTGAGCGTTTTGATTGTTGGTGCTTTATTGTTTTTGGGATCGCAAGCCTTAGCTCGGACTGGTACGTCGGGTTCAATGGACTCTGCAAGTTCCTTAATTTCGCCACTTGCGCTATTGCTCACGTGTTCATTTTTTGGCGGCTGTCAACAAAAAACTTCGGACTCAAACATTGAGTCCACTCACACACTTACGAGACCTCTCGCTGTTGATCGCAAAGAGTCGATGTTTGAGTCAGCCAAATTAGTCACCCTCGAAAGAGTTGATTTTCCGAAGGAGATTGCAGAAGGAGAACATTCCGAAGTCATTGCCCATCTTACTAACGTGAGTGCCAATAGTTTGTCGATGGAGAATTTTGTATCTGGATCACCTTGCTGCTCAACGTTTGTACTAAGATCTCTAAGTTCGAAGTCGGTCGAACCAGGAAGCACCTTCTCTGCTCACTATATCGCTTACGGTCGTGTGGATGGCATGGCGGAGACTCTGGAAATCCAAATTGCAGTTGGCGAAGATAAGCAAGTCATCGTCACTCCTTCGTCTATTCGCCTAATCCGTCCTGCATATCGAGTTCTTGGCCCCATTGATGTGGACTTTGGCGAAATCAACAGAGGTGACGACGCTGTAGTCTCTCAAAACATCATAGTGCGATCCACTACTGAATCGTTCTTGGGAAAGGATGCGATCTCGATATTGACCGGAATTGGCGAACTAACAGCGGATGTAGGTGAGCCCGAATTCATTGGAGTCCAGTTACAGAACCAGCAATGGAATTTTCCGGTTACCTTCCGACTCAATACCGAGCGATTTGAGCCAGGGCCGTTCGCATACGGTTGTTCGGGAGAGTTAAATAAACAGTCGTTTAAAATTCATGTACGTGGAAGAATACGTGCTGAATGGAGCCTTTCTGGTTCGCGAACACCAAGGATATTGGTCAAAGATGGTCACGTGGTTCCTTCCTTGTTGCGACTTACATCATCGCATACCGGATACACGATCAAGAGCGTCGAAATAGCCAATTCATCGATGATTACAGCGAACATCGTCGAAAGTAAGGTCTTGCAACTTTCCCCCCAATCCAACATTCCGGATTCAAAGGTTCCCCATGATGAAGCCGCGACAATCTCACTTATCGTTACCCCAGATACTGGGAGCGATCTGAAACTAGACTTTCAAGCGACGGTTTCAAGGAGATGAAAATCCGCATGGCTCAAAGACGGGCGTTTACTTTGACCGAATTACTAGTTGTCTTCGCAATTATCGGTGTTTTGCTGTCCGTGACCTTGCCAGCCGTTCAAGCCGCCCGCGAGGCAGCTCGTAGACTGTATTGCCAGTCAAACATTCGTCAAATTGGTACGGCATTGCAGAGTTTTCAGTCGGTAAGTCGTACGTTCCCAATTGGTGTATCTTCAAAAATCGGACGCGACGGTTTGGGAAGTTCATATAGTGTTTTCACACGGATTCTCGCCGAACTGGACGAAGTAACCGTCGCAAGATCAGTGGATTGGAGCGTTTCGCCCTTAGAAGAGAACAATCGAGAATTCTTTGAATCTGCGTCAATCGCTATCTTGAAGTGTCCATCTGATCCGAACGTGAACGGCAAAATTGTAATACAAGGAACCGACTCTCGCGCACCCCTTGGCCATTCCTATGTTGCGAGTGTTGGCGTCCTTGGTTCCATGCAGAATGAACAAAAGCTCGGTTTGTTGCTTGGGGATAAAACGAGATTGGGTGGCCCCTTTCGTGAAGATGTTGCTGTTCGTCCTGCCGAGATTGTTGACGGTCTTTTTTGCACAGCTTTTTTTTCTGAGAGACGAATCGGGACTTCTTCAAATTCTACTTATGTGCCAAACGGTAAGCCGTTTGTCGATGTAGCGAGATTGCCGACAACGGAGCTTCTTGTCGATATGGGAAACCCCAATAGACTTTCAGACCGATGTGCTACAATCCCTTTGAACTTCCCAACGTGGTCTCGCACGAATGCGCGCCAATGGTATTCCGCAGTTTATTCGTTTTACAATCACGTGCTCGGACCGAATGCGAATGTTGCGGACTGTGGTGATGCGACCAACGTACCTGTAGGAGTGTTTTCGGCCAGAAGCTACCATTCAAGTTGTGTCAACACTCTCTTTGGAGACGGTCATGTTGAACCAATCTCCGACTCAATTGACCTTGAGGTCTGGCGTTCGCTAGGTTCACGAGCTGGAGGCGAATCTTTTAGTTTCGAATATTAGAACGGATTCGAGCTGCGAGGAGAGAATTAAGTGCCACCCACGCATCAGAACGCTAACTATTTTTTCAACTGAATTGGTGGGGCGGAGTGCACATCACCATTGGGATCGCCCATTTGGGGGGCGGCACGCATCGCCCCTGCCTTCCTTCTTCGCCCCTGCCGCCCTAGAAAAATCATCCTCGGTCACCAGCAAGTAACTCTGCTGTGCGATCCTAGGTGAGTTGCCAAGCCAGGAACAAAC
>Ga0255133_1000475_pt1 | contig 11846 bp, 14 predicted proteins | sample Law_Law_RepB_8d_FD_188553 | JGI IMG/M metagenome (GOLD analysis project Ga0255133, IMG submission 188553) | Freshwater microbial communities from St. Lawrence River, New York, United States - Law_Law_RepB_8d | ecosystem: Environmental > Aquatic > Freshwater > River | place: USA: New York... | reverse complement strand
GTTATAAAGTATTGCTAACTCATATATTACTTGTGCAAATTCGTAAGGAGTTATGACATTAGAATAAAATTCAGCAACTTGTTCTTTTGATTCTGTTTCAAAGACTTGAATACATGAATTGTCTGCGCCTACACCTTCTGAAGAATCTATTCCAAAAAAGTATTCTTTACCAGCAATAGGTTCTTTCCAGATCCACAGTGCGCCTTTATTTTCATCATTTACATCTGGATCATCATTTTTATTTTTGTTTTGATATTTTGCAAATAATTTTCTTTTTGGATAATTGTTTTTAAGTTCTTCGTCAAGTCTTGCTAATTCTTTACCGGGAATATAAGTATCACCAGATCCCAAAAATACTCTCAAGATTTCTTGTAGAAATCCTTTTTCTCCAAGCTGTGCTCTTTGTTCCTCTGCCCATTCTGGATTATTTTTAGAATTGTAAAATGGGTGTTCGTGAAAATCTATATCAATAATATGAAATTTATTTCTTTGTTCTTTAGCACCCATGTATAGTTCATAGTAATAATTTCCAATGCCGTTAACTGTAGAAATAATAGCACATCGTCCACCTGTAGCTAACACAGGATACATAGCTCTCCAGTGTTTGTCTAAATCGTCAATAAATGCTGCTTCGTCAAGACAAATGAACGCAACTGATTTACCACGGGCAGCTTCAGGAGAATAAAATCTTAAACTTCCTCCAGTTTCTGTTACTTGTTTTAAGTGGTCGTTCCATTTACCATCTTTTTTGGGTGCGAGCCAAACAGGTAGGTTTTCTACGGCTCTATCTGCGATGTAGCCTGCTTCAACAGCTTCACGGTCTGATTTAGAAATCAACATCATTGAAAAGTCTAATGTGAATAATGCTTTATATAAACCGTAAAGCAAAGTTACTGTTGTAAGACCACCCTGACGAAACTTTGAGATGATATTAAACCTGTTTTTATCGTAATCTTCTATTACTCTTTTCTGATAATTGAATATGATGAATGGAACCAGTCCTTTAGTTGGATGTAATATTTTGATATACTTATGGCAAAAATAAGAAAAAGATTGTGTGCATTTATAAATTTCTTGTTCTTGCCTTTCTTGGTCATAAGTGTTTATTTGATCAAGAGTTTCATCTGGATCAATTTGCAATTGAAAATTATCCAATTGATAGAAATCACTATTATACTCTGCGGCATAATATTGTTTTAATGTTTTGAACTTTTTTTTCCAGACAGTCATGCAATAATTATTTAGTGTGTTTTTGATTAAAATTAATCTATATTTATTATGGAGGACTTAAAAATGCCACAAGTTAGCGAAAGCATTTTGGATTTGCTGTATTGGGATTTGCGCAATGAGCGCAAACATATGTTCTTCTATTTGACCAATGCAAGTTCAATTAAGGGAATAGATGCGATAGAGTATATCGAAATGTTTCAAGCAGAAGCTAATGAAGAAATGAATCATGTTTTAGAGTTCCAAGACATGATTGTGGGCTTAGGTGGAAACTTAAACAGTTTGCAGGCTCAAGGGTATGAACCATATCAAATTTTCACATCTGTTAGAGAAGCTTTAAAATATGCTTTGGAAATGGAAGAGGAAGTCGTAGATAATTATGTGTCTAGAATTGGAATGATAGAAAACTCAGAAAACAAAACAACAAGCAAGTGGTTGGAAGTTTTTTATGAGAAGCAAATAGAAAAAAGTCGAGCCGATGTAGATAAATATAAGAGGCTCCTAAATTATTAAGGTAAAACTATGCCGTTCTTCATGAATGTTTTTGATTTTGAATTTCGTGGTAGCTTGCTATCTGCTGATAGGCAATATCAGCAGACATTTAAGATTAAGGCTAACACCAACAGATCTGATTACATCTTAAGTGGCAATGCAGAACCATATGATTTTTCAGGTGGGGCAGACTTGAAGATATCGTTTTGCTATGATGTTAATCAGGTGAACTATGCAGAATTAGCAGTTGATATATCTGGATCTACTGCTTCTGCCACTAGTGCCGCTGAAGTTGTAGCTAAGTTAAATGCAGATGATATGTTTTCGTCTTTCTTTCTAGCAAAAGTTTTTAAGACTAACAACAATGGTGTATTTGGCAATAAAGTTTTGATTACGTCGAAAAAAGCCAAACCTAATTTTAAGGCGTATGTAATTAATTATGGTGCAGAAGAATTTATTCAGTTTAACAAATATGCACCTATTGCAGAATTACCAACTTATTTTACAAGATACGATATTGCTGAAAGATTTAACTTTCCTGATCTCGGTTCAGAAAAAGTTGTATTATTGGATACAAGCAATACAATTGAAGCTGATTACATTGATGCTGCTGGATTTGATTCTTCTAGTCCAACTCCTGATTGGCAGCTTCTTAGAGGTTGCAACGATCAATACATGTTTACTAAGAGAGTTTATACTAGTGGTTTTGTTTCGAAAGAAATTAAGTATCCTGCTGGGGCATCAATAGGTGATGCGGCATTCAAAACTACTTACGAGTACAGTGGCTCAGATCTTATTGGGATTTGTCAAATTCCTTATATAATTGCAAGCGGTGATTTGATTTCACCTACCAGCTAAAGCATTTTTATTGCTTTGAATTCGATAATTTTTTTAATTAAATCATCATATGGAAAACACTCAAGTGTTTTCCATTTTTTTCTGTCTAAAAATATTCTATCCCATATTCCGTTAACAAAATCATTATTTGAATTTCTATTCTTTAAAACAAAAGTTGGAATATGCATAGCAGCAGATATTGTTTTCAGTGATGTATCTGGAGATACAACAAACATTGCAGATCTTACAGCTTCTATAAAATATTTAACAGTAATTGATTCTTTTTCAAATTTTTCAAATTGTAACCATTTGCATTTTTTCTTACCATCGTATCTTGTTAGTTGATTTTCATTTCCAACTAATATCGGTTCTATTTGTTTAGATATAACCAAATTAATTAATTTATCAAATTCTTCATAATGGAAAAATCTTTTTGCTTTTGAACCCTGATTGCTTCCTGATGGGCATAAAAGACAATATTTTGGAGATATGTTTAGTTTGCAATCTTGGAAATTAGAATATTCTTTATTTACAACATCAGGTAGATAATTAATGATTGGTAAGTGGCATTTATTATTTCCGTGTGTTCTGAAACCACGACCTTCTAGTAAAATTCTTAATTTGTCGCAAAATTCAAATGTATTTTTATTTCTCCATATTTCTATGCCAGCATTAATGACATGACTTTTTATTTCAAAAGCTGATAAAAAATTTTTTGACAGGTCTAATGTAACTGGTTTGCTCCAGTAAATCATAGACATTTTGTGCTTCATTGCAGCGTCTATACCCAGAAAGAAATCACCAAAAGCACCTGATGAGAATAGTATATTACCCTCGGCTTGAGATGCCCAAACTTTTACATCAAGAAATTCTTTTTCATAAAACATATTTGTATGTTACAAGATTCCCCATTTTTCTCTAATTCTTTCTATTTCTTTATCTTCTTCTTTTTGCATCTGACTATTCATTAAATTTGCATTTTGTTTTTTTTCTTTTTCTATTTTTTGTTCAGCTTTGGAATATAAAGATTCTATGTTTCTTTCCCATTCATTCAAAGGATTAAACGAAATCAATTCTCCATCAATTTCTTCATAAACAACTCTTCCTTGCCACAAAACTTTCAAACTATTATCGTATTCTTTCTGAACAATTTCTAAAGGAATTCCCATGCGAAGACCATCAAAATGATGACCAATTATAATACTAGTATGATTTATATCAAATTCTTGAACTTTATCGTCTTCTATATCGTCATATATAAAGCTTGTTGGATTGTTAGCAAAATTATCTTGTATTATTTCTGATCCAAAAACTTTTGAAATTATTAATAATTTGCTTGTAGAACCGTAAAAATCCTTTTGAACTGCTTCTGCTAGTCTTATTTGTGCAATTTTTTCTTCAATGTTTTGCATGACGAATATAAATAAGTAATAGAACAAATATTTAAGGAGGAAACATGGCTAGTAAAAAAAAGAATCTAATTAACCAAAAGCCTACAACTGTTGGAAAGCAAAATGTTAAATATTATTTGAATGATCCTACAACTCCAAATTTAATGGAAACGGTCAGTTTCACGCCATCAACTTTGTTTAACACAATAGGATATGCTGGACCAAATGAAAACTTTTTAACTCCAGCTGGTCTAGCATCCAATGCAATGGGTACTCTAATGTTTGCTATGAATAATTTTTACAATAATTATTCACTTAACAAAATAAACACATGGTCAAAAGTAAAGACATTGGTTATTAAACCAAATGCTGGACAAATGGCAAATGCTTATTACGACAGGAAAGGTCTTAGTTTTTTCTGGTTTAATGGCAGAGATGGTAAAAAGATTTATACCGCTTTATCGGCTGACATTATAACACATGAATTAGGTCATGCTGTTCTTGATTATCTCAGACCTGATTTTTGGTCAATTGGTGCTGTTGAAATTTGGGCGTTTCATGAAGCATTTGGTGATGTTTTTGCTTTTTTGACATCACTTCATCATGATGCTATGATTAATGCAATGATAACTGAAACCAAAGGTAACTTATTTGAAAGCAGCATAGTTTCTAAATTGGCAGAGCAGTTTGGATTTGGTCTTGGGATGAATGGTTACTTAAGAAATGTTGATAACGATCTTAGTTATGTCAATCCTAACACTTTGGCTAATGCAAGCACAAATCCAGAAGCTTTGACCAAACAACCTCATAATTTTTCAAGAGTTATGAGCGGTGCATTATATCGCATTTTTGCTGAAATTTATACAGCAAAGGGTAAAAATGTAGCTTCTGCAAAATTGGCTCGTGATTTTGTTCGTGATTCTTTATTCCGTTGTATGAAACTTGTGCCAGCAGTTCCGGGTTTCTTCACAGCGTTCGCCAAAGTATTTTGCGATTTAGGTAAAACAATCAATCCGGAATTAGCCGGGATTGCTAAAAGTGTTTTTGTTTCAAAAAACATGATGCCTGCATCCATAAAAATGAATCTTCAGGATAACAAAGAAAAAATTAAAGTGAGAGAAGAAAAAGAAGAAATGTTTACAATGATGAAGTTTGAATATCAAGCTAAACTTAGTGATATTCTTCATATTGAAGATGAAAAATACAAAAATCTTAAAATCAGATTGCCTGTAGACGATTTTATTTATGATGATGGTGATGGTGTAATGGGAATGATTGATTCAGACATGGAAGAATCAATTAAATGTGGTCAACAAGCAGCAAAGTATATTATTCAGAATGATTTGATCGACAAAACATGGAGAGTTGATGAAGAAGGATTGTTAAAGAGAATAATGATTCTTTGTGATGGTTTCATTGACAATTGCACTGTTCCCGGCTCACCAGAATATGGAAAATGCTGGAAATATAGAATTAGTGGTTGCGGTTGTGGTGGACCTTATGGCTGTCCTCCCCTCGAAGAAAAAGTTAAACCTACAATTAAAAATAGTTGTAATCCAAACTATGTTATGAAATGTGGCAATACTAGGGCTAGTGCATGTTCTAGCTCCACTACCACAAGAGCTTAACTAGTTGAGGGATTATGCAAAACTACGACTTCGAAGAATATCTAGACACTGTTTTTAGTGTAATGGTAGACGATGATGATGAAGATGATCTAGATCATGAAGATGATGAAGATGATCTAGATGATGAAGATGATTTTGATGAAGATGACTTAGAAGATGAAGACAATATTTGGGATGATGAAGATGATTTTGATGATGACGATGAAGATTGGAAAAATGGATGGGATGATGATGAAGACGAAGATGACGATTAATCTTTTTTGTCTTTGCTGCTTTTTCTAAATTTATTCTTTCTTACGGGAGCCATGGCTGGAGAGATGTAATGTCTCACAGAACCAATTGGCTCCTCTCCTCCTTTATGTATTCCGTGAATAGGACCGTTATAAACCGCTATTAAAGCTGAGGTTGGTTGTAGAGGTGGTTCCAACCACGAGTCTGTAGCAATTTCTGACAATTGCAAAAAATTCTTAAAGGAAAGCATAATCTATTTATGTAGCATTGACGAAAATGCGTTATCTATCATAAATAGTTTTATGCCAATAGATCCAAATAATTTCACACAACTGAATGTAGGTGAACAAGGTTCCATTATGGACGAAACCGCCGTTGACTACGGCGATTTTGCTCCCATAACCAATCCTTACCCTTTAGCTTCAGGCGCACCAGTTTATCGTCGCAGATCAAGGATTGTTCTTGCTGGTCAAGGCGTTTACGACATATGCAATGTTTCTAATGACAGTTTAATTGGAAATGAATATGGCGTTGCTGTTAGACCAATTGTAAGAACTTATGCTAATCCAATTAATGAATTTGGCGATTCTACTGGAACATCTCAGAATTCACCTACAACTGTAGTAAGTTATACAGTTCCATCTTCAAATGTTTTTTCTTTTATGGGATGTAAGGTAAGTGGAGATTTAGGCGCTAAATTTACTGTATATGTTGATGCGGCAGAAGTTTACACATTAAGAACAACAAATGCAAATTTAGATGGAATGATTTATTTTAATACACCAGTTTTTGAAGTTCCAGCCTCAAGCGTTGTGTTAATTCGAGTTATTTACTATAATAATAACAATTCCATAACGTGTGATTTTGAGGGCACTATAATAGGTTTTAATACTCCAATATGACAACAAAAGAATTTGCAAAATGGTTTTCTAACATTGAAGGATTAAATGTTTCTTCAATAGAAGAAGATAAGTTATATTTCACAATCACAAAAGAAACATTAGTTGTAAAAATAACAAAAACGGCTAATGAATCAGATCATTTTTTGTCATTGCACAGTGATGGAACAAAAATGATGTTTTGTCTTCATCAACGCCAATATGAAAAATTTATTGAAATTTTTGAAGGTAAAAAAATTGAAGGAATCATACCAGATCTTTCTTTGGTCACAATTGAGCAAATGATGGAAGAACTTAAAAAGAGAAAAAATATATCTTTTGCTTTTGTAAAAGTAGAACATACGGAATCAGAAAACATATCATTGGAAGCAAGCGGAAATCCAACATTTATATGTGGTCTGTTAGCAAGAGCTACAAACTTAGCAGCAAATTATGCTGATAAAAATATAGATTATTATTACTCCGGAGAAGAAGTAGATGATGACGACTGGATAGAGCCAGAATATTAAGGAATAAATTCGTCAAGCTTATCGTCAATTATCATTTGTCTAATCTTTTCAATAGCTAATTCTTTTTCTTCTTCAGATAAATTTGAATTTTCTAATTTTGGATAAACATTGTTCTTAAGAAACTTCTTGTATAAAAATCCTTTTTTCTTAGCTGACTTCTTAACTAATCCTTTCATAGCATAGCAGTTTTGATAAATGAACAGAAATATTTCTGCTACAGCAACGACAATTGTGATTATGCCGATAGAAAGTTTTTCATCTTTTTCTAATTCAGCTTGAATGGTTTGTTTTAGTTTTTCAGTGTCCATATCTTATATTAGTTACTAATATACAATATGTTTACACAAAACTTATTCACGTTGGTTTTGACTTTAGGAACAGCACTTGTAAGTATTTGGGCACTTTTCAAATATGTAATAACAATGGAAATGCGTCTGGAACCTGCAATATTCCGACACATATACAGTTCTCTTGATGTTGCTACTTGTAAAATAATATTTTCAGAAGAAATAAAGATTGAAAACAGATCTGCTTTAGAATTTTCAGCAATTCTCAAATACAAGGAATCACCTTTTTTCTGGGTTAATCATGGAGAAAGACTTCTTAATGCAGGATGGCAGGGTAAAGATCAAACGACAAGAATAACTTTCATGCGATGGCAATATGGAAGAATAAGAAAATTTTTAAGAGATCTTTGCGACTACACAATCAACCACAGAACAGAAATGCCTGTTTATGTGTTAACTCCGCACTATGTTGACAACATTGGTAAAATCAAAAGTAAATCAATTATTCCAATTCAGCCTAAAGAAGTATGGAAAGACATTGAAGAACAAATTGAACTTTGCATGAATGAAGAAGATAAAAAATTAGGCTTAATTCTTCATGGTAAGCCGGGTAATGGAAAGACAAGCTTCATTAAATATGTTTCTGAAAAATATAAATTACCAACATATTATGTAACATTTTCTCCAGAATATGACAACATTCACTTAATGATAATGTTTGCTCAAATTCCAGCCAGATCTCTTGTTATATTAGAAGATTTTGATTCATACTTCAATAAAAGAACATGCGTAATGCAAAATTCTTCAATTGGAATTAATGCTCCAAAATTTACCTTCGATACAATTCTTAATTCTCTTGATGGAGTTTATACTTCATTTGATAAAACTATTTTTATTCTTACCGCAAATGATATTGAAAAAGTAGATGAATCTCTCAAACATAGACCATCAAGATTCAAGATAGTCAGAGAATTTCCTAATCCTAATACTGAAACTATTAACAGGTTTATACCTGAACCTTGGAACAAACATGTTGAGAATGTTAATTTTGATCAATTGATCAGATTGGCAGAATTTAAAAATCAAGGATATACATTAAGCAAAAGCTTGAGCATGCTGTCTTTACCATTGCCACAAGAAGTTTTTGATATTGCTAAAAAAATATATGAAGATCGCATGATAAATAACATTGAAGGCGATGCTGATAGTGATTTTATAAAAGCTTGCCAGCAATTTGACGAAATGAATAAATAGATTATGCGATCAAATGAAATAAAAATATTCTTGGAAGATTATCACTTTGCTTTGTTGTCATCATCCAATGATGAACAATGGTTATCAAATTCTATTAAATATCCTGAAATATTTCAATCTTATTTTGAAACAAAATACAATATTGATGTTATTTCTGATAATTTAATGGTAGAAAATATTATCAAGTATAAAAATAAAAACAATTTGTCATGTGTGCCTCAAAATGTAATAGAATTCCAAGATAATAAAAAAGAATTTGTAAAAAATAACATTGATGAAGTTTATCAGCAAACATCTTATTATGCAAGCATTTTGGAAAAGTTGATTAATGAGTTTAGCCATAATGTCAGAAAATTTGGAAGTTTTAAAATTTATCCAATGCCAGAAACAGAACAGGACACATATTTACCAATCAAGAAATTCAAAATGGTTTGTAAAAATGGAAATTGTAAAGCTGCAATTGCTCGTGGCGGATTAAAAATAGATGGTGATGATGAAATGGCTGATTATTTTCAAAAAAGAATGATTAGCAAATTTATGAAAACCGGATTTCTTGATCAAATTCCCGATGAAAAAGAAAATAAAAAAAGATTGATTTTTATGAAATCTATTCCTCTTGATGGCATAACCAACATGTCAAAAAAGCAAGGAAAGTTTAAATTGAAATTTCTTGGCAATCAGACAGTTGATGATGGAGAAAATGAATTCTCCATAACAAATGAACCAATTTGTGTTACCCACATAGGCAAAGTATGAAAAAGAACATTACCGAAACCATAAGTAAATTAGAAAAGCTTTATTTTGAAATACCAGATGATTTTGCATTGCAAAATGCTAGATCATTTTGCAGAAAAGCTATCAACGAGATGAAAGAAATACAAAACAAAAGAGAAAAAAGAGAAATAGTTCAAAAACAAATAAATCAACAATATGCACCTATGGACAACAATGCAGCCAAATTGGCTTTGAAGGAATTGGATAGACTTATTGCATTGGAAAATAAAAAACTAGATAAACCAGAAAAGAATGTTACATCAAGTGACGATGAGTTCTTGGTTGGCTAATAGTTTGTTACCAAATTTCTTTTTAATTAAAGAAAAATAATAATCACTTCTATTGTCAAAACATTTTTCAATTTTAACAGAATATTCTTTAGATTCTGTTAATTGGTCTTCTAATTCAAGTCTTTCTTCAATTTTGCGCAGAAGCTGAGGAAAATTATTTCCATTATTAAAAAACACAATGCAGTCATTGCAGTAATGCAACATTTCATAGATTCTTCTAAGTCTGTAATTTATATAAGAAAAATTTCCTTTGCCGATAATGTCGTCAAAATAAAAAATAAAAAAATTATTTTTCAAAACATCTGCCGATGCTAATTCATAGTTTTCTAAACAAACATCATAAAACCAAGAACCACCGAACTTGTATTTGTGGTTCTTTTGCAATTCAATGACATCATGACGATTTAAATATGAATGTTTTGAAGAATTATCTTTAACAACTTTTTGTAGCTTCAAATGCGAGGAAAGAGTTTTATCTAGTTTGTTATGAGAAGATCCATGATAACTTACTACAAAAAAACTTTCCATATTATTATTTAGTTTTTATTCTGTTAATTTCATCAATCAATTGCTGCAATAGCAATAATCCTTTTTTAACATAAGTTTTTTCTTCTTCTTTAAAATTATCGTTACCTTCTGCGTAAGATTCATTTTTTCCAATGCTGTGAGTTTGAATAAGATTTTCTGGAACAAATATTCCTGAATATCTACATTGAAGAACAATTGGCATTACGCATTCTTTAATAGAAAATTCTTTTTCATCATCGTAATAATCAGATAACGACAAAGGAAGTTTTTTATCGATATAATCGTTTGCGCCACTATTTCCATGAATAAAAAATGCACCCACTTTGCCTTCATAGTGATTTTTTAACAAACTTGAGTATTGTCCACTTTTTTCTAAGTTTCTAGTTGTAATAGGATCTTTTATGTTTTCTCCCATGTATTTTTTTGCTTGTTCGACAGTTAGCGTTAAATTTACACAAACTAATCTGTCGAAAAACGCTTTTATTTGTGTTGTTAGAGCGTACCAATGAACAGGAGAAAACACGACAAATCCATCAGCTTTTTCCATTTTTCTGTACACATCTTTATCGTGCATATAGTCAGGATTTTTTTTGTCGTCTTTGCCATAACAGGAACAATTGTGTACTTTTATTCCTTCACAATTGAAGGAATGTGAATTTTCAACTTCAATGTCATATACGTCACCAGTCCCAATTTGATTTATAGATTTAATTTTTGTATAATTGTGTTTTAATCTTGTTTTTTTACTGCATTCAAAAAGTTTTGATTGTTTTTTTGGATGAATTAGTTTTATTTCATTTTTTATGATTTGCATAGAGTCTTGATCACTTATTGTAAGTGATGAACATCTTTGATATTCTTTGTTTCTAATATTGGTTTTTAAATGTCTCAAATCAGTTAAGTTAGATCTTATTGATAATTTAGACAGTAAAAGCTGGGCATCTCTTAATAATTCATAACTTGTGTTATAAATTATTGCATAAGATCTGTGTATAGAACCATCTGTAGAAATCCAACCATTTAAAAAATTAAATATTTGATTTTTATTTTTAAATGCATCAAAATTAAGTCTTCGTTCAGTTGCTTTATTCTTTGTAAATAGTTTTTTGAATTTTTTTCCTATATTTGTGCCAAAATTAATTTTAATCATTTCAGTTTTATTTTGCTGATTATCTCTCAAACAAGGATTTGAAATTTTATGAGGTAAAATTGAAACTATATCTTTTTGATATTTTTCTTTTATTTGATTTATAAATTCTTTTTCTCTTGCATCAACATATAAAACAGCAGAATTTTGACACAAAGTACCATCACCCCATATTAATCCGTAAATCGAATACAAATAATCATCTTTGTTTTTTTTATTATCTAGTTTATCAGACAGTTCTATTGAAGGAATAAAATCTCCTACTGATAAATCTTTTAATTCTTTCCATTCTTCTTTCCTGTAATAAGAAAAATTAGAAGATTTGTCTCTAAATCTTTGTCTTGTAAATGTT
>Ga0255133_1000473_pt1 | contig 11859 bp, 9 predicted proteins | sample Law_Law_RepB_8d_FD_188553 | JGI IMG/M metagenome (GOLD analysis project Ga0255133, IMG submission 188553) | Freshwater microbial communities from St. Lawrence River, New York, United States - Law_Law_RepB_8d | ecosystem: Environmental > Aquatic > Freshwater > River | place: USA: New York... | reverse complement strand
TCGCGCGATCGTTCTGGTTCAAGAAGATCAGTTGTCGCTGGCCATTGGCAAACGTGGTCAGAATGTGCGTCTGGCCAGCAAGCTGGTTGGGTGGGACATCGAAATCATGACGTACGACGAGCTGAACCGCAGCCTCGACAAGTCGCAGCTCCTGTTCCAGCATATCCCTGGTCTGCCGGATTCTTTGATCGAATCGATCATCACTGAAGGCTTCTTCGATTATGAAGACCTAGGATATTCGATGGATCCGGCGGAAATCGTCGAGCTTTCCGAAGACACGCTCACCATGGAAGAAGCTGACGAAATCATTGCTTTTGCCAAGGAACGGTCTGACGACATCGAGTTCATTGTCGAAAATCTCGAAGGTGTAACGGTTAACGAAACCGACGTTTACCTGTTCCCCCGCTTGAAGCGCGCCCTCGTTCAGGTCCGCGAAAATCAACTGGCAGATGCCGAGTCTCAAAAAGATCGCCTGACACGGATCACCGGTCGGCTTCCGGGCTGGGAAGCGGTCATCACCACGCGGGACGGTTACGATCAGGCCCTGCAAAAAGCACGTCACTGGTTCCCACAGGTGCCCGGACTGGGCGAAACTTTACCTGGTTTGCTTTTGGCAGAAGGCTTTCTTACCTATCGGGATCTGAGGTCGATCGACCCCGATTACCTGATCTCACTTTCAGGCAATTCCCTGACCCAGGAAGATGCCGAATCAGCCATGCAATATGTGACTGAATGGGCCGACGAGATGGATCAAAGCGTGTGGCAACCCCTTCAAGAGGAAGAGGTTCCGGAAGAAGAGGCTGAGATCTCACAGCCAGATTCCGAATCACCCATGTCGTTTGATGGGTTGTTCTCCGGCGAAGAAGCAACGGCCCCGTCCGAGACACCTGAAGAGGTGGTTTCAGATGCTCCAGCAGCGGACCAGCCGGAGGCTTGAAGCCGTTGGAATCGGTTGAGCCGGGTTTTCCGGCCTTTTCAAACGGGTTAAGGCTCTTAGAATTAAAGTTGGACGAATCCCGTCCTGGGAATTTGTCGGTACAGTTTGTGAGGGGTGGCGCTTGCAGAAGGAAAAGGTTCGTTTATACCTGCTGGCCAAAGAGTTGGATGTCGATTGCAAAGATTTAATCGATCTTTGCAAAGGCCAAGGCTGGGATGTGAAAAACCAGCTCAGTTCCATTGAACCCGAGCAGCGCGATCAATTGGTACAGATGGTGAAGAGAGGTGGCGGTCGCCCGGCACCTGCCCCATCTCCCGAGCAGAACCGTGGTCCGGCGATCCCCGCCGCCCCAACACCTTTGCGTCCACCGACATTGGCTAGGCCTGCGCCGCCGCGCCCAATACCTCAGCCCGTTCGCCCGCCTACCATTGCTCCTGCCAGACCCGTGTCGTCGCCAGTGGCACCGGTTGCTTCCAAAATTCCATCGACTCCATCGGTGGCGACTCCCCCTGTGGTTGCAGCAGCACCCGCCGCCCCAGCAGTAACACCTGCACCAGCAGCTGTAGAACCAGTTGTGGTTGCTCCGGTAGTTGCCGTTGAAAAACCAAAACCGGTTCCAGTTGTTGAACATATTCTCGAACCGGTAGCTGTGATTGCTCCGGAAACTCCAAAACCAACCGCAGCACCAGAACCTGTTGCGGCTCAAGAAAAACCACCAGTTGTTCCTGAAGTAGTTGCCGTCGCGCCTTCTGTGGTGCAGGCACCTGTGGTTGCTCCAGTTGAGCAGGCACCAGCTCCAGTACCACCAAAAGAGCCAACGTCGGTTCGCCCAACCCATGCACCTACCGCACCTGTGAGGCCAGCGGGTACAGGTGACGGTGTTGCCAACTTGCGTTCGACACCAGTTCGCCCAATTGGTCCAAGTGGCAGAATGCCAGATCTTGGCGGACGTCCGTCATCTGGTGGCCCCGGTGGCAACCAGCGCGGTCCTGTAGGCCCAGCTCCTGCGGGCGGTTCACGTGTACGAATGGATGGCGGAGCGCGTCCAGTTCCGGGAGGCGCACGGCCTGTTCCTGGAAACAATCCAAATAACGCTGCAGGTGGATCTCCTGTAGCGCCCCGCGCCCCCATGCCATTGCGCCCTGTCGCATCGCGCCAAAACATGGGACCCGGTGGGCCAGGTGGCCCCGGTCAGGGTGGTGGTCAATCCGGCCCCGGTATGTTCAGGCCACGTCCGCCGGAATCAACACTCAAGCAAGGCATGCCGTCTGGCATTCGCAAACTTGCCGATATTCCTTCCGACCTTCAGCGCACGGGCACAGGCCCCATTGGCATCGAAGATGTTACCCGCGCTGTTCAGGCAAAATCTCTCCGAGCTGAAGCGGGCCCCGTCATCATCGATGACGACGAAGATGGTAAGAAGAAGGCCGGAGCAGCAGCACCCGGCGCGGTCCGCAAGCCCGGAGTAGCGGGTCGGGCTGACAGGCATCGCGAGCGTAACGAACGCCAAGTAGCGCGCCGAAGTGATGGCACGCCCGATCTCCGCGTCAACCGGATTGGGGACATAGAAGAAGACAATCCTCGCCTACGCCGTTTCGGCAGAAAACCACGGCATGTGGTTAAGGCCGTCATGCCGCGTAAAGGCAAGGTGCCGATTGCTATTCCGATCACGGTTCGATCGCTGTCTGAAGCTATCGGTATGAAGACGGGCGAGTTGTTGATGAAGCTCATGGGCCAAGGCGTGGCCGGGGTGAACATCAACAGCGTTCTCGAAAACGAAATGGCCCAGTTGATTGCGCTTGAGGCGGGTATTGAACTGGATGTGAAGGCCGACTCCTCGAGCGAAGAAGAGCTGCTCAAGGGATTGGTTCAGGAAACAAACGAAGGCGATCTGAAACCTCGGGCACCGATCGTCACCATCATGGGTCACGTGGACCATGGCAAGACATCGCTTTTGGACAAGATTCGCAAAAGCAATGTGGTATCGACGGAAGCTGGCGGTATTACCCAAGTGCTGCGCGCATGGCGTGTCATGCACAATGGTAAGCCTGCAACGTTCCTCGACACACCTGGTCACGAGGCATTCACGAAGATGCGCGCCCGTGGCGCCAATGTCACCGACATTGCCGTGATCGTGGTAGCCGCCGATGACGGCGTGATGCCGCAGACAGAAGAAGCGATCAACCATGCCAAGGCGGCGGATGTAAAAATCATCGTTGCCATCAACAAAATCGATCTTCCGAATGCGAATATTCGGAAAACGGAGCAGATGCTTTACGGTCTTGGCCTGATCCCAGACTCCATGGGTGGTGAAGTACCGTTTGTGCAGACCTCGGCAGCAACTGGCAAGGGCATCGAAGATTTGCTGGAAACGATTGCCTTGGTTGCAGAACTCGAAGATTTGCATGCCAATCCATCACGCCGGGCAACCGGTTTGTGCCTTGAAGCCCACGTCAGTGAAGGTCAGGGCATTGCCGCGACATTCCTTGTTCAGGATGGAACGCTTCGCAAGGGCGATGTGATATTGTGTGGTTCGACCTTCGGTCGCGCCCGCATGATGTACGACGATCTTGGCAGGCCAATCGACGAAGCTGGTCCTTCGATGCCCGTCCTTGTGATGGGTCTTGAAGAAGTCCCGAATGCGGACGACACCTTCTTAGTCGTTCCCGAACTTCACGTCGCGCGTGAAATTGCAGAGCAAAGGCACACGGCGCAGTCGGAAGCCTTGCAGATTCGTCGCATGCCGATGAACTTCGGTGCGCCCGGTACTGCCGAAATCATTGAACTGAAGGTCATTTTGAAGGCGGACTTCCGTGGTTCAGTGGAAGCGATCCGCAAAGAAATCGAAAAGTTGCAGCACGCTGAAGTTCGTGTTCGTTTGCTGCACGCGGCAGTTGGCGGCGTGACAGAATCGGACGTGCAGTTGGCTCTGACTTCGCCTGAAGACACGATTATCGTGGGCTTCAATGCGGTCGCGGATGACCGCGCGATGGCCCTTGCAGACGAGCGCGGCGTATCGATTCGCGAATATGATATTATCTACAAGCTCACGGAAGACCTGAGAGCAGCGCTGGAAGGCCGTCTGAAGCCACGCGAAGAAATTGTGCACCTTGGCCGCACGGTGGTTCGCGACGTATTCAAGATCAGCCGCGTGGGAACCATTGCTGGTTGTTTTGTGACTCAGGGCACCATCGAGCGTTCCGCGCGCATTCGCCTTATTCGTGGTGGCGTGGTGATTTATCCACCCAACGACCGTATGGCATCTCTGGAATCGCTCAAACGGTTCAAGGACGACGTGCGCGAAGTGCGTGAAGGTCTTGAATGCGGCTTGCGGATTGCTGGTTACGATGACATCAAGGTTGATGATGTGATTGAAGCCTTCAGGATCGATAAGATTCAACGAACCCTATCCTGACATCAAGAGTGTGGAGTGTCCCAATGGTTGTGGGAGCTCTGAAGGTGCGACTTCTGATACGCGAATCACGGAGTCTGAAAGACAAAAGACAGGTGGTTCGCAGTATCAAGGAGCGAATGCACCAAAGTTTCGGGGTAGCGGCTGCGGAAGTCGATTCTCTCGAAGATCATCGTGTGGCGGTTTTGGGATTCGCCGTCGTCAGCAACGATCATTCCCACGCCCAGAATGTGTTAGACCAAGTAGTAGGCGCGCTGCGCTCCCACCCTGTTGCGGAATTTTTGGGTATGGAAGTGGACGTGCGTACAATGGATTCATGAATCTGGCCGTGTGCCGATTCTTCGGGAGGCTGTCATGAAACATCACCGCGTGGCGCGCGTGGCGGCTATTATCCGCGAAGTTGCCAGTGAAACGATTCTGTTCAAAATCAGCGACCCCCGCGTTCATCTGGTAACAGTGACTCGGGTTGAAGTGGCAGCGGACCTCCAGCATGCGAAGGTCTATGTTTCCATCATGGGCACGCCTGCCCAACAACGGAAGGCCATGGTTGGCCTTCAGCACGCCGCAGGTTTTATCCAGTCACAACTGGGCGACCGGATGCGCACGCGCTACACCCCTGTCCTTCGCTTTGTGTTCGACGATGGCATCAAGCAAAGCATTGAAATCAGCCGGTTGATTAGCGAAGCGCTGGGCCGTAACGCCAAAGACCAGCCCCCCGATGACTCTGCCATGGCAGAAGAAATCGATGCTGATGACATCGAGGGGGATGAAGAAGGCGATACCGAGGAAGAATCGAACGACTACCGACCTGAAAAGGATGGGATCGAAGAGGAAGACTCGGAATCGAAACGATAAGATGAGTTAACGCCTAATCCATGACTTCCGGTGGAACCGGTTGTTCATTCAGGGGAAGGCAATGAGGGAGTAGTGCCAACATGCCATTAACCGTGGTCCGACAGAAACTGATCAGTCAGGTGCTTTCTCGCAAGGCAGAAGAGGTTGTTGCCGATCCTGCTTCAGAACCCGCCCAAGAATGGACGGTTATGGAGCACCTTCTTTTTGCAATCTGCCGGGAAGAATCGTCCCAAGAAAAAGCAGAAGTTGTTTTTCGGCAGCTTCAATCACGATTTTTCGACTGGAACGAAATGCGCGTATCGTCGCCCCGCGAAGTGGCTGAAGCCTTGGCAGGGCTGACAAATCCGCGCGCTCGGGCCGAACGGATGATTGCATTCCTGCAGGAACATTTTGAATCCACCTACGGATTCGACCTTGAGGCCCTTCAGAAAAAAGGGGTAAAGGGTGCCGCCAAGCAACTTGAAAACGCCAAAGGCATTTCCGATTTCACCTTGGCTTGGATTTCCCAGCGGAGTTTGCGGGCCCACACAGTACCTGTCGATGCACCTATGTTGCGCTGCCTGAAGCGGCTTGGGCTTCTTGATGCCACCGTCGAAAACGCTGTGGAAGCCCGCGCCAGCCTGGATGAACAGGTGGAAAAAAACCATGGGATTGATTTTACCGATCAATTGAGTCGCATTGCTCTGGATTTCTGTCACGATCGCAATCCTGCATGTGGCACATGCCCATTGGCAGCCGACTGCCCATCTGTCCGGGCGCCTTCGGCTCCCCGGGTACGCAAACCCAAATAAGCATTCAGATCATTCGGCCAGCAATGCCGACTCGATCCATCCGCCTCCCAGAACACGGTCGCCTTCGTACAGGACGACCGCCTGGCCAGGCGCGACGCCTCCCTGTGGAGTATCAAACAAAACTTCCACTTCACCCGTCTGACCTGCGCATCGCGCTAAGGCCGATACCGGTTGGTGCCTATACCTGATTTGTGCCAGACATCGAACACCCTCCGGTGGGGCATCGATCAACCAGTTGAATCCACCAGCACGCAACCCGCTTGTCGCCATTTCTGCCTTGTCACCCACGACCACATCGCCCGTCGCTGGGACCATTCCAAGAACATACCGGGGCTTGCCCCCACCCAGACCAAGACCTTTGCGTTGTCCGATGGTGAAGCGTTCCAGTCCGTCGTGGGTACCAACCACTTCGCCATCGGGCGTGACTAGGCGGCCGGGAACCGATTCTCCCGGCCTCAATCGACGAACCAGTCCCACATGATCTTGGTCGGGAACAAAGCAGATTTCAACGCTGTCTGGCTTATCAGACACCGGCAAGCCCAGATCGCGGGCTTTTTCACGGACCGAGTCTTTGGGCAAGTCGCCCAACGGAAAAAGAACACGATCGAGCACAGCGCGCTTGAGGCCGTGCAGCACATAGGATTGATCTTTGCCAGGATCCAAGCCTCGGCGAAGCCGGGCAGCCCCATCAACTCCACGATCTATGCGGGCGTAGTGGCCAGTGACGACATGACGGGCGCCAATTCCATCGGCAAAGGCCATCAATTGGCCGAATTTAAGCCAGTTGTTGCAAACCACGCATGGATTAGGAGTACGGCCGCGTAGATATTCGTCGGCAAAATAATCGATGATCCGAGTGAACTCTGCTTCAAAGTCGATGGCGTGAAATGGAATGTCCAGCATGTCGGCCACACGACGGGCGTCGGCGGCATCGGCAGCGCTGCAACACCCCTTTTTACGTTCGTTGCCACGCCCCTCGGGCTGGGATGTTCCTGTTCGCATAAACAGGCCAACGGGCTGGTAGCCTTGCTCACGCACCATCCAGGCGGCAACAGAGCTGTCTACCCCGCCGCTCATGGCGACCAGTACGCGTTCCATGGATCCCGGCTCCTCTATTCCTTGGCTCAATGCAGTTTAGCACAGGCTCAGGAAGTAGCCGGAAGATTGCCGAAAACAATCCGAGGCGGAAGAAGCTCCCGAACTATCAGTTGCCGGGGGCAGTTTGTGGTTGGCCACCAGCAGGGGCCGCCGCGGAAGCGCTCCAGGTGAATTTTTCAAGCTTGGGCAATGGCGAGCTTTTCAGTGCGTTGTAATCAAGCACAAGAAATACAATGCCCACGATCTGGGCCAACAGCGAAATAGCAAGCAAACCTACGTAAACATCGGAAACAGGCTGGTCGTCAGCGGGTGTGCGTTTCTTGGCCATTGTCGTATTCCTTGCGACTGAATGATGGATCGATGCGACCGCGTGTTGGTTACTTGATCTGGCTGGCGACAGTGTCACCTGCAAGAGGACGATCGTTGAGAGCACCCACAGGTTGGGCGACCGCGTCCTTGGAGTTCACTTCAATCACCTTGACCACGCCAATGTACTTGGGCGGGCTCAAGCGGAAGAGTTCAAGCGTGTGGCCCCGCTCTAATCCAAAATCACTTCCCAGAGAAATCTGCACAAGGCCACTGGCGTCTGCGCGCAGAACCTTGCCTTCAAGCGGTGTGCCGGGCGGGTTGCGCTTGCCACCCGAGGTCATGACAGTTTTGTCAGAACCACCTGAATCCTTAATTCTTTTGTTTTCCAAGGTGAGCCGCTTGATTTCCTTTTCCATATCGCCAGACCTGTTTTTCAGGGCGATCACTTGAATCTCGGCTTGGGTTTTCAGCTCGAACATCTTGGTGCGGTCATTGAACATTTCTTGACGAGACTTAATGGCCTCTTCAAGATCCATGCGTACTTTTTCGAGTTCGCCCGAGCGGGTAACGGAATCCTTCTCAGCAATTTCCTTGGAGTTCTTTTCGGAATTCTTCTCCATCACAGACGATTTGCCCATGGTCTCGAGGTTCTTCTTTTCGGCCAGTAACTGAATCTTCTCAGCCGTCAGTACCTGAACCTTGTCGGCTGTGAGGCGCAGCAGAGACTGAAGTTTGGGCACTTCTTCCGCCGCGTTTTTCTGGATGAACTCCATTTTCTCCATCTTGGTCTTCAGATCGGTACGGTCCCGCTCCAGGTTGCTACGCTCCTGAGCGAATCCTTCTTTTTCTTTGAGATAAGCAACGACATTCGCCTGATTGGCTTCGAATGTCTTGCGGGCAACACGCAGTTCTTCGTTGCGCTGCGTTGACAAGGCATGCAGCGACAGCGCCATAAATCCAAGGGCTCCACTCATTAGGAGCGTCAAGAATGCCAAAATCTTGCCGAAAGTTGTCATGATCAGGTCCTCGGGTCGGCTCGCAGCCCCATGCCCTCATCCATATGGAACATGGAGGTGCACGCAGAGCTCGCTCCCAGTGAGGAGGGGCTATGCCCGAAGGTTACGACCGTGTCAAGTGAATCTTATGCCGCTAGCTGGCTGCCAATCAATTGGCAGTGGGTGGGATTTGCAGAAAACGCTCAAGAGACTTGAGGTAACCAATGACATAAGACAAGCGGGCTTTGACTCGATCAATATCTTGGGAGGCGATCGCCAGATCCGCTTCGTAAACACCTTTTTCCAGTTTCATCTGCGAAATCTTCTCGTTTTCACCGATAATCTCTGCCGTGACTCCGCCCTTGCCATCAGTTCCTGACGCTTTTTCCGTTAAAAGTAGTGCTTCCTTTTTCTTTTCTTGAAACTGCTGCTGGGCTTCTTCAACGGCAACGCCGTCAGCAGGGAGTAACTTTTCCCGATACATTTTCACGCCGACCTGCGGAATGGTTTTGAATTCAGGCACAAACCGCTGCTTGGCGTCATCAATTGGCAACCCATTCTTTTCGTCACGCTTTACTTCGACAATGGTATTCGGGAGCTCGGCATCGAGAGCTTGCTGGGACCTTTCGGCATAAACTGCTTCTGCGTTGAGCCAATCTTTGCCAAGGGAATCTACCGAAAGGCGCGCCTTCATCAACCTCGCAAGAGAGTCATCCAAGCGCAACGATTTGCGCATGAATGCGACTTCATCAACCTTTTGCTTGGCTTGATCTGCATACGGTGGCCTTGTGCTGTTGAGCACCACGCCTGCCGTGGCAAACATGAGGCACAGCAACGTGTGACAGACAACGAGAATTTTGCCAAGTCTGGTCATTGGATTCGTTCCCTACACACGGTGTTTAGCGCAGTTCCAGATCGCGGGCACGTTTTTCCAACTGGCTCACGTGCTCGACAATTCCTTGCAGATCCCGCCGCCTCTGGTACAGGTTTTTAGCCCCAGCCTGAAGGGACTGGAAAAGGCCGTCTGAATCACCCCTTAGGCGCTTCAGGTCCGCTTCAAGCTTAGCCAAATTCTTCTTGCGTTCTTCTATCAAGCCGGGTTGTCTATCAAGGAGCGTCTTGATGTCTGCCAAATCGGTCTGCAACCGTGTGTGCTCTCTGTCAAGACCGCGAATCTCTTCAATGGTGGCACTGTGACGTTCCACAAACCGCTCCATCGACTGCTTCAGTCTGTATTCAATTTCAGTATTCAGGGCGCGCATATCAGCGGCTTCCGCTTCCATGGCGACAAGGAATGCCCGTGGACCAACAACAGATACAAGGCGATTGATTTTGTCGCTTGCCTGATCTCCCGCAAGACCCAGAATTGTCAACAGTCGGGCTGTGACAAGCTTGCGTGTCCGTGGATCGAGTGGAATGGCTGAGCCATCTGATCCAGGGATTTGTGCCTGCTTGTTATCGGCACCCATCAAGCTGATACCGGCAGAATCAAAAAGAAGATCCAATTTAGCCAGCATGGCCCAAGTGGCAATCCGTTTGGGAGAATCTGATTTGAGCAACTTTTCAAAAACCGCGTTGTCTGCAAGCAACGTATCACCCGAAATGTATTCATTGGGCGAGGCCAGAGATGTACTACCAGCCTCATCTCCCATCAGTTCCTTGATACGGTCTTTTTTAATGAACGCGGTTGGCATTGAGTGTTCGCGGAAGATCGGACGGCATACATAACCCAAGGCCATAAGAGCCGCACCACGGTTGTCTTTCGCCTCCATCATTAAAATGAGATCTTCCCACTCCCCAGGTTGACTGACGATGGCTTGGGCATACACACGAACCATGTTGGCTTGCTTGTCAGGGTCTACCTCACCCTTGATACGCTTAATGAGGTCTTGCGCGACCTCGCGCACCGAACCTTCTTGAGTTTTTGGCACATCGGCTGAACCAAACATCGCCGTCAGGGTGGCGCTGCCAATACGCTCGGCAACGGGAGCGCCAGAGCGATCAACCTCGTTCTCATCGACGGGCAACCCATCGAGGTATAAGTTGGCCAGAAATAGTGTGTGCGTCCAGCTTTGGCGCTGGGCGTAGACCATAGTACTCAACATCCCGGCGCCAATAAGCGTCAAGAGGTTGAGGATGGCCAGGATCTTGCCTAGCAAGCTCATGGATGCAACGTCCCCTTCCTCAATACACAATGAATCAGCGTGCGCACAAATAATGATGACACATAAAACCAGCGCGTGTCTTAAAAAATGAGCCGAACAGACACTTCCACGCCGGTATCATATGCGCATTTTACCATCCGGTGCCTTGGGAAGGTTAGTTCGCGTCAGCTTTTCCAATTGCTCATGCTGAATTGGTTTCATCGAGTGGCAAGTTTTGAAGGCGCTGGTACCATAATGTAAGCAGGTGGATGGGAGATATCTCTGCCCATGAAACAAAGTCCGAACAGCCAAGCCTTCACTCCTCGTCCATTAGGCGCCTACGACCTCATAGCCCTAATAGCCGAGGGAGGAATGGGGACGGTTTACCGAGCCGCAATTAGGGCCACGGGCCAAGTTGTGGCGATCAAGCTCATGCGCGAGCGTGCAATGGGACATCCAGTATTGTTGCGACGTTTTGAACAGGAATTCCGAGCCGCCAGTTCCATTTCCCACCCGAACATTGTGCGCGCCTTGGATTTTGGCGAACACGAGGGATTGCCCTATCTGGTGATGGAATTTGTGGAAGGAGAAACTCTCAGCCGCAAAATTCAGCGGCAAGGGCCTCTCCCTGAAATCGATGCCGTTCGCTGGGTAGTACAGGTAGCACAAGGACTGCATCGTGCACACAAAACCGGAATCGTTCACCGCGACGTTAAACCCGACAATATCTTGGTGAACTTCGAAGGAATGGCCCGGCTGACAGACATGGGCTTGGTCAAGGACTTAGGAGGCGACCTGAACCTTACCCGGACGGGAAGGGGCTTGGGGACACCGCACTTCATGGCCCCAGAACAGTTCCGCAACGCCCGCGATGCGGATGCGCGTGCCGACATTTACAGCCTTGGGGCAACCCTCTACGCCCTGTTGGCAGGGGAACCGCCTTTTCAGGGAGTCGGCCCTTTGGACGCTTGGATGAAAAAAGTGCACGACGAAATACCGTTAGTGCGAACACGCAATCCCATCGTCAGCGAACGCGTGGAATGGGCCGTTCACCGAGCCATGAGCGGCACACCCGCTCAGCGACCTGCCTCGTGCCGGGAATTTGTGGAAGACCTGTTGGGGCGAAGCACCCGACCAACGATACTGCCCCTCCGCGCTCCGGGCGAGCCGGAACTCTGGTACTTGAAATATGCCGATGAAACAGGCCGAGACTGTTTGGTTAAAGGCACCCGGCAAGCGGTGCGCCGGTCGTTACGCGAGGGACTGCTGGGTGACGCAGGGCACGTGTCCGCGGCGCGGGAAAAATCGGGGCCTTTCC
>Ga0255133_1000467_pt1 | contig 11948 bp, 18 predicted proteins | sample Law_Law_RepB_8d_FD_188553 | JGI IMG/M metagenome (GOLD analysis project Ga0255133, IMG submission 188553) | Freshwater microbial communities from St. Lawrence River, New York, United States - Law_Law_RepB_8d | ecosystem: Environmental > Aquatic > Freshwater > River | place: USA: New York... | reverse complement strand
GATCGCTGCGTGGACTGATGAACGCGGCCTGCTGATCGCAGCCAAGCCCGTCAAGTTGGTGATCCCTCCAAGCCTGATGTTCGTTGCCAAGCGCCTGTTGGACACCGATCTGCGTGTCTCGACTGCCGACAACGACATCAACGCGTTGAAGCGCATGGGCACCATCTCTGGTGGCTACACCGTGAACCACTTCTTGACCGACACCAACGCATGGTTCTTGACCACTGACGTTCCAAACGGTCTGAAGCACTTCGAGCGTGTGGCTCTGTCCACTTCCATGGATGGTGATTTCGATACGGGCAACGTCCGTTACAAGGCCCGCGAGCGTTATTCGTTCGGCTGGTCTGACCCCTTGGGTATCTGGGGTTCTGCTGGAGCTTAATACTCCAGTTTCTAAAAAAGGGGCCTTCGGGCCCCTTTTTCTTTGCCTTGTCAAAGAGCGAACACGTGTGGTACATTACCTGTTACTAAGTCACAGGAGCTTTTATGGACACCACAAACCTTCCCAAAACCCGGGCCGATGCCAAGGCTGCAGGGGCCAAGTACTATTTCACGGGGGAACCTTGCAAGCACGGCCACATTGCCCCACGCAAAACAAAGGGTGCGTGCGTTGAGTGCTTAAAGGTTGAGTGGCAGGAAGCGGCCGACAAACGCGCTGAGTACTTCAGGCAGTACAACAAGGCGGAAGAGGTCAAAGAGCGCAAGCATGCGTGGTATCAGGAAAACCGTGAGCAGGTCATTCAGTCCGCTGCTACACGCCCCGCCGCACAGTTGCGGGAGTACAGAAACGCATGGAAGGAAAATAACAAGGTGCAGGTCCGTGCTGACACCAAAGCACGTCGTCGCAAGCACAGAGACGCAACACCCAAGTGGCTGTCGCGCGCGCAGAAGTCTGCCATTCGTCAGATGTACCAGATCGCAATTACCATGACGCAGACCACAGGGGAGCAGTATGTGGTGGACCACATTGTTCCGTTGCGCGGAGAGTCGGTCTGTGGCCTGCATGTGCCATGGAACCTGCGGGTGATCACGCAGGACGAGAACTTGAAAAAGTCCAACAAACTCGTTGACCCCACCACACCCGAGTGATATATTGCAAGCACCCCCGGACTTTCCGGTGTATCTGACGGCTCCGGGCCGATGTCATGCAAACAGATACGCCTTAACCGCATGAGGACAAAATCATGGCACGCACCACCTTCCAAGGCCCAGTTCGCTCGTTGGCTGGCTTCTACACTCAAGGCCCCGCTTCCGTTGTCAACTTGGCAAACGGCACCAACACCGTGACTCTGGATGTCGCCAGCTACGCTGGCAAGACCATCCGTACCAATGATGCCACTTTGGTCATCACACTGCCTTCGATCAACACCACTGCCAACCCAGTGACTTCTGGCCCCGGCCAAGACCCCAACACCGTCAACAACGTGGGCACAACATACACGTTTGTGGTCGAGACCACCGCTTCGGCTTGGGCTTTGAAGACCGACGGCACAGACAAGTTCATTGGCTCCATGATCATGGTTGACACTGACAGCTCTGGCGCAGTGACCGCTTTCGCTCCTGCTTCGTCCAACGACGTCATCAACTTCAACGGCACCACCACTGGCGGTATCGCCGGTACGACCGTGACCGTCACAGTGCTGGCTGCCAACAAGTACATGGTGACTGGCGTGGCTCTGGCCTCCGGCTCTGTGGTCACACCCTTCGCTGACGCGTAATAGGGGCTCAACATGGGTATGCAAACCGATATCGAAGTCACGTCGCTGGCTGCGTCGGGCACCGTTTTTGATCAGCGTACCCGCGTTCGTGGTGCACTGATTGAGCCGGGCTCAAGCGCGGGTTCCGTCATCTTCAAAGACGGCGGCTCTAGTGGCACTACGATCATGACCATCAACACGTCAGCCAACGGTGAGACTTTCTCCATGGTCGTTCCGGCCAATGGAGTGGTTTTTAAGACGGACGTGTACGTGGCGTTGACCAACGCCAAAGTCACGGTGTTTTATGCCTAAGTCCCCAGCATGGCAACGCAAGGAAGGCAAGTCCGAGAAGGGCGGTCTGAACGCGAAGGGGCGTGCGTCTTACAACAAGGCCAATCCGGGCAAGCCCGGGTTGAAAGCACCCCAGCCAGAGGGCGGCAAACGCCGCGACTCTTTCTGCGCTCGTATGGAAGGCATGAAGAAGAAGCTGACCAGCGAGAAGACAGCCAAAGACCCGGACAGCCGGATCAACAAAAGCCTGCGGGCTTGGAAGTGCTGATATGAGCAACAACCACGAAACCGCAAAGAACGTGCTGGACATCGTGTCCGTAGTGGCCACGATCGGTTCCTTTTTAGAAATGCTGACCCCTGTATTCGGTTTGATCGGTGCTGTCTGGACTTTGATGCGGATCGCAGAGATGGTGACGGGCAAGCCTTTTGCGGAGATCATCCGCCGAAAGAAACCGGATGCCGAGCAGCAGTAAAAAGCAGCATGACTTCATGAATGCCGTGGCGCACAGCCCGGCGTTTGCGAAGAAGGCAGGAGTCCCACAGTCTGTGGGCAAAGAGTTTTCCAACGCGGACAAGGGCCGCAAATTTTCAAAAGGTGGCGATATGAAATCCGATATGATGAAAAAAGGTATGCCTGCAGCTTTGGCCAAACACGCGGCCAAGCCTGCTTCCAAGGCTCACGCTGGTCTGAAGGCTGGCGGCAAGGTTGGTATGGGTGCTGTGAAGACAGCCGCCCCAAGCCGTGATGGTATTGCCACAAAGGGCAAGACCAAAGGCACCATGGTCAAGATGGCCATGGGCGGCAAAGCCTGCTGATCTGCCATGATGGCCAGTCGGGGAATGGGGGACATCGCCCCCTCCAAGATGCCCAAAGGCGTCCGCAAGGCTCGCCGGGATGACACCGACTTCACGCAGTACGCTGATGGCGGCAAAGTCAACGCTGCAGGCAACTATACCAAGCCCAGTTTGCGCAAGCGGATTGTGTCGGAAGTGAAGTCTGCAGCAACCCAAGGCACGGGCGCAGGTCAGTGGTCAGCCCGCAAAGCGCAGCTCGTGGCCAAGAAGTACAAGGCTGCTGGCGGCGGGTACAAGGATTGAGATGAAAGCCCCGCAAAAATCGCTCAAGGACTGGGGTGACCAGAAATGGCGCACCAAGTCCGGCAAGCCGTCGAGCAAGACGGGGGAGCGGTATTTGCCAGAAGCTGCCATAAAATCTCTGTCACCGGCCGAGTACGCTGCGACAACCAAAGCCAAGCGAGCGGGTAAAGCCGCAGGCAAACAGTTCGTGGCCCAGCCCAAGACCATCGCAAAGAAAACAGCAGGGTTCAGATAATGGCAACATCCGGCGTAGCAAATTTCAACCTCGATTTATCCGAAATCGTTGAGGAAGCGTTCGAGCGTAATGGCTCAGAGCTGCGTACGGGCTATGACTTGAAGACCGCCCGCCGGTCGCTCAACTTGCTGTTTGCCGACTGGGCCAACCGTGGCGTGAACATGTGGACCTTCGAGCAAGGCCAGCAGGTGTTGACCCCGGGCACGGCCACGTACGCGCTGCCTGCCGACACAGTGGACCTGATCGAGCACGTCATTCGTACCGGTGCAGGCAACGTGTCAACGCAAGCGGACCTGACCATCACGCGTATCAGTGTTTCTACCTACGCTACGATCCCGAACAAGCTGCAGCAAGCACGCCCCATTCAGATTTGGATTGAGCGCTTGAACACGCCGCAGTTCACCGTCTGGCCGGTGCCTGATGATTCGCAGACCTACACGCTGGTCTACTGGCGCTTGCGCCGCATCCAAAATGCTGGTGAGGGTGTCAACACCATGGACATGCCTTTCCGCTTCATCCCGTGCATGATTGCCGGGCTGGCGTACTACTTGGCTATGAAACTTCCCGGCGGGATGGATCGCATTCAGGTGCTCAAGGCGCAGTACGACGAGGCGTGGCAACTGGCTTCTGATGAGGACCGCGAGAAGGCGGCAGTGCGGTTTGTGCCGCGCCGTCAGTACCTTGGAAGCGGCGCATAAATGGCCAATCGGTTTGCGTCTGGCAAAAACTCGATCGCAATGTGCGATCGGTGTGGGTTTCAGTTCAAGCTCACTGAGCTCAAGAAGGAAATCGTCAAGACGAAGACGTTCAACACGTTGGTTTGCCCCTCGTGCTGGGACCCTGATCAGCCGCAGTTGCAGTTGGGCATGTACCCGGTCGATGACCCGCAGGCGGTGCGCAACCCACGCAGGGACACGACCTACTTGGTGGCGGGCGTGAATGCTGCAGGCAACGTGACAGGCGGTTCGCGAGACATTCAGTGGGGCTGGAACCCGGTGGGTGGCTCCAAATTCTTTGATGATGCGCTGACGCCAAACACCTTGGTGGCAATCGCAGAAGTTGGTACAGTAACGGTAGTCACAACCTGAAGGACATTGACATGGCAACATATCGCAACCCCCAATACAAGCCGCTGGCTGAAGCCGGTACGGCCGACAACAAAAAATACCTGCGCAACGTCAATCTGTCGGTGGCCAATAGCCACAGCAATGATTACGCGCCAACCAAAACTTCGGGCATCAAAATCCGAGGCACTGGTGCAGCCACAAAGGGCACGATGGCCCGTGGGCCTATGGCTTGAGGTGACAGATGAACTACGCCGCGCTGGTTGCAGCTATCCAGAACTACACTGAGAACTCGTTCGACTACACGTCGGACCCGTCGATCATCGACACGTTCATTGAGCAGGCGGAGCAGCGCATCTACAACACGGTGCAGTTCCCGTCATTGCGCAAGAACGTCACGGGCACGTTGACCAACGCCAACAAGTACCTGCAAGCTCCCACTGACTTCTTGGCGGTGTATTCGCTGGCAGTCATTGATGGCACCGGGGCGTACGAGTACCTGCTCAACAAGGATGTCAACTTCATCCGGCAGGCGTACCCCACCCCCACAGCCACCGGGCTGCCCAAGTATTACGCGCTGTTTGGCCCGCGTTCGGACGATCCCAACGAGCTGAGCTTTATTGTGGGCCCGACACCAGACGCTTCGTACGCGGTCGAGCTGCACTACTTCTTCTACCCCGAGACAATCGTCACAGCAGGCACAACATGGCTTGGTGACAATCTGGACAGCGTGTTGCTGTACGGCTCGTTGGTGGAAGCGTACACGTACATGAAGGGCGAAACAGACATGATGACGCTCTACGACGGCAAGTACAAGGAAGCGCTCGGTTTGGCCAAACGTCTGGGCGATGGGTTGGAGCGGCAGGATGCGTACCGGTCAGGTCAGGCGCGTGTCGCCGTCAGTTAACAGGAGTCAGTCATGGCAATTACTCAAGCAATGTGTTCTTCGTTCAAACAGCAGATTCTGCTGGGCGAACACGATCTGGACACGGACGTCATCAAAATCGCGTTGTACACAAGTGCAGCTACGCTGAGCGCAGCAACCACCGTCTATTCCACTTCTAACGAGGTGACAGGCACAGGCTACACGGCCGGAGGCAACACGCTGACCGGGGCCACAGTTTCCCTGTCCGGCACCACGGCTTTCGCGGACTTCTCGGACACCACATGGTCTGCGGCCACGATCACTGCGCGTGGCGCGTTGATCTACAACAGCAGCAAGTCCAACAAAGCGATTGCGGTGCTGGATTTTGGCGGTGACAAAACGTCCACTGCTGGTGACTTTACGGTCCAGTTCCCAACCAACGACGCAAGTAGCGCGGTCATCCGTATTGCTTGATGGTGTCTGAGTGGCGTCATCCGTTGAATATGTAGGCTGGGGATCAGGCCCTTGGAGTCGTGGCTCTTGGGGGCTTAACCTCACCGAAGTATTTGTTGATGGCGTTCAGGCAACGGGGCAGATTGGCTCTGTGGTGGTGGCTGCTTCGGCAGTCGCTGTCGTTTCTGGGGTTGAGGCCACGGGCGCGGTTGGAACTGTTACCGTTGCTGCGGGGGCTGTTGCGGCCGTCACAGGTGTCTCTGCTACCGGCCAGACGGGCACAGTTACCGTCACCGGCAAAGCCAACGTGTTCCCCACAGGGGTGCAGGCTACGGGCCAAGTCGGCACAGCCACAGTCAGCGCGGATGCGAATGTCCCGGTCACAGGCGTAGAGGCCACTGGAGCTGTCGGCACGGTCGTGGTTGCTGCCGGAGCCATTGCGGCGGTGTCTGGTGTTCAGGCCACGGGCGATATTGGCACAGTTACGGTGACCGGCACGGGCGTCATTGACGTCACAGGCGTTGAGGCCACGGGAGAGATTGGCACCGTCACGATCCTGCTCAACATCATTGTGCCCGTCACAGGGGTGCAGGCAGAAGGCCAGATCGGCAGCGTGTCGATCAACGGCGGCGCAGTGGTGCAGGTCACGGGTGTGTTTGCTGTGGGCTACGTTGGCTCAGTCAACGTCTGGGGCCTGATCAATGACCTCCAAACCGCCAACTGGGCAGCAATAAACGATACTCAGGCAGCAAACTGGACGGCTATTGGTGACACACAGTCACCAAACTGGCAAAATATCACTGACGCTCAATCACCCGGCTGGGCGCAGGTCGGGACAACGCAATCTCCGGATTGGCAGCAGATCGCTGCGTAAGGAAACACATGGCAACAGCATACACCTCTCTTCTCGGTCTGGCCCTTCCGGTTCAAGGCGAACTGTCGGGCACTTGGGGCGACACCGTCAACAACGCGATCACTTCGCTGCTTGACACAGCGGTTGCTGGAACGACCTCCCTGACCACTGACGCAGACACCACACTGACCACCACAACGGGTGCGTCCAACCAAGCCCGTCAAGCGATCATCCTGTGGAACCCAGCCTCTGGCACCACAACCCGCAACATCACGGCTCCTGCGCAGTCCAAGATTTACACGGTGATCAACGCCTCTGGCGGCACACAGTCCATCGTGTTCCGTGGCGCAGGCCCAACAACTGGCGTGACCATCGTCAAAGGCGAGTCTGCTGTTGTTGCGTGGAACGGCTCTGACTTCATCAAGATCAGCAACACTGGCGGTGGCGGCTCGTTCACCAACGTCACCATCTCCGGCACGACCACGCTGTCCGGCCTGACTGCATCGACCGCTCTGGCGCTGAACTCCAGCAAAGAAGTGGTGAGTGTGACAAACACCGGTACAGGCAACAACGTCCTGTCGGCCTCGCCCACTTTGACTGGCACTCTTGCGGCTGCTGCGGCAACTTTCTCTGGCAACGTAACCCTTGGCGATGCCACTACCGACACTGTGACGGTGAACGGGTACATGGGTGTGGGTGTTGCCCCAAACAGCGCAATTGCCCTTTATGCTCGCGGCACCGCATTGACAGGAACAACTCAGACTGGTGTGTATTCGTACCCCACCGCCACGTCTGCGGCCACGGTTGCCCTGCGGTCTTTTTCCGCGCAGCCGGGTACGGCTGATGCAGTTTTTACGGTTGCTGACGTAGCTGGTTTTTATGCGTTTAATCCAGTAAAAGGCGCAGCGTCAACAATTACCAATGCTCACGGTCTTTACATCGTTGACCAAACCCAAGGCACCAACAACTACGGCATCACCAGCCTTGTCTCCAGCGGCACGAACAAGTGGAACATCTACGCCAGCGGTACAGCGTCGAACTACTTTGCTGGAAATGTGGGTTTGGGCGTTACTCCGAGTGCTTGGGCGTCTTCTGTTGATGCACTTGAATTGCCAACAGGGGCGTTCTATTCGTTTGCTTCCGGTTCTGTTTCCAACTTCTACACGCTCACCAATGCTTATCTGAACAGCGCTGGTACGCCGACCTACAAGCAGACAGCGCCAGCCACTCAGTATCTTACGACCGCTGGCGCACACCAGTGGTTCAACGCCCCATCCGGCACAGCAGGGACAGCCATTACCTTCACGCAGGCAATGACGCTGGATGCAAACGGCAACTTGGGGGTTGGGACAACTTCGTCGCTGAATGCTTCCGTAAATACTTCGGTGGCAACAACAAAAGCAGGCTATTCCGTTCACTCGTCTGGTGGCGCGGGTGCGACTACGGGGTTAATGTTTTCCAACACAGGCTCATACGGATTTATTGACTACGATCCATCAAGCAGTTCTGGTATTAGATTCTCCGGTTTTGGGCCTTTGCGTTTTGGTAGCAACACAAATGCGGCTTATGGTTCCTCTACGTTTACAGAGGCAATGCGAATCACCAGCACAGGTACAGTGGGTATCGGTACGATTTTGCCTGTTGGTTTGCTGGACGTTGCTGGAACTGAGCCAACCCTAAACATTCGTGATACGCAGAGCAAGGTGTCATGGGCTGCTGGCGATATTGTTGCAACATTGGACTTTTACTCAAACGACACCAGCGGTGTTGGGGCACAAGCAGTAAGCCGTATTCGGTCTGTTGCCGACACAGCTTCTGCTGCGACCAGTGGAGCGTTGGCTTTCTGGACAGCGGCGGCAGGTGCAGCGGCTACAGAAAAAGTCCGCATCACCAGCGCAGGTAGCGTGGGCATCGGGACGACTTCGCCTTCTGCAACGCTGGACGTTGTTGGTGAGACTCTTGTTCAAGGGCGCTTGCAAGTAACAGCGGCTTCGCCTGAATTGTTGCTAACAGTTCCTGCTGGTGGCCTTGACAGCCGAATCTACAACGATGGCAGCGGCAACCTTATCTTCGGCAACGGAACGAACTCGGCAACACCCACCGAACGCATGCGTCTTGACTCCTCCGGCAACGTGGGTATTGGCGTCATTCCAACTGTCGTTACTCACGGCCCACATCTGGAGGTTGGTAGCACTCGCGGAACAGTCTCTATTGGTACAGGTTACATTGAAGACAACGGCACAACACAGTTCTTTAACGGAGCACGTCCGTTGGCGTTTGGTGTTTCTGACACAGAACGCATGCGCCTGACCTCCTCCGGCAACGTGGGTATTGGGACGAGTTCGCCACGCTCATTGCTTAACCCAAGCGGCTCTGGCTCTACTGGCGCGGTCTTGACGCTTGAAAACTCCAACACGGCGCTGACGACCGGGAACGTCATCGGTGAAATTGACTTCTACGCCAACGATCCCTCTGCCAACGGTACAGGCGCGAAGGCAAAGATTGTCAGCGTGATTGAGAATTCTGCTGGAAATTTGGTTGGCCTGACCTTTGCGACATCAGACAGCACCAGTGCGACAGGCGTAGAACGCATGCGCATTGACTCCTCCGGCAACCTCGGTATTGGGACGAGTTCGCCAGCCTATAAGCTGGTTGTTTCCGCCGCTGGTGCAAGCGGCATTGAATTTGGCCCTGCGTACTCTGGCACATCAAACATCATTCAAAGCTACAACCGCAGCGGCGGCGCGTATGTAAACACAGTCTATGACGCAGCAGCACATGTGTACAACATAAGCGGCTCTGAAGGTATGCGCCTGACCAGCACAGGTCTGGGTATTGGGACGAGTTCGCCTATAAGCAGGTTACACGTAAATTCGGCAACATCAAATATCACTTACTCAACCACTGGCAACAACAATGGCGGTACTCAAATAGGTGTAGATGCCGCGGGTTTGTCTGTTGTATCCGCTTTTTCCGCTAACGCTATTCGGTTTGGCAATAACAGTGGCGCTACGTTTGCGGAGACAATGCGCCTCGACGCCTCCGGCAACCTCGGTATTGGGACGAGTTCGCCAACTGCAAAATTGCACGTAAAGGGCGGCAACACAAACAACTTAAAAGTTGATAACGGTGGTGAACAATACACCGAGGTTGATTGGCTTAATAACGGAACAATCAAAGCGGCTGCATATTGGGACAATACAAATACGCTATTCTATATTGGTGCTCAAGCAGCTAGTTCCTCACTTGTTTTTGCAACAGGCGGCGGCGAACGCGCCCGTATCGACTCCTCCGGCAACCTCGGCTTGGGGGTTACTCCGAGTGCTTGGTGGTCGTCTTCAAAAGCAATTCAGGTTGGCTCAAATGGAGCGCCATACTTTAGTTTGTCGCAACAAACAGCAACGACCTGTGATGGTTACTTGATGTGGGGCGCTAGGCTGGTAGGCGACAGGTCTTTTGTTTATCAAACATCGTCTGACCCTGTAGCAGCATACCGTCAAAACGGAGCCGTCCACGCTTGGTTTAACGCCCCCTCCGGCACAGCAGGTAACGCTATCACCTTCACACAGGCGATGACCTTGAACGCCTCCGGCAATCTGGGTATTGGGACGAGTTCTCCTAACGCACGTCTGTCGGTTCGCACCACAGGCGCACAGGTGGATGTTTCTACATCTGCCACTGATGTTTCATTTGAGGCCATTGACAGAGCAGCAACCACTAACCCAGTAGACCTGCGCTTCTATGCGCGTAATGGTACGTTCCAGTGGTACAACAGCTCATACAGTGAGCGTATGCGCCTCGACTCTTCCGGCAACGTGCAAGTCCAAGCTGGTGCAGTGGTCGTCTGGGCACCCGCTCCTGCATCTATCAGCACCACAGCGACTCTGACCAACGCCAACATCCAAGGCCAGATCATCAACACGACTGGCACAAGCTACACCGTGACGATGCCTCTGGGCACCACGATGGAGACTCTGGTTCCTTGGGCTACGACCAACTTGGGTTATGACTTCACCGTCATCAACACTGCCTCTGGAACAATCACGATGGCTGTCAACACTGGCGTAACATCGCTGGGCGCTCTGACAATCGCCACTGGCACATCGGCCCAGTTCCGCATCCGCCGCACTGCTGCAAACACTTTCATCCTGTACCGCATGAGTTAATCGAAAGGAAATATCATGACAATCGCATACAACTGGGTAATCACCCAAACCAACTACGAAGTCTCCAACGGCTTCATCACCACGGCACACTGGACTTGCACAGCCGTTGATGGAGACTACTCGGCCTCCGCCTATTCGACCTGCTCATGGGCTGATGGCTCCCCCACCATCCCTTACGCTGATGTCACCGAGGCCGAAGTCTTGGGTTGGTGCTGGACATCTGGTGTGGACAAAGACGCCACTGAAGCTGCTCTGGCCCAAAACATTGAGTTGCAGAAAAACCCGGTAACAGCCACTGGCACACCTTGGTCTGCTGCGGCATAATCACGTTCATGGGGTTACGGCGCTGCCCCTTATCAGCGACTGCGTGGAGAACTTTATGAACGAGCAACACATTTCCCTGTCCTTGGGTTTGATCAACGGCATCTTGCAGTATCTGGGCACCCGCCCTTATGCCGAAGTGCACACACTGATCCAAACCCTGCAAGAGCAAGCCATCCCTCAGGTGCAAGTACCCAAGGAGGCCATGCCTGAAGAAGCTGCCGCAGGCGGCACGGACTAAGATGCGAGACTGGCTGTTGTCGTTCATAGCGGCAGCGGCCCTTGTGTCAGGGGTTGTCTTGCTAGTCAAGGCAGCCCTTTTTTATTGGATGTGAAGTATGTTGGCAGAGATTGCAGCAGCGAATGCGGCCTTCGCAGTAATAAAAGGCGCACTGGCGAACGGCAAGGAGCTGCACCAGCTCGGCTCTCGGGTCTTCGACTACTTCGACAACAAGGCCAAGATTCAAGAAAAGGCCAACCAGAAGGGTGGTGGCTCGGACCTTGAGGAGTTCATGGCGCTTGAGAACCTCAAGCAGCAGGAAGAAGAACTTAGAGAGCGCATGATCTACGCTGGCCGTCCGGGCATGTGGACAGACTGGCTCAAGTTCCAAGCGCAAGCTGCCAGAAAACGCAGAGAAGCGCAAGAAGCAGCAGCCCGTGAGAGGGCGCGTAGAGCAGCGCGTCTGGAACAGATGGCGGAGTACATTGCCATCGCCATGGCCTCAATCATCCTTGCTGCGTTGATGGTCGGCGGTATTGTCATCTACATGAAGCACCTGCGATGAGCGACGAAAAACTCAACGCCAACTCCACCCTTGACAAGGTGCTCGGGTATGTGGACTCGCCATTCAAGCTGTTCGCCATCCTCATCATGGGTATCGTGGCTTTCTCCGGCTACTTCCTGT
>Ga0255133_1000461_pt1 | contig 12014 bp, 14 predicted proteins | sample Law_Law_RepB_8d_FD_188553 | JGI IMG/M metagenome (GOLD analysis project Ga0255133, IMG submission 188553) | Freshwater microbial communities from St. Lawrence River, New York, United States - Law_Law_RepB_8d | ecosystem: Environmental > Aquatic > Freshwater > River | place: USA: New York... | reverse complement strand
TTTGGAAATTGTGCCGCAAGCCTGCCCCCGCCTTTTGGGGTGAAACCCGAGGTGACTTTGTAGCAAATGACAGCCTCTGAGCGCACGCCGCCTTGGCACTAAACTTGTCCCATGCTCTGGGTCAAAGCCTTTCACATCGTTTTCGTGGCCAGTTGGTTCGCGGGCCTGTTCTATTTACCGCGCATCTTCGTCAATTTGGCCATGGTCGCCCCCGGCTCCATCGCTGAGCATGAACGCTTGATGCTGATGGCACGCAAGCTGGCCCGTTTCACCACCATCCTGATGGTCCCTGCGGTGTCCCTGGGTCTTTGGTTGTGGCTGGGTTATGGGATTGGCAGCAGCGGCCAAGTGGGTTGGATGCATGCCAAGTTGTTCTTGGTGCTACTGACTTTGGGCTACCACCATTGGTGCATGCGTTTACTCAAAGGTTTTGAAAATGGCGACACCCCGCACACGCATGTTTGGTACCGCTGGTTCAATGAATTACCCGTTTTGCTGATGCTGGCCACGGTGGTGTTGGTGGTGGTCAAACCTTTTTGAACCGCATGCTGCCACCCAAGCAACGCACCACTGCATGGACGCTGGCTTGGTTGTGCGTGCTGGTCACGGTCTACGCCAGCCTCTACCCGTTTGACGCCTGGCGTAACCAAGACATCCCACCTTGGTCGTTTGTCTCGGCGCCTTGGCCCAAATACCTGACCGCGTTTGACTTGTGGGGCAACTTCTTGGGCTATGTGCCCTTGGGTTTTTGGCTTTGCTTGGCTGCACTGCGAACAGGCCATGCCCGCTGGTCAGCCCTTGCCTTGGCGTGCGTGTTGACCAGCAGCTTGTCATTCAGCTTGGAAAGTTTGCAAAGTTTTTTACCTGTTCGGGTGCCCTCGCAAGTCGATTGGCTTTGCAATTCGGCGGGGGGCTTGCTCGGCGCCATCGTGGCCGCCACATTGGAGAGCCGAGGGTGGCTCTACCACTGGGTGCAATTCCGCCAAAACTGGCTTGCCCAAGATGCCAGGGGAGGTTTGGTGCTGATGGCTTTGTGGCCGCCAGCCTTGCTGTTTCCAGTGGCTGTGCCGCTCGGCCTGGGCCATGTGTGGGAGCGGTTGCGCAGCCATGGGCTGGACCATTTTCCCGAGTGGATGTGGCTGTATCAATTACCGCCTGATGGTTTTTTTCAATCCCTCTCCCCGCGCATGGAGCTTTTGTGTGTGGCCCTGGGTTTATGGATACCGACTTTGTTGGGCCAAGGCGTGTTGCGTCGCTCGGGCCATCGCCTGGCTTGGGCGGTGATCGTGTTGTTGGTCGCGGTGCTTTTCAACGCCTTGTCAGCCGCCCTCACTTACGGCCCAGAACATGCCTGGTTTTGGGTTAACGCGCAGGTTTTTGGTGGTTTGGCGGTGGGCTTGCTGTTGTCTGTTGCAAGCATCAAGCTGAGCTTGCGTTGGAGTCTGGGCCTGATGGTGTTGGCCCAGTTGATTTTGCTGATGTGGTTGAACCAACTCGATGCCAGCACCTACTTGGCGCAAACCGTGCAGACCTGGGAGCAGGGCCGGTTCATTCGTTTTCACGGGCTGAGTCAGTGGCTCAGTTGGTTGTGGCCTTGGACCTTGTTGGCATGGGGTTTGACATGCTGGGTTCGCCAGGCCGTAATCAAGGCACCTGCCGCCTAGAATCCAGCCCATGGAATCTGCCAACTACTTCAAACGCCATGTGTTTTTTTGTCTCAACCAACGCGAGGGACCGCGCGAGTGTTGTGCCAATCATCAGGCCCAAGAGGCCTTCAAGCATTGCAAAGCCAAAGTCAAAGAACACAACCTGTCCGGGGCTGGCTCCGTTCGCATCAACCAAGCGGGTTGTTTGGACCGCTGCGCGGGCGGACCGGTCATGGTGATCTACCCCGAAGCAGTTTGGTACACCTATGTGGACCACAGTGACATTGACGAAATCATCGAGTCACATCTGATCAAGGGCCAAGTGGTGGAGCGACTTCGCTTGCCAGACGATGTTGGGCACTGAGGCCTGCTGGCACCTCGCCCAAGAGCTTGGTGCCCAATGAGGGTCATTTCTTTCATAGACAATGGGCGATCCTGAAATCTCCGGTCTTGCGCCATCTCTGGGCTTGAACAGCCAACAACTTCATTCAACGGTTTCCATGAAAAAAAAGGTCTTCATTTGGTGCTTGGGTTTTTTCTTGTCAGCGGCCAGCGCACAAATGCCCCAAGCGCCCGAGGTGGCGGCCCGCGCTTATTTGTTGTTTGACATCAGCGCCAACCAAGTGCTGGCGCAACGGGACGCCGATGTGCCTGTTGAACCGGCCTCGCTCACCAAGTTGATGACGGCCTATCTGGTGTTTGATGCGCTTCGGACGAAAAAAATCAGTTTGCAGCAAGCCTTGCCGGTCAGCCCCAAGGCATGGAAGATGCCAGGCTCGCGCATGTTCATCGACCCCAAAATGCAAGTTCCCGTCGAGGACCTGATCAAAGGCATGATCGTGCAGTCAGGCAATGACGCCACCATGGCCTTGGCTGAAGCCGTTGGCGGCACTTCAGAGCATTTTGTGGAGATGATGAATGCCCAAGCCAAGGCCTTGGGCATGAACAGCACGGGCTATAAAAATCCCGAAGGTTTGGGCGAGTCCGGCCACATCACGACGGCACGCGATTTGTCGATATTGGCCACCCGCTTGATGCAAGACTTTCCGGAGTTTGTGGGCTACTACGCGATCAAGAAATACCGATACCCGGGCACGCCAGCCGCCAACGACAGCAACCGCAACCTGCTGCTGTTTCGCGACCCCACCGTGGATGGTTTGAAAACAGGCCATACGGATGCAGCAGGATATTGCTTGGTTGCCACTGCCAAGCGCGACTTTCCCAATTTGCAAGGCCGCCGCTTGCTGGCCATCATTTTGGGCGCTGGCAGTGAAAACGCCCGTGCCGAAGAGGCCCAAAAACTGCTCAACTGGGGCTATATCGCTTATGACGGCGTGAAATTGTTTGAAGCCAACCAAGCCGTGGTGACCCCAGCCATTTACAAAGGCCGGGACAACCAAGTGGGATTGGGGCGCCCCCAGCCGATCGTGGTGGCCGTGCCACAAGGTCAAGCCGCCCGCCTGAAAACCTTGGTCACGCGGCCTGATCCGCTGTTTGCACCGTTGGCGAAAAACCAGCCGGTGGCCACCTTGAAAGTGATGTTGGACCAAGCCCCACTGACGGAAATCCCTTTGTTGGCCCTCTCCGGCGTCGAGGAGGCTGGCTTTTTTGGCCGAACTTGGGATGCGCTGACCTTGTGGTTGAAATGAATACTTGCCTATTCATTTTGAGTACTGGTTGATTTTTTCTAGACCAGACAAGCTTCACTGCTATACTGTTGGGCTTTTCGGAATTACCGAATACCCCCCTTTGTTAGGACATTCTCAATGCCAACCATCAATCAATTGGTGCGCCACGGACGCGAAGTCGAAAAGACCAAGTCCAAGAGCCCAGCGATGCAAAACTCGCCACAGCGTCGTGGTGTTTGCACCCGCGTGTACACCACCACCCCTAAAAAACCTAACTCCGCCCTGCGTAAAGTGGCCAAAGTGCGTTTGACCAACGGCTTTGAAGTCATTTCCTACATTGGCGGCGAAGGCCACAACCTGCAAGAACACTCTGTGGTGTTGGTGCGCGGTGGTCGTGTCAAAGATTTGCCCGGTGTGCGCTACCACATCGTGCGCGGTTCACTCGACTTGCAAGGCGTGAAAGACCGCAAGCAGTCACGTTCCAAATACGGCGCCAAGCGCCCCAAGAAAGCCTGATGTACATCAGGTGTTTTGCAGGCTCTGGCTGGGCTTGCACAACAAAGATCCGTTAGAGCAAACCTGTAGTTTGCGCGGGTCGAGTAAGTGGAGGTCTTCATGGCCTTCGCGGATGTGCCCAGCACATCCAACTGAAACACAAAGGAAGAAACATGCCACGTCGTCGCGAAGTCCCGAAACGGGACATACTGCCTGATCCCAAATACGGCAACATCGAGCTGTCCAAATTCATGAACGTTGTCATGGAAAGCGGCAAAAAAGCGGTTGCCGAGCGCATCATCTACGGTGCCTTGGAACAAATCCAAGCCAAATCTGGCAAAGATCCCCTCGAGTTGTTCAGCCACGCCATCAACAATGTCAAGCCCATGGTCGAGGTGAAATCCCGCCGTGTCGGTGGTGCCAACTACCAAGTGCCTGTTGAAGTGCGTCCTGTTCGTCGCTTGGCCTTGTCCATGCGTTGGATCAAAGAAGCCGCTCGCAAGCGTGGCGAAAAATCCATGGCCTTGCGTTTGGCCAATGAATTGCTGGAAGCGGCTGAAGGCCGTGGCGGTGCCATGAAAAAGCGTGACGAAGTTCACCGCATGGCTGAAGCCAACAAGGCGTTCTCACACTTCCGCTTCTAAGAGCGCCCGCATCGCGGGTCTTTGCTGTGGTTGGGGTTGTCGGCGCGATGTCACGTATTTTTCGCACAACCTCCTTAGACTCAGACCCGCTCGCTACCCACCACAAGTGGTGTAGCGATTTTTTGTTTTTAACTGAATTCCCAAGAGGTTGACCATGGCACGCAAGACTCCTATCGAGCGCTATCGCAATATTGGTATTTCTGCCCACATTGATGCGGGCAAGACCACCACCACCGAGCGCATTCTTTTTTATACCGGCGTGAACCACAAAATTGGTGAAGTGCATGATGGCGCTGCCACCATGGACTGGATGGAGCAAGAGCAAGAGCGTGGCATCACCATCACCTCTGCGGCCACCACCTGTTTCTGGAAGGGCATGGACGCGTCCTTCCCCGAGCACCGCATCAACATCATTGACACCCCTGGACACGTGGACTTCACGATCGAAGTGGAGCGTTCCATGCGCGTGCTCGACGGCGCTTGCATGGTGTACTGCGCCGTGGGTGGCGTGCAACCCCAATCTGAAACCGTTTGGCGTCAAGCCAACAAGTACAAAGTGCCGCGCTTGGCCTTTGTCAACAAAATGGACCGCACCGGCGCCAATTTCTTCAAGGTCTATGACCAAATGAAGTTGCGTTTGAAAGCCAACCCTATTCCTATCGTGATCCCCATCGGCGCTGAAGAGCATTTCCGTGGCGTGGTCGATTTGCGCAAGATGAAGGCCATCATTTGGGATGAAGCCTCACAGGGCATGAAGTTCACCTTTGAAGAGATTCCCGCAGAGTTGTTGGAAGAAGCCAAAAAATGGCGCGAAGGCATGGTTGAAGCGGCGGCCGAAGCTTCAGAAGAATTGATGAACAAATACCTCGAAGAAGGTGATTTGACCGAAGCTGAAATCACCCATGGTCTGCGCATTCGCACCATCGCCAGTGAAATCCAGCCCATGATGTGTGGCACCGCCTTTAAAAACAAGGGTGTGCAGCGCATGTTGGACGCGGTCATTGAACTGATGCCGTCCCCGATCGACATTCCACCTGTGGGCGGCACCGATGACGATGAAAAAGAAGTTTTCCGCAAGGCCGATGACAACGAAAAATTCTCTTCACTCGCTTTCAAATTGATGACCGACCCGTTCGTCGGCCAACTCACCTTTGTGCGTGTTTACTCTGGCGTCTTGAAAAAAGGCGACACGGTTTACAACCCGATCAAAGGCAAAAAAGAGCGTATCGGTCGTATCGTGCAAATGCACGCCAACAACCGTGAAGAAGTCGATGAAATTTGCGCTGGCGACATCGCTGCGTGCGTGGGCTTGAAAGACGTGACCACTGGCGAAACCTTGTGCGATCCCGACAACATCGTGATGCTCGAGCGCATGGTGTTCCCAGAGCCTGTGATTGCACAAGCTGTCGAACCCAAGACCAAAGCCGACCAAGAAAAAATGGGCATTGCCCTGCAACGCTTGGCTGCTGAAGATCCTTCCTTCCGTGTCAAAACCGATGAAGAGTCTGGCCAGACCATCATTGCCGGCATGGGCGAATTGCACCTCGAGATCATCGTGGACCGCATGAAGCGTGAATTCGGCGTCGAAGCCAACGTTGGCAAGCCTCAAGTGGCTTACCGCGAAACCATTCGCAAAACCATCGAAGACAGCGAAGGCAAGTTCGTTCGCCAGTCTGGTGGTAAGGGTCAATACGGCCACGTGGTGTTCAAGATCGAGCCTAACGAAGCCGGTAAAGGCTTTGAGTTTGTGGACGCCATCAAAGGCGGTGTGGTGCCCCGTGAATACATCCCTGCCGTTGAAAAGGGCGTGATCGAAGCCTTGACCGCTGGTGTGTTGGCCGGTTACCCTGTGGTGGATGTGAAAGTCACATTGCACTTCGGCTCCTACCATGATGTGGACTCCTCCGAGATGGCGTTCAAGATGGCTGCCATCTTCGGCTTCAAAGAAGGTTGCAAGAAAGCCAGCCCTGTCATCCTCGAGCCCATGATGGCCGTGGAAGTGGAAACGCCCGAAGACTACGCCGGCAACGTGATGGGCGATTTGTCCTCACGCCGCGGCATGGTGCAGGGCATGGAAGACATGGTCGGTGGTGGCAAAGCCATCAAGGCTGAAGTGCCCCTGTCCGAGATGTTTGGTTACTCGACCACGTTGCGTTCGATGTCGCAAGGTCGCGCTACCTATTCGATGGAATTCAAGCACTACACCGAAGCCCCCCGCAACGTGGCGGAAGCCATCGTGGCAGCAAGGGCGAAGTAATTTCATGGGGACAGACCAAACCGCTTGCGGTTTGCCCTGTCCCCTCTGATTTGAAGTGTCTGCGACGATGCGCCGCTTTGTCACCCGTGCAAAGCGAACCAGCAGCATCGTGCAGACGTAAAACCAAGCACGGGCATTGTTCTTTGGAGAATTGAAATGGCAAAAGGCAAGTTTGAGCGGACCAAACCGCACGTGAACGTGGGCACGATTGGCCACGTTGACCATGGCAAGACGACGCTGACAGCGGCGATCACGACGATTTTGTCGGCGAAGTTTGGTGGTGAGGCCAAGGCCTACGACCAAATTGATGCAGCGCCTGAAGAGAAGGCACGCGGCATCACGATCAACACGGCGCACGTGGAGTACGAGACGGAGAACCGTCACTACGCGCACGTGGACTGCCCCGGACACGCTGACTATGTGAAGAACATGATCACGGGTGCGGCGCAAATGGACGGCGCGATTTTGGTGTGCTCGGCCGCTGACGGCCCCATGCCCCAAACCCGCGAACACATTTTGTTGGCCCGCCAAGTGGGCGTGCCTTACATCATCGTGTTCTTGAACAAATGCGACATGGTTGATGACGCTGAGTTGCTCGAGTTGGTCGAGATGGAAGTGCGTGAGTTGCTGGACAAATACGATTTCCCAGGCGACGCCACCCCCATCATCCACGGCTCAGCCAAGCTGGCCTTGGAAGGCGACAAAGGCCCCTTGGGCGAAGAAGCCATCTTCAAACTGGCCGCGGCCCTGGACTCTTACATCCCTACACCTGAGCGTGCCATTGACGGCGCGTTCTTGATGCCTGTGGAAGACGTGTTCTCGATCTCTGGCCGCGGTACCGTGGTGACAGGTCGTGTTGAGCGCGGCATCATCAAGGTGGGTGAAGAGATTGAGATCGTGGGTATCGTTGACACAGTCAAGACCACCTGTACGGGCGTTGAGATGTTCCGCAAGTTGCTGGACCAAGGCCAAGCGGGTGACAACGTGGGTATTTTGTTGCGCGGCACCAAGCGCGAAGACGTGCAGCGCGGCCAAGTGCTGTGCAAGCCCGGCTCGGTCAAGCCGCACACGCATTTCACGGCTGAGATTTACGTGTTGAGCAAAGACGAAGGTGGTCGCCACACGCCTTTCTTCAACAACTACCGTCCCCAGTTCTACTTCCGCACGACGGACGTGACCGGCGCGATCGAGTTGCCAGAAGGCAAAGAGATGGTGATGCCTGGTGACAACGTGTCGATCACGGTGAAGTTGATCCACCCGATTGCGATGGAAGAAGGCTTGCGCTTTGCCATTCGCGAAGGTGGCAAGACTGTTGGCGCCGGTGTCGTTGCCAAAATCATTGCATAAATCATTTCTTTACTGAGGTCTGGCACTTTGTGTTTGGCCTCAAGCAAGGCTTGATAGGGGTATAGCTCAATTGGCAGAGCGTCGGTCTCCAAAACCGAAGGTTGGGGGTTCGATTCCCTCTGCCCCTGCCACCTGATTGAAAGATTGGGTGAATACCAAGCCCGCCATTTCCCTGGCGGGCTTCGGTCTCTTGAAAAAACAAGTTTTTTGAATACAACCTGACTGCAAACGCCATGTCCACCGCACAGATCGAAACAGTAACAAGCCCAGCTGACAAAGCCAAATTGGCTGTGGCAGTGGCCTTGGTGCTGGCTGCGTTGGTTTCTTTCTACTTTCTGTCGAGTCAAGGTGCATTGGCCCAGTGGGGCGCCTTGATTGTTTGCTTGATCTTGGCCGTTGTGGTTTTTCTCACATCGTTACATGGCAAGCAACTCATTGGCTTTGGCCGTGATGCATGGCGCGAAGTGCTCAAGGTGGTTTGGCCCACCCGCAAAGAAGCCGTGCAAATGACAGCCTATGTGTTTGGTTTTGTTTTGCTGATGGCGGTGTTCTTGTGGTTGACAGATAAAACCGTCGAATGGGTGTTGTACGACTTGATTCTGGGATGGAAAAAATAATGACCGAAGAATCCCTGGAAACCAATTCGGTCACCGCGGCACCCGCGCACCCTGACATGCGTTGGTACGTGGTGCATGCCTATTCAGGCATGGAGAAGGCTGTCGAGCGCAACATCCTTGAGCGCATCAACCGCGCAGGCATGCAATCAAAATTTGGCCGCATTTTGGTGCCCACTGAAGAAGTGGTCGAAATGAAAAACGGCCAGCGCAAAACCACCGAACGTCGATTCTTCCCCGGCTATGTGCTGGTGGAAATGATCATGGACGATGAGAGCTGGCACTTGGTCAAGCACACCAACAAGGTCACTGGCTTTGTCGGTGGCGCACGCAATCGTCCAGCACCCATCTCTCAAGATGATGTGCTGAAAATCGTCAACCAAATGAAAGAGGGCACGGACAAGCCCCGCCACAAAGTGGAGTTCATGGTGGGCGAGTTTGTGCGTGTCAAAGATGGGCCCTTCACCGACTTCAATGGCACGGTCGAAGAAGTCAACTATGAGAAAAACAAAATGCGCGTGTCGGTCACCATTTTTGGTCGTGCCACACCCGTTGAATTGGAATTTGGTCAGGTTGAGAAGACCTAGTCTTCCACGGCCCTGTGATTGACTGGCTGCTCGGTGTAGCCAGAGGAATTTGAAAACCAGCACTACCCGACTCGGTGCTGGTTGGATGAAGAAGAGTCGCTAACCCCGGGGAGTTCGCAAGAACGTTTGTACCCGCAAGGAGAAAAGCATGGCGAAGAAAATCGTCGGCTTCATCAAGCTGCAAGTGCCAGCTGGTAAAGCCAATCCATCGCCACCTATTGGTCCAGCATTGGGCCAACGTGGTTTGAACATCATGGAATTCTGCAAGGCGTTCAACGCCCAAACCCAAGGCGTCGAGCCCGGTTTGCCATTGCCTGTGGTCATCACAGCGTTTGCAGACAAATCCTTCACTTTCATCATCAAGACACCGCCTGCGGTCACCTTGATCAAGAAAGCCATCAAGCTCGACAAAGGCTCTTCCAAGCCCCACGTTGACAAGGTTGGCAAGATCACTCGTGCTCAGTTGGAAGAAATCGCCAAAGCCAAAATGGTTGACATGACGGCTGCCGATTTGGACGCTGCTGTGCGCACCATCGCTGGTTCTGCCCGTTCAATGGGCGTGACCGTGGAGGGCGTGGTATGAGCAAGCTGACCAAAAAACAAAAAGCCTCTGCTGGCAAAGTCGACAGCAACAAGCTGTATCCCTTTGCTGATGCGCTGAAGATCGTCAAAGAGTGCGCCACTGCCAAGTTCGATGAGTCCATCGACGTGGCTGTGCAACTCGGTATTGACGCCAAGAAATCAGACCAAGTGGTGCGTGGCGCCGTGGTGTTGCCCAATGGCACCGGCAAAACCGCTCGCGTGGCCGTGTTCGCCCAAGGTGCCAAAGCTGAAGAAGCCTTGGCAGCCGGTGCCGACGTGGTCGGCATGGACGATTTGGCTGCCCGCGTGAAAGCTGGCGACATGCCTTTTGACGTGGTCATCGCCGCACCTGACGCGATGCGCGTGGTCGGCACCTTGGGTCAAATCTTGGGCCCGCGCGGTCTGATGCCCAACCCCAAAGTCGGCACGGTCACGCCTGACGTTGCAACGGCTGTGAAAAACGCCAAAGCAGGTCAAGTGCAGTTCCGCGTTGACAAAGCCGGTATCGTTCACGGCACCATCGGTCGTCGTTCATTCGACAGCGACAAATTGCAAGGCAATTTGGTTGCCCTGATCGATGCCTTGAACAAAGCCAAGCCCGCCACCAGCAAAGGTGTTTACCTGCGCAAGTTGGCCGTGTCGTCCACCATGGGTGTGGGCGTGCGTGTGGACACCCAATCACTGAACGCTTAAAGCGTTTGGCAATTTCTGGCGTGGCTGCGAGGCGGCGTCAGAAGCGGTGGGTCAAGCAGGAATCCGTTTCTGCTTGAGCCATCCAAGACCGTTGGCGTGCAAGTTCGTTGCACTTAATTCACCAGCCAACGCAGATGGCGATCCCGCTGAAAAGAATGGATTTCTTGACAGTCAGGTCGCTGCAAAAGTGGCGTGTTGAAGGGGTAACCTGACAACACATTTTGAAGGAGTAGACCTTGAGTCTGAATCGCAGTGAAAAAGAAGCAGTCGTTGCCGAAGTGGCAGGACTTGCCGCACAAGCGCAGACGCTGGTGATGGCGGAATACCGCGGCATCACGGTCGCTGACATGATCAAGTTTCGCGCCAACGCGCGCAGCCATGGCGTATCCCTGAGTGTGTTGAAAAACACCTTGGCCCGCCGCGCTGTCGCAGGCACGCCATTTGAAGGTGTCGCAGACCAGATGACCGGCCCGCTGATCTATGGTTTTTCAGTTGATGCAGTTGCTGCCGCGAAAGTGGTGGCCGATTTCGCCAAAACCAACGACAAGTTGGTGATCCGTGGCGGTGCATTTGCAGGCAAAACCCTGGATGTCAACGGCGTCAAACAATTGGCCAGCATCCCTTCCAAGGAAGTCTTGCTGGCGCAATTGTGTGGATTGCTCATGTCGCCCATGTCGCGTACCGCAGTGGTGCTCGGCGCGTTGGCGGCGAAAAAAGGCGAAGCGGCTGCGGCTTGATAGCCAACAGCCCATTCAAAAAATTCGCTGCCCTCGTGGCAGCCCTGAAAAGTTAAGGAAACAACATGGCATTCGATAAAGACGCATTTTTGACCGCACTCGACAGCATGACGGTCATGGAACTCAACGAATTGGTGAAAGCCATCGAAGAGAAATTTGGCGTGAGCGCTGCAGCCATGGCCGCACCTGCTGGTGCCGGTGGTGGCGGTGGTGGTGCAGCCGCTGCTGAAGAGCAAACAGAATTCAACGTCATGTTGCTCGAAGCCGGCGCTAACAAAGTGTCCGTCATCAAGGCCGTGCGTGAAATCACTGGCTTGGGCTTGAAAGAAGCCAAAGACGTGGTTGATGGCGCTCCTAAGGCCGTCAAAGAAGGCGTGTCCAAAGCTGACGCTGAAGCCGCTAAGAAAAAGCTGGAAGAAGCTGGCGCCAAAGTCGAACTCAAGTAATTCGACTTTTGTCCAAGGCTGGCAGGTCCCCAAAGGGCCTCCAGCCTTTGGTGCTTACAGAGCACAGCCAAAAAGTAACTTCTAAGTCATTTTTTGAGTGTTCTCTGACCCGACTGCAGAGACGCCTTGGTTCGGGCTGCGTGCAATGCGCAGCCGTCCGCCAACGCTGGTAGAGGCCAGCGGCCAAGCCCGTTTTGTGAAGTTAATTCACGAAACACACAGTCGCCGAAAGATCAAGCCCCGGAGATCTCATGGCCTATTCATTTACCGAACGCAAACGCATTCGCAAAAGTTTCGGAAGCCGCGAAAGCGTGCTCGAAGTCCCTTACTTGCTGCAA
>Ga0255133_1000454_pt1 | contig 12096 bp, 8 predicted proteins | sample Law_Law_RepB_8d_FD_188553 | JGI IMG/M metagenome (GOLD analysis project Ga0255133, IMG submission 188553) | Freshwater microbial communities from St. Lawrence River, New York, United States - Law_Law_RepB_8d | ecosystem: Environmental > Aquatic > Freshwater > River | place: USA: New York... | reverse complement strand
GCCTTGCCTTCGGCGACAGCTCTCCTGTGCACATGCGGGCGGGCGAGCGTGTGCGGGTGATCCTGCACAACGACACCATGATGAGCCACCCCATGCACCTGCACGGCATGTGGAGTGATCTGGAAACGCCCGCGGGGGAATTCCTCACCCGCCGTCATACGGTCCTGATTCAGCCGGCGCAGCGCATCAGCTTTCTTACCACACCCAATGACCTGGGCCGCTGGGCCTGGCACTGCCACATCATGTTCCACATGGATGCGGGCATGTTCCGCGAAGTCGTGGTGACCGCATGAACTCTGCAGCGCCAGGCCTGCTTCTGATCGCGACCTTCCTTGGCACGCTGGCGCAGGCCCAGGATGCTGCCCCTGCCGATCCCCACGCAGGCCATGTCATGCCGGCGGCGCCCGCCGTCGATCATTCCCAGCACCAGATGCCCGCTGTTCCGGCCATAGACCACTCCCAGCACCAGATGCCGGCCACTACTCAGGCCGCTCCGGACAGCACGCTGCCCGCCGGCGTTCGAGATCCCCATGCCTACGCCAACGGCTATGTGGTGGGCTCCGGCGCCTATGCCCTGCCCGGCGGGCATGCAGGCCACATGAGCTCGCACGTCTACAGCGGCGCCTTTGTGCTCGATCGTCTGGAGACTGTCGACTCCGCTGAAGGCCGCGCCACCCACTTCGCCATCGACGCCTGGTACGGCCGCGACTTCCGGCGCTGGTGGCTGCTTTCCGAGGGCGAACACACATCGGGCGAGTCTCTGGAGGCCAGCACAGAGCTGCTCGCCTCGCGTGCAGTGAGCAACTATTGGGATGCGGTGGGAGGTGTGCAACTGGACACGGGCGACTCCACCCGTTCCTGGCTGAGTGTTGGTGTGCGCGGCCTGGCCCCTTACTGGTTTGAAGTGGATGCGCGCCTGCTGCTGGGCGAGTCCGGCCAGAGTGCCCTGACGCTGGAGAGCGAATACGATCTGCGTCTGACCCAGAAGCTGATTCTGCAGCCGCTGGCAGAACTGACGTTCCACGGCCGCTCTATGGCGCAGCATGGGGAAGGACGCGGCCTGGCCGATGTTCACATGGGTCTGCGACTGCGCCACGAATTCACGCCGCAATTTGCGCCCTATGTTGGCGTAGAACACTCACGTCAGTTCGGCGACACCGCCCGCTTCCACCGCCAGCAGGGCGAACCCACACGCGACACCCGCCTGGTGCTGGGCCTGCGCCTGTGGTTCTGAAATGCTGTGGGAGCGGGCCTTGCCCGCGATTTGTTCGCGGGCAGGGCCCGCTCCCACAAGGCAAACTCCCACAGGGCCCGCTCCCGCAGGGCAAGCTCCCACAGATCCAGCCCCCGATCACAGCAGCAGCGGCACCAGCGAGATCAGCAGCAGCCCCGCCATCACGCGATTGAACAGCATCAGTCGGCGACCATGCTGCAGCCAGTCCTTCAGCGCCACGCCGCCCACGTTCCACAGACACGTCAGCGGCAAGCCCACCACGGCAAACGTCACACCGATCAGCAGAGTACTCACCAGCATCTGCGCAGGATTCACATAGGTGGCCAGTCCGGTAATCAGCATCAGCCACGCCTTCGGATTGATCCACTGAAACAGCGCCGCCTGCAGAAAACTCAGCGGCCTGACCTGCCCCGCTTCGCCCAGCGCAGCCACACTCGGCTTGAGCAGTTGCACCGCCATGTAGATCAGGAAGGCGCTGCCCGCCAGCTTGAGCACGACAATGCTGACGGGCCAGGTGTTGAACAGCTGCCCGAGCCCCAGCGCGATGGCCAGCAGCAGCACCTGACAGCCCGCGGTTATGCCCAGAATATGGGGAAGAGAACGTCGGAACCCGAAGTTGGCACCGGCGGTCAGCAGCATCAGATTGTTGGGCCCGGGTGTACCCACCATGGCGATGACGAAAAGAGCGACGGGGATCAGTTGTTCGAAAGACATGCAGGGCTCCTTGAATGGCGTCTATCCTGAAGGCACAATCCCGGGCAGTACAGAGTCACATTTTTGCAATTGTGGCAGTACAGATGAGACAGCCCAGGAGCCTCGCCCATGATCTATCAGCAACTTGCCGAACGCCTGCATGCCCTGATCCGTGACCAGATCTACCCTGTGGGCAGCGCGCTGCCCGGTGTGCGCCGCCTCAGCGAGCAGCATGGCGTCAGTGTCTCGACTGCAGTCAGCGCCTGTCAGGAACTGGAGAAGCGGGGAGTTCTGGAGGCACGCCCACGCTCCGGCTTCTATGTGCGCCAGCTGCCGGCGCTGCGGGAGCCGCCACGTCTGAGCCTGGTCAGCCGCTCACCCAGAGCAGTGAGCGGTCAGGACCGCGTGCTGCGACTGGTACAGGCAGTCAATGACCCCGGCATCCTCAATCTGGGCGCGGCCGTCCCCAATCCCGAGCTGATGCCGACTGCCGCCATCGAGCGCGCATTCCGCACCGTATTGCGCGAACAGCGCCGCCGCTGCGTGGGCTATGAGTTCCCTCCGGGCGCGCTGGAACTGCGCACGCAGATCGCCCGGCGCCTGGCAGGACTGCAGTGCGCCGTGCTGCCTGCCGACGTCTTGATCACCAACAGTTGCCAGGAGTCCATCACCATTGCGCTGAAGCTGCTGACGCGTCCGGGCGACACCGTGGCGCTGGAGTCGCCCACCTATTACGGACTGCTGCAGGTCATCGAATCACTGGGGCTGAAGGCCCTGGAGATCCCCGCCGACCCGGTAACGGGCATCTCCCTGGAGGCACTGGAGCAGGCGCTGGAGCGCTGGCCCATTGCCGCCTGCGTGCTGATTCCGAATTTTTCCAACCCACTGGGCGTGTGCCTGACGGATCAGCGCAAGCAGGACGTGTTGCGCCTGCTCAGCCACTTTCGGGTGCCGCTGGTGGAGGATGATATTTACGGCGATCTGCCGCTGTCGGGACCTCGCCCGCGGCCGATCAAGTCCTGGGATGTGAATGGCCTGGTCTATTACTGCGGCTCGTCCTCGAAGTCGCTTTCGGCGGGACTGCGGGTAGGCTGGCTTGTGCCTGGCAGTGTCAAGGACAACGATCGCTCACGGGCGGACTACCTGCAATACATGAACACCGTGGCGGTCTCCACGCCCTCGCAACTGGCGCTGGCTCATTATCTGCAGAACGGGCACTACGAACGTTATCTGCGCAAAGTATGCGCGCAGCTGGCCATGGCCGTGGCTCGCATGACGGACCGGGTCACGCAACTGTTTCCTCCGCAGACGCGAGTATCGCGACCGGCAGGCGGCTTTGTGCTGTGGGTGGAATTGCCGGGCACGGTGGACACCACTGCCCTGATGGAACAGGCCCTCGCTCTGGGCATCAGCTTTGCGCCCGGTGCGCTGTTCTCGGCATCCGGCAAATACACGCACTGCCTGCGCCTCAATTGCGCCGTGCACTGGGATGCCCGCACGGAGCGCGCGCTGGTGGCGCTGTCGGGGCTGTTGTAAGCCCAAATAAAAAGGCCGGAGCCAACGCACGCGGCGTTCGCTCCGGCCCTTGTTTCAGGCGTCAGACGTGAGTCTTACGCGCCCGGCTGCCAGTCCATGGACACCCAGACCTGACGACCCCAGGGGGTTGACAGACGTGAGGCAAATCCACCGATGATCGGCAAGCGCTGCGGACGAATGTCGAACAGGTTGCTGACACCCGCGCTCACCGTGATAGTGCTGTCGAAGTACTGATCAAAGGTATACGCATACTGGGCATTGGTGATGGTCTCGGCATCGATCTTGCGATCTACCATGGCCAGCCAGCCGTCGTTGTAGCGGTCGATCGGACGGTCATCGAACGTCACGCCGCTGCGGTAGTTTGCAGAAATGCTGGCGCTTTGATTGCCTCGGAACCAGTTCACGCGCACGCTGCCCTTCACATCCGGCAGCGGAGGCACGATACCTGTCTGCGCGTTCAAATTGCCAAGCGCGTCCACCAGCACGCCAGTATTGTCCTCATACTCGTAGTTCATGTAGTAGGACGCTTCCAGTGTCGTGGTGAACGTGCCCACATCGCCTGCATCATAGGTATACCGGACTTTGGCATCCAGCAGATCGATGTACACGGACGCAATGTTCTGCGCCTGTCTGAAGATGGTATCCACAGACATGTCGGCAGGGTCGCGAAGTACCGGATTGCCTGACCCTGCGATGGAACGCAGATAGGCAGTCGCCGCCGCACGGTCACCCGCATTGGCAGGATTGTACGTGGCTGTGCTGCGGCCAGTGGCGGCAAGGAACTCGCGGAACTGGTCATACACGGTGTCCGTATCATCCAGGGTGCGGATACGGTCGATGTAGGACACGCTCTGGTAGTCCATGCTGATGCTGAGATCTTCGATGCCTTCATACGTGAAACCGAAGTTCCTGATGGTCGAGGTTTCCGGCGCCAGGTTCGGGTTACCGGCCTGACACGTGGAAGAACCGATCAAAGAGGCATTGAAGAACGGGTCGTTGCCGGAGAAAGCTTCACCGCACAGCTCGTTCGGGATGAAAGGACGGGCCTGTTCCGGCGTTGGTGCAAGGAAGCTCTTGCCCCACGATGCACGCAGTGCCAGTCCATCCATCGCTTCCCAGCGCAGAGCGACTTTCGGCGTAGTGGATTCCAGACCGAAGTCAGTGAACTGCTCATGGCGAACTGCGCCCTGGGCTGTCAGAGACTCCAGAATGGGCACTTCCATTTCCAGGAACACGGCACGCACGGCGCTGAAGTATTCAGCATCCTTGCGGACGGGTGTAGTGATATCCACGTTGTAGTTGTTGCCGACGGCGGACAGCGGATTCGCAAAGTCTTCCACGATGCTGTCGCGCCACTGGAAGCCAGTCGCCATGGAGACGGCGCCTGCCGGCAGATCGAAGACTTCACCGGTGATGGTGACTTCGGCGATGTCCAGGTAGTCGCGGTCAGTGGTCAAATGGATCTCATCCCACATCCAGGCCATGATCTCGGGGCTGTTGTCGGTTCTGCCTTTGATGTACAGCGGAGAGCGCGGATCAGCCGAGCCGAAGGGGTTGAAGTACAGATTGTTGTTCACGCCGCCACGACCCAGAAGAGCCTGCTGCAGCTTTTTCAGGTTCATGTTGCCGCGCATCTGTCGCGACCATACCTTGCGCTCCTGCGCGGAGTAGTAGGCATAGCCTGTCCAGGTGTCGCTGAGGTCAAAGCGTGCGCCCAGCTTCATGCGGTTGGAACTGGTGTCGATGCCGCCTTCCGCTTCACCAAACTCGTTGATCCACTCGGGCATGGTGCCCAGACCAGCGGCCGGTCGCCACAGATAGGGAACCACATCGAAGCCATAGGTGTTGGCCGGGTGGCTGGCAGGGATCAGCAGCACTGTGCGGTTGTTCGGGTTCAGTGCCGTTACGACGCCTTGTGTGGACTCATCCAGCAGGTAGTTCCAGCTGCCGGTGGCTTCCAGTTGCAGCCAGTCCGTCGCTTCCCATGTCAGATTCTGATACAGGTTGTATTCCGTCATGCCACGGGCATAGGGATACGTGGTGGTGTAGTTGTACCAGCAGGTCACATTGTTGCCGGTGCCGGTGATGATGCCGCTGGGGATGGCGCCACGCTTGGTGCGGTCTTCGAGACCCTGGTTGAACTTGCCACAGCTTGGGTCAACCAGATTGCCACCGCTGAGACGTCCGCCATGCTGTGCGCCCAGTTTGGGCACCGCGCCATTGATGCGGCGGAAGGTGCCGGGGTTGCCGGAACCGGACGAGCCATCGGCCATTTCCCACTCACGGGGACGTTCGTTCATGCCCAGACGCGTGCGCTTGCGGGCATCAAACGCCCCCACGTAATTGATGCCATTGTCGAAGCTCTTGCCCCACAGCATGGAGAGATTGCCTTCTTCAAAGCCACCCTCTTCCGGTGTCTGGTAGTAGGCGCGGGCACGGAAGCCCTCGAATTCCTTGATGGGGATCATGTTGACCACGCCTGCGACGGCGTCAGAGCCATACAGTGCAGAGCCGCCGTCCAGAACCACTTCGATACGCTCAACGGCGATGTCTGGAATCAGGGCGGTCACGGAATTGTCGACGCTGCGGATACCGTCCATCATCGTCAGGGTGCTGTTCTCGCCAAGACCCCGAAGGTTGAAGGTGGTGCCCACACCGCTTTGATCACCAGCAGAGGATGACAGTACGTTCTGCACGGTGTTGGTGTTTTGAGTGAAACTCAGGTCACGGATATAGTTGGCCATGCTTGGCGCGCCAGACTGGTAGAGATCTTCCTGGCTGACGGTGGCAACGGGAGAGTTTTGTGCAAAGGCGCTGTTGCGGATATAGGAACCGGTAACAACCACTTCTTCAACTTCTGCTTCTGCAGCAGGTTGAGTCTGCTGGGCCAGAAGGCTGGTCGGGCCGCACAGTGATACCGCGATGCCCAGTTTGATCATGTTGCGCAGATAATGCTTCTTGCTGACTGCTTGTGGATACAGCATTTACTTCCTCCAGATCTGTCGTTTTTGTTGTAAAGACTAAGTCGCGCGGACGCCCCCTGTGTCGGCGCTGCCCGTTTCGAACTCGGATGCGTTCTTGCATCTTTCCCTGTGCACCCGGTGTTTCTGTCGTTCCCTGTTGCATTTCCTCCAGGATAGTCCGGGAAGACGTCAGAACTTGGCGGCCGTCGACGCTGATCTCCGGTGTCCAAAGAGGGAGATGTGGTGACGATTTGCTTCGGCGGTCCGTCTTATACACTAGTTGAATGGACCGAAGCAAACCCCGAACGATCGTTCGATGTCATTGTAGAAGGGGTATTCAGAAAACCCGCACGACTCAGGCGTGGCGCAGGTCCTGAAGCCGCTCCAGCAATTCCTGCACATCAATTCGGTGTTCGCGACTGAGCGTATCGACGTACAGAATCTCGCTGGTGTTGGGACCGCTGGCGTGCCAGCGGCGGATGAAGCGGGCATTGCTGGTGCCGGCAAAAACCGTGTAGGTACGCACGCCCAGCGCGGCACCGATGTGCTGACATGCCGAATCGTAACCAATGAATTCATCGCTGCGTGCAATCAGCGCTGCGATCTCGCCCACGTCGCAGTCAATGCCGAGCAGACGCGCCTGCGGGTCAGCCGCATTCAGGTCCGCAAAGCGCAGCGACTGCGCGGTGAATCCGGCTGCGGTGGCCCGCGCCAGCACGTGGCGGCTGCGGGCGGTTTCTTCGTCGCCGAAGCCCATATCGAGCAGCACAGTGGTGTCCGGCTCCTGCAACAGACGCAGCACCAGCTCGGCTTCGAACTCACCCTCCACGCGCTTGCGCATGTTGCCGCCCACGCCGAGATTGAGGGTAATGACGCGCCGGGCGCCACCGTGGGACTGCTTGCGGGTGAAACGCGTGGCGGCCTCGATTTGCTCCTGCCCGATCCACACCTGGGGATAACAGAATTCACTCTGCCACAGCACCGCATCCAGCCAGACATTGGCCAAGGTCGAGATGGACCCTTTGACGGGATAGCCCGGTTTGCCTCGGCTGTTGAAGAATCGGTAGTAACGGTCGGGCACCAGCGGCAGCACGCCCAGCTGCGTCAGACGGGAATCCGGGTCGAATACCAGATAGTCGCCCTCGCCCAGGCCTTCCAGCTCCTCCCGCACGCTGGCCACCAGGTCAAGCCACACGCTGAAGCGCTCCACCAGTCCGCCGTGGCGGGCATAGTGCAGCTCGCGGATGCGCAGTCCCGAGGACGGCGCCATGATCTGCCGCAGCTTGGCATTGCCCATGACCACCAGTTCGGCACCGGGAAAGGCGCTGGCCAGACGCTGACAGATCACACTGGTCACCGCGACATCCGCGCCGATGGTCACCCGGGAGAGAATCAGAATCTTCTGCGGGCGCAACCCGGTGGGCAGGGGCATGTCGGGACTCAGGCGGATCGACTCGATGCGCTGATACAACTGCTCTTCTGTCTGCAAATGAAACCCGTGCAGCTGCGCGTCCAGACGCGCGCCGCCGGGCAGGGTTCGCAGGAAGCCGGACACCTGGCATATCAGCCGATTGTAGGTCTCGGTCTGCAGGTCTTCGAAGTCGTCGCACAGGCGTTCCACAATCACGCCGAACAGCGTGCGGGCGGCAATCTGGTTGAGGTTCGGGTCGTCGAAATGAGTCGCCATCTCGCAGATCAGGCGTATATAGCGCTCGTTGTATTCGTCGCTGTAGAAGTAGCGGTCCACAAAGGTGGCGGCGATGCGCTGCGCCAGTGACTTGAGTTGCTCGGGCTGGGGCGCGGGCTGCGCTCTCAGTGTGTCCCATTGTTCCTGATAATAGGCGGGTCTCATGCAAGCACCTCTTGTTGTGAGCTGACTTTCAGGTGGCAGCTGGTGGATTTGTTTGAACAGGCAGATTTGTGGGAGCGGGCCTGCCCGCGAATGTTCGCAACACTTGCTCCATCACACTCTCCGGCGTGATTTCGCGCATGCAGGCGTGGTGCCCCAACGGGCAGGTCTTCTTGTGGCAGGGCACGCAGGGCAGATCCCGCTGCAACACAGTGGTGTGTTCCAGATTGCTGGCCGTGTAGCGCGCGTTGGTCGGCCCCATGAGGACGATATGCGGCACGTCGAATGCCACCGCATAGTGGCGCGGCCCCGTATCATTGGTAATGAGCAGATTGCAGCGCTTGATGAGCGGCTTCAGCTGTGCCAGATCCACCCGCTGGTGCGCGGTGTTGATGATGCGGGCAGTGCTGGCAGCCACGATGCGCTCGGCGATGCCCTCCTCGCCCGGGCCTACCAGCAGCAGAATCCTGCAGTCCAGCGCGCTCTGCAGCAGCTCTGCCAGGCGCGCGAAGTATTCCGGCGGCCAGCACTTGGAGGACCCGAAACTGGCGCCGGGGTTCAGCCCCACCACCATGTCATCATCTGCCACGCCCCATTCCCGCAGACGCGCCAGCCCGGCTGCCTCGTTTGGTGCCGACAGGTACAGGCGGCTGCGTGGGCGGGCCGGCACCTCCAGGCCCAGATAGCGGCACAGCTCCAGGTAATACTCCTGCATTGGCAGCGGCCGGAACTTGTTGCCTTCGCGTTGGGGTTCAGGGCCACCCGCCAGAAAGAAGCGGCGCAGATTGCGGCGGTAGCCATAAACATGTGGCACGCCGGCAAACTTGAAACTGAGAAAGGAGTGGGTGGTATTGGTCAGCAGCAGGCCCATGTCGGGCTTCAGGGGCGCGAGATCAGTGCGCAGCTGCCGCAGGCCTTTGAGGTCCTTGTCTCGGCAGTCCACGATGTGATCGAACCAGGGGCTGTCTTCCAGGATGCCCCGCGCGTAGGGGCGAATGCAGGCGGTGATGACGGCCTGGGGGAAATTCGCCCGCAGGCACTCGAACACCGGCGTCGCCATGACGATGTCGCCCACCCAGTTGGGGCAGCGCACCACCAGGCTTTTCACCGATTGCAGGGCAGGCAGCATGATTGTCGGCGAGACCTGTGCCGGATCAGCTCTGATCCAGAGTGTAGGCGACGGCTTCCTTCTTCTTGCCGGCCGCCATCTGTGCACGTTCTTCCTTGATGTAGTCCGAGCGCACACCCATCACGTTGGAGTAGCGGATGGTGTAGTGAATCAGGTCGCGGGCCATGAGTTCCTCGGACAGGTCACGGTCGTAGGCCACCAGGTCGTCACGCTCACGAAGCCAGGTCTCCTTGTCCATGGCCTCCACCTTGTCCACCAGATTGCGGTAGATCGGCGCGCACTCCCAGTCGGTTTCGGCATTCACGTACCAGTTGCAGAGCTTCGCCAGCTTGTCCAGGAACAGGTCGTGCTCTTCGCCGAAATTCAGACAGGAGCCGTCGAAGTAATTGCCCTTGCCGGCCATCTTGGACTCGTCGATGAGCGGCTTGGCGATCTCATAGCCCGCCGTGCCCTTGAAGGGGAAGAACAGCGCCCAGCGGAAACGGCCCATCTTCACCTTGGCGCACAACTGCAGGGTTTCCATGATCTCTTCGCGCCCTTCGTAGGGCAGACCGAACATGACAAAGGCCGAACTGTGCAGATCGTAGGCATGGGCGGCCTCGAAGGAACGCTCAATCTGTTCGTTCTTCATGTAACGGTGCAGCACTTCGCGACGCACGCGGGGCGAGCCGCTTTCAAGACCAAACTTGACGATGATGCAGCCGGCGTCCTTCAGCGCTTTGGCAGCCACTTCCTCGAAACAGTTCACGTGGCCATTCACCACGAAGGGGATGCCCACATTGTGACGCTTGTAGGCCTCGCAGAATTCGATGACGTACTGGGTATTCAGGGTGAACAGGTCGTCGTCGAAAATGAAGGTGTTTATCTCGGGGTTCTCGCGCACCAGTTTCTTGAGGTCTTCCATCATGACGTCGATGGGGAAGTGGCGCAGGAAGTCCTTCACGTTGCGGGCGGCGCCGTCCTCGATGTACTGGTCGACGATCTCGATATTGAAACAGTAGGTACATTTGTAGGGACAGCCGCGGGATGTGAGGATGCCCATCCAGCCGCGGGTTTCCTTCATGACGGCCTTCATGTCGAAGACGTTGTAGTCCAGTGGCGGCAGCTTCGCCAGATCCGGGAACGGCGCCACCTTGTTGACCACGGGCACGCCGTCGATCCAGGAACGGAAGTTCGCCAGCGTGTGCGGGCGCTCGCCCTTTTCCAGCGCGTTCATCAATTCCAGCAACGCCCAGTCGCCTTCGCCGACACAGGTGTAATCGAACAGCCGGGACTTGTGCACTTCGTCCGGCACCATCGTCACATGCACGCCGCCTATGACCTGCACCATGTCGGGCATGGCTTCACGAATGGCCTTGCTCTTCTCCACCACCCAGTCGTACTGCTGGGACATGACCGAAAAACCCACCAGCCCGGGCCCTGTCTCGCGAATGTAGGCAATGATCTCGTCGCTGCTCGGCACGGGCCTGTACTTTTCGGACACATGCATCAGATCCAGCACATGGCCATTGGCATGCAGCACACCGGCAAGGGAGGCGATGCCGTGGTTGGTGCCCAGCGGAGCGTCGATCTGCGGATAAATCATCAGTATTTTCATAATGTTGCCTGATCATTCTGCATCAATGTAAATGGGGTGTGAATGCGCCAGCTGGGACGCCGCCCGAGTGGCGCAGGGCCCCCGAAGAATAGTGACTCTCCCCATGCTTGTCTATCTCGCCTGAGCATCGGGAGGCGAGCCTGAACGTGAACGCACAGAATCTGTGGGAGCGGGCCTGCCCGCGAACACTGTCACACTTCCCGGCCTGAGTCGTCACAACTTGTTGCAATTCAGGGCGGGGTGATGACATTCTGAGCAGCAATTGGATATTGACGGGAATCATCACCACCCGACAACCAACCATTCGCACCAGCGTTCTGAGTCCACGGAGCGCGTGCGTTCCAGTAACCAGACTTCCCGTGCCAGCCGCCCGCACCAGGAGAACCCGATGTTGCAACGCTCACGCATCGCTCTGCTTCAACAATTTGCAACACTCGCCTTTGGCCTGCTGGCACCGCTGTCATTGCTGCATGCCCAGACAGCCCCCAGCTTCAACAGCAGTACTGGTGTGTTGTCTCTGCCTGTTGTCGACGTGCCCGGCACTGGCGTGGTCAACGCAACGCTGGGCCTGAGCAATCAGAATCCCATCCAGTTCACTCTGCAGAGCGCGTCGGTGTATACCACGCCCCCGACGGTGAACAGCAGTTCCCCTCGTGTCGTCAACGGCAACACTCTGTACATTCCGCGCGTGCAGGTGGGCAGTGAGCTGTACGAGCTGAACATGGGACTGGTCAGCAGCGCCCCCATCATCTTCGGGAATCTACAGGTCGTCAGTGTGGTACCCGTGCCCAGCGCTACTCCGGCACCCACTCCCAACCCGCTGCAGGCGAGCATCGCAAGGGGACAGACGCAGTACGCCGCACAATGCGCAGCTTGCCACGGTGGCAATGGCACTGGCGGCCAGAGCGGCCAAAGCGTGAAGGACAGCAGCTTCACCACCTTCGCCACTCTGCGCACCAAGATCAACAACACCATGCCACCGGGCAATCCCAGTGCCTGTGCCGATATCGGCGGTGGCACATGCGCTACCGACGTGGCCAACTACATCATCAACGTACTGAGGTAGGGACATCATGCCTCAGCGAAGCGTGGCGC
>Ga0255133_1000453_pt1 | contig 12101 bp, 10 predicted proteins | sample Law_Law_RepB_8d_FD_188553 | JGI IMG/M metagenome (GOLD analysis project Ga0255133, IMG submission 188553) | Freshwater microbial communities from St. Lawrence River, New York, United States - Law_Law_RepB_8d | ecosystem: Environmental > Aquatic > Freshwater > River | place: USA: New York... | reverse complement strand
TGGTTGTTCACGCTGTGGGTGGCTGGATTGCTTTACCAGCTATTATTTTGTTGGGCGCACGTCATGGCCGCTATACAAAAGATGGCAGGATCTCTGCGCATCCACCCTCAAGCATTCCATTTTTGGCTCTTGGCGCATGGGTGTTAGCGGTAGGTTGGTTTGGCTTCAACGTCATGAGTGCCCAAACGGTTGAGAAGCTGAGTGGCTTAGTGGCCATGAACTCATTGATGGCAATGGTTGGCGGAACATTGGTTGCTTGGGCTGTTGGTAAAAATGACCCGGGCTTCAGTTATAACGGCCCTCTAGCAGGTCTTGTTGCAGTGTGTGCCGGCTCAGATTTAATGCATCCAATGGGTGCCTTGGTTGTGGGTGGAATGGCGGGTGGTTTATTTGTGGTGATGTTCACCATGGTTCAAAATCGCTGGAAAATCGATGATGTTTTGGGCGTTTGGCCACTACATGGATTGTGCGGTGCGCTCGGTGGTATTGCAGCGGGCGTCTTTGGACAAAAGGCCTTAGGTGGATTGGGTGGCGTGAGCTTTACCGCTCAAGTAATTGGTACCGTTGCAGGAGTTGCATTTGCTGCAATTTCAGGCTTGATTGTCTATGGAATACTGAAAGCAGTTTTGGGCTTACGCATGTCTCAAGAAGATGAGTTTGATGGGGCTGATTTGTCGATCCATAAAATCACTTCAAGCCCTGACCGCGAATCTAGTTGGTAATTTTTAGTTTGTTGCGATAATCGGAGCTATGACTTTAAAAGTATTCATAGTTCCGGTAACACCCTTTGAGCAAAATTGCTCGATCTTGATTTGTGAAAAATCTAATCAGGCTGCCATCGTTGACCCAGGTGGAGATCTTCCAAAAATACTGGATGCTCTAAAACAAGCCGGCGCAATCCCCGAAAAAATCTTGTTAACCCATGGACATATTGATCACTGTGCTGGGGCTGCTTCATTAGCGCAAGACTTGGGTATTCAGATTGAGGGCCCTCATGAAGATGAGCGCTTTTGGATTGATCAACTTCCTGAGCAAAGTAAGCGTTTTGGCTTTCCAATGGCCCAGGCATTTGAACCAAATAAATGGCTGAAAGACGACGATATTGTTACCGTTGGTCAGGTTGAATTATTGGTCAAGCACTGCCCAGGGCATACCCCAGGGCATATTATTTTTTACGGCAAGGATGACCATTTGGCCATTGTCGGAGATGTCTTGTTTGCAGGCTCTATTGGGCGCACAGATTTTCCTAGAGGAAATCACGCCGATCTAATAAAGTCTATTAGAGAAAAGCTTTTCCCTTTGGGCGATGACATCACTTTTATACCCGGTCACGGACCAGTATCCACCTTTGGTGAAGAGAGAAGAAGCAATCCTTATGTGAGTGATATGGCTAATTAAGCCTTGGCAGAACCAGTACGATGGGTTCTGTTATACAAGCAACTTGCACAGATCCAACGTTGCTTGCGATTGCTTGTAGGAATCCATGTGCCACCCTCTAGAGGCTTTTCTCTACTGCAGGAAGAGCAAAACTTCATAACTCTTGTATTGCTTTCCAGTGTGCTTGGCGGGGTTGACATATAAACTTCTCTTAAAGATTCAAGTTGCTATTTTAACGGCTTTTTGAAAAACGCCCTTGAAAGGGCGTTTTGTGGGACTTTTAACTTAAAACGACTTTGATTGAGTCTGCTGTTTTATTCCCGTCAAAATCAAGCCAACATTTCTTTTCTGTGTCGTAAAGTTTGCACTGTTTGGCAGTATCAAAATACCAAGCCCAAGAAAACTTTTGAATGATGATTCTTTCAGGAAGCATAGTTTCAAGTTTAGTTTGAGCTTCTTTGAGCTTGTAAAGAGGCACACTCATGTCAACGTGGTGAGCTGTATGCTCCATGATGTGATGCATCCAAGCACCCCATTTAAATGGGAAAACCAAATGCACAGTTGTAGAAACAAAGGGCTGAGCTCTTAACCACTCTGATTTATCTGAGTACCAAGAAACGCTTGGGTGTGTGTGATGAACATACACAACAAAGCCAATCATGGCATTCCAAAAAATGAATGGAATTAAAAAGCCCATGATCACTGTGAGCAAGATGGATTGATTGGTTTGAATCGCTGCAATCACCAAAGCGCTAACCCAAATAACTGCGAATGCAGAAACTAGCACGTTGTCCCAAAAGAAAGCCGGACGAGTTGCTGGCATGGCCTTCTTGTTCGGGAAGAACATCTTTTTCCACCAAATTTCTAACATGTAATACAGGGCAGGACCCCAGCCGCTTCTGTAGTGACGCTCCAATGCTTTTTCAGCAGGAGTTAGCTTGTTATATTCTTCAAGAGATAAAGGCGCCCAAACAAAATCAAAACCTTTTAAATTTGTTTGTCCATGGTGAACCACGTTATGACCAACTTCCCAAAGACTGTATGGCGTAAGTGATGGTAAGAATGCAAGACGCCCCAACACTTTATTAAGTCCGCGGTGCGGCGTAAAACTCTGATGGCATGCATCGTGACCCAAAATAAAAATACGACCAATCATGAAACCAGAAAAAACAGCCAAAAGAAGTTTTACTAAAACTGACTCAAAATAAACGGTGCCGACGATGCCCGCAGTCAAAATCACTGTGTCAATGATTTGCAAGACAATGGCACGCATGACGGAGCGCTCAGTCAATGGCGTGAGCCAAGAACGAATCACTTTTCTGTGAGGAATGGGTTGACCGACAGGAATTGGTTGATCAAGAGTGGCTTCAACAGTATTTGCGGACATGGCGACCTTTTAAGGGCAAAATTCAAGAATGCCTTATTTTAGATGTTTTTCTTGATTTGAGCTTGATCTAGGTCTAATTGTGGGATTTGGGGGTCTGGTGCGACCGACAGGAATCGAACCTGTATCGAGAGCTTCGGAAACTCTAATTCTATCCATTGAACTACGGTCGCGTCTCTAAGATTGTAAGGCTGAAGGGAATTATCCTCGCTATAATGCTTGCGAGCTAGATAAAAAGGAAAAGTGCAATGAGTGAAGAACACGGAAATTTGATTAAATCACCCAAGCAGTTAATTGTGATGGTTTTTGCGAGCTTTTTTGTGCCGCTGATCATCATCGCTTTTTTAATGACCTATGTGGGTAGTGGAAAAAAGCCATCAACGAATCCTGATGCGGCTGCCGAATCTGCTAATCAGCTGATTAAACCAGTCGCACTTTTAGACTTTAAGGACGCTTCGGGCCCAAGAGTATTCAAGACTGGTGAAGAAATTTATAAACAAGCCTGTGCTTCTTGTCATGCAACAGGTGCTGCTGGCGCTCCTAAATATGGTGACGCTGGTGGCTGGGGCGCCCGCCTTGGCCGTGGCTACGATGGTCTTTTGAGTGCCGTTGTTAAAGGTAAAGGCGCTATGCCTGCAAGAGCTGGAACTAGTCCAGCTGATATTTCTGACTATGAATTAGGTAGAGCCGTGGTTTATTTGACGGCTTCAGCAGGCGGCAAACTCGCAGAGCCTAAAGCTCCAGCTCCAGAAGCGCCAAAGCAAGATGAGCCGAAGAAATAATAAATGCAGCTTTGATAAAAAAGCCCCCTGTGCGGGGCTTTTTTTATGCTTCTTTTTTCTCAATTAACTCACGATACGCATCTTTTTTACTGATCCCCGTGATCTGAGAGATGATTTCAGAAAGCTCTTTGTGCCCTATTCTGCCGTCGATTGCAGAAATCCATTGAAGCGTGTCCTCGTCAAAACTGGTTGGTGAGTCTCTCCGTGCCGCGCCTTCTATGCCAAGAACGTACTCGCCCTGCCAGCTTTCAATTGTTTTCATCCAGTCTGGCAAATCTCGAACTGCAATAACTTTAATCTCTTCAAAAATCTTACTCAGCTCTTTTGCTATAAGCACTTTTCGATCTCCATCTAAGTGAGCGACGATAGAACTGAGTGTCGACTCTATGCGGTGTGGAGCTTCATAAAAGAAAGAACTGATGTTTGATGTTGCCGCTACTTTGAGTAGCTCGTCCCGTTGATTAGCTTTAGCGGGTAAAAAACCTAAAAACTGAAAGCCACCATTGCCATGTTTTAAAAAATCCCCTGCTCCGGAAACTGCGGCTGTGATTGCACTAGGGCCTGGCAGAGGGCAAACTTGGTAGCCCCCCTTTTTAATTTCTTCGCAAAGAATTGCGCCTGGATCTGATATGCCTGGCGTTCCCGCGTCTGAAATGTATGCCCAGCGTTCACCATTGCGGAGCTTTTCTAAAAGATAAGCGCTTGCAGAAATTTCATTGTGCTCATGCAGGGCATAAAGTGGCTTAGAAATGCCATATGCATTCAGTAACATGGCACTGTGCCGTTTATCCTCACAAGCAATACCATCGACCTGGCTCAATATGTGCAGCGCTCTTACCGTGATGTCCGCTAAGTTTCCAATGGGTGTTGGGACAAGGTAAAGCGTTCCAGCAGGAAAACTTTGCCCCCGCGCGAATTTAAAAATATCCATACTTGCTTTCTATTTGAGTAAATATGACTCAATTAAATGATGATGCATCAAAGATTCTGGCAAGGCAATTTTGATCAGTTAAAAGGTAATATATGTTTGTAGAAATAAGTCTTGAGGGCATAATCTAGCTATGAGCGATGAGATTAAAAAAAATTTAGAGCAACGCGTCAAAAAACATTTTTCTGACAGCATTGAAACAAAGCAAAAAGCAGCAGAAACAATGTCTGAAGATATTGTTCGCGCGATCAATTTGATGCATCAGGCGCTGGCTTCCGAAAAGAAAATATTGGCTTGCGGTAATGGCGGTTCAGCAGCAGACGCACAACACTTTGCCGCAGAACTCGTCGGCAGATTTGAACGCGAACGACGTGAGTTGCCTGCAATTGCCTTGAGCACAGACTCTTCAATATTGACCGCCATTGCAAATGACTATAGCTATGAAGTTATTTTCAGCAAACAAGTGAGAGCGCTCGGCCATGCTGGCGATGTTCTTTTGGGCATTTCAACTTCAGGAAATTCTGCGAACGTGATTGCGGCGATTGAAGCGGCTCATCTGAAGGGAATGTCTGTGATTGCGTTCACTGGTAAAGATGGCGGCAAGATAAAAAATATTTTAAAAAATTCTGATGTTCATTTATGCGTTCCTGCTGATCGCACTGCGCGCATTCAAGAAACACATTTGTTGTTGTTGCATTGCTTGTGTGATGGCGTTGATCATTTAATGTTCGATTAAATTTTAGAGGTTAACTATGAGTAAACAACTTAAACGCCAAACTTTGAAATTGATCGCGCTTGGAGCGGGTGCAACAGCCCTGTCTGGCTGCTTTCCTTTGGTTGCTGGCGGGATGGCTGGTGGCGCACTCGTGATTGCCGACAGAAGAAATCCTGGAACGCAAGCAATTGATCGAGGCATTCAGCTAGAAGCAGAAAGTTTTTTAACTAGAAAATATGGTGACAACATTCACGTCAATGTGAGCGTGTTCAATCGACGTGTTTTGTTGACGGGCGAAACAAGAACCGATTCAATCAAAATCAGCGTCGAGACAGATGTTAAGAACATGAAAAATGTCACGACAGTTTTCAATGAAATGATGGCTGCCCCAATCAGCGGTTTAAGTGCCAGAGCAAATGACAGTTATTTGACAACGCGCATCAAGGGCGCCTTTGTTGCTACTGAAGGCGTGCCTTCAAATTCAATGAAGGTGATTACCGAGGCGAGCAAGGTATATTTGATGGGCATTGTGACCGATACAGAGGCTAATCGCGCCGTCGAAATAGCTCGAAGTGTTCCAGGCGTAAAACAAGTGACCAAAGTGTTTGATTTGATCTCTGAGGCCGACAAAAAGAGATTGGATGGCGCCAAATAGCCAAAGGTGCCCTGCTAAACGATAAAAAGCCCACTTTTGTGGGCTTTTTTCATTGGGGTGATCATGCTTTTTGATTGACCGATTGTTTATTTGGCGCCTCTTAGAAAAATTGATTCATCACTCCGAGAAAAAGCAAAAAAGATTTTGATTGTTTGAAAGAGGTCGCCTCAATTAGAGCTGTTGGACAAAATCGAGCGATGCATTGCAAGCCATTGTTTATAAACACTAAAAAAAGGAATAACAAAAATCAATAAATTTTTTTTACAGTATTTATTAAATATTTCTGCCAAAGGTGTTGACATGCCAAAAAGGGTATGGCATAGTCTCGTTTCTCTGCTGAATGCGATTCGAAATCAACGAAAAACAGTCAGCCTTCTTTAAAAAGTAGTCAACCGATAAATGTGGGTACTGGGAAAAGACATCCAGTCCTTCGGGACAGATATAAAGCAGTACTCACAAAACAGTAAATTTGGTTCCGGTCGAAAGATTGGAGTCGATTCTGAATGAGTGAGCGACGATGCAGTAATGCATCACAGGAATTAAACTGAAGAGTTTGATCCTGGCTCAGATTGAACGCTGGCGGCATGCCTTACACATGCAAGTCGAACGGCAGCACGGGTGCTTGCACCTGGTGGCGAGTGGCGAACGGGTGAGTAATATATCGGAACGTACCTTATTGTGGGGGATAACGCAGCGAAAGCTGTGCTAATACCGCATAATCCCTTAGGGGGAAAGCGGGGGACCGTAAGGCCTCGCGCAATTAGAGCGGCCGATACCTGATTAGCTAGTTGGTGAGGTAAAGGCTCACCAAGGCAACGATCAGTAGCTGGTCTGAGAGGACGATCAGCCACACTGGGACTGAGACACGGCCCAGACTCCTACGGGAGGCAGCAGTGGGGAATTTTGGACAATGGGGGCAACCCTGATCCAGCAATGCCGCGTGAGTGAAGAAGGCCTTCGGGTTGTAAAGCTCTTTTGTCAGGGAAGAAACAGCAGCTCTAACACAGTCTGCGAATGACGGTACCTGAAGAATAAGCACCGGCTAACTACGTGCCAGCAGCCGCGGTAATACGTAGGGTGCAAGCGTTAATCGGAATTACTGGGCGTAAAGCGTGCGCAGGCGGTTATGTAAGACAGGCGTGAAATCCCCGGGCTTAACCTGGGAATTGCGCTTGTGACTGCATAGCTAGAGTATGTCAGAGGGGGGTAGAATTCCACGTGTAGCAGTGAAATGCGTAGAGATGTGGAGGAATACCAATGGCGAAGGCAGCCCCCTGGGATAATACTGACGCTCATGCACGAAAGCGTGGGGAGCAAACAGGATTAGATACCCTGGTAGTCCACGCCCTAAACGATGCTGACTAGTTGTTCGGGAATTTATTCCTGAGTAACGTAGCTAACGCGTGAAGTCAGCCGCCTGGGGAGTACGGTCGCAAGATTAAAACTCAAAGGAATTGACGGGGACCCGCACAAGCGGTGGATGATGTGGATTAATTCGATGCAACGCGAAAAACCTTACCTACCCTTGACATGCCACTAACGAAGTAGAGATACATTAGGTGCCCGTAAGGGAAAGTGGACACAGGTGCTGCATGGCTGTCGTCAGCTCGTGTCGTGAGATGTTGGGTTAAGTCCCGCAACGAGCGCAACCCTTGTCTTTAGTTGCTACGCAAGAGCACTCTAAAGAGACTGCCGGTGACAAACCGGAGGAAGGTGGGGATGACGTCAAGTCCTCATGGCCCTTATGGGTAGGGCTTCACACGTCATACAATGGTGCATACAGAGGGTTGCCAACCCGCGAGGGGGAGCTAATCTCAGAAAATGCATCGTAGTCCGGATCGTAGTCTGCAACTCGACTACGTGAAGCTGGAATCGCTAGTAATCGCGGATCAGAATGTCGCGGTGAATACGTTCCCGGGTCTTGTACACACCGCCCGTCACACCATGGGAGTGGGTTTTGCCAGAAGCCGTTAGCCTAACCGCAAGGAGGGCGACGACCACGGCAGGGTTCATGACTGGGGTGAAGTCGTAACAAGGTAGCCGTATCGGAAGGTGCGGCTGGATCACCTCCTTTCTAGAGAAAAGATGTTAATTCTTTAGTGCCCACACTTATCGGTTGATAAAGAGAGAAATGCCGCGGGTCTGTAGCTCAGGTGGTTAGAGCACCGTCTTGATAAGGCGGGGGTCGAAGGTTCAAGTCCTTCCAGACCCACCACAGATCAGCAGCAAGCCTGGCAATAAGTATTAGCTGGGGGATTAGCTCAGCTGGGAGAGCACCTGCTTTGCAAGCAGGGGGTCGTCGGTTCGATCCCGTCATCCTCCACCATTTACTTCTGACGGCAAAGATAAGCGCATTCAAGTGCTTTTATCTTTGCCTTTAATCGGCTGTTCTTTAAAAATTTGAGTAAGCAATGCGTATATTGAATTTATTGAGAGTTCAATATACATGGGTAGTTGATTGAATCAACAACAAATAGTTCTTCAAGTAATTAGATTTACTTGGATTACGGCACAAACATATCGCAACAAGTAGTTAGTAATATAGAGAAGAACTTATAACTTGTACCAATGGTGCTCGTTATAGGATCAAGCGAATAAGTGCATGTGGTGGATGCCTTGGCGATTACAGGCGACGAAAGACGTTATAGACTGCGATAAGCTACGGGGAGTTGTCAAATAAGCTTTGATCCGTAGATTTCTGAATGGGGAAACCCACCTCTTTTGAGGTATCCGTAACTGAATACATAGGTTACGAGAAGCGAACCTGGTGAACTGAAACATCTAAGTAGCCAGAGGAAAAGACATCAACCGAGATTCCCAAAGTAGTGGCGAGCGAAATGGGAAGAGCCTTCTAGTATTAATTAGTCTGTTATCAGAACGGAATGGAAAGTCCGGCAATAAAGGGTGATAGCCCCGTATGGGAAAACCGATTAATCGAACTAAGCTAGAGACAAGTAGGGCGGGACACGTGAAATCCTGTCTGAATATGGGGGGACCATCCTCCAAGGCTAAATACTCGTAATCGACCGATAGTGAACAAGTACCGTGAGGGAAAGGCGAAAAGAACCCCGGGAGGGGAGTGAAATAGATCCTGAAACTGCATGCATACAAACAGTAGGAGCCTCGTAAGGGGTGACTGCGTACCTTTTGTATAATGGGTCAGCGACTTACATTCAGTAGCAAGCTTAACCGTATAGGGGAGGCGTAGCGAAAGCGAGTCCGAATAGGGCGCTAGTTGCTGGGTGTAGACCCGAAACCAGTTGATCTATCCATGGCCAGGTTGAAGGTGCGGTAACACGTACTGGAGGACCGAACCCACTAACGTTGAAAAGTTAGGGGATGAGCTGTGGATAGGGGTGAAAGGCTAAACAAAACTGGAAATAGCTGGTTCTCTCCGAAAACTATTTAGGTAGTGCCTCGTGTATCACCTTCGGGGGTAGAGCACTGTCATGGTAGTGGGGTCCATTGCGGATTACTGCGCCATAGCAAACTCCGAATACCGAAGAGTGCGAGCACGGGAGACAGACGACGGGTGCTAACGTCCGCCGTCAAGAGGGAAACAACCCAGACCACCAGCTAAGGTCCCTAAAACGGGCTAAGTGGGAAACGAAGTGGGAAGGCTAAAACAGTCAGGAGGTTGGCTTAGAAGCAGCCATCCTTTAAAGAAAGCGTAATAGCTCACTGATCGAGTCGTCCTGCGCGGAAGATGTAACGGGGCTAAGCCAGTTACCGAAGCTGTGGATCACGTAAGTGATGGTAGGAGAGCGTTCTGTAAGCCTGTGAAGGTGTGGTGTGAACCATGCTGGAGGTATCAGAAGTGCGAATGCTGACATGAGTAGCGATAAAGGGGGTGAAAAGCCCCCTCGCCGTAAGCCCAAGGTTTCCTGTTCAACGTTCATCGGAACAGGGTGAGTCGGCCCCTAAGGCGAGGCAGAGATGCGTAGCTGATGGGAAACAGGTTAATATTCCTGTACCATTGTTAAATGCGATGGGGGGACGGATTGCGGAAGGTTGTCCGGGTGTTGGATGTCCCGGTCCTTGCATTGGAGAAGGCTAGTAGGCAAATCCGCTAGCGTAATTCAAGGGTGTGAGGCGAGCGAATTTATTCGCGAAGCAATCGGAAGTGGTTCCAAGAAAAGCCTCTAAGCTTCAGTTTAACAAGACCGTACCGCAAACCGACACAGGTGGGCGAGATGAGTATTCTAAGGCGCTTGAGAGAACTCAGGAGAAGGAACTCGGCAAATTGGTACCGTAACTTCGGGATAAGGTACGCCCAAGTAGCTTGACTATGAACAATAGGAGGGCAAAAGGGTTGCAATAAAATGGTGGCTGCGACTGTTTAATAAAAACACAGCACTCTGCAAACACGAAAGTGGACGTATAGGGTGTGACGCCTGCCCGGTGCTGGAAGATTAAATGATGGGGTGCAAGCTCTTGATTGAAGTCCCAGTAAACGGCGGCCGTAACTATAACGGTCCTAAGGTAGCGAAATTCCTTGTCGGGTAAGTTCCGACCTGCACGAATGGCGTAACGATGGCCACACTGTCTCCTCCAGAGACTCAGCGAAGTTGAAATGTTTGTGATGATGCAATCTCCCCGCGGAAAGACGGAAAGACCCCATGAACCTTTACTGTAGCTTTACATTGGACTTTGAACAGATCTGTGTAGGATAGGTGGGAGGCTTTGAAGCCAGGACGCTAGTTCTGGTGGAGCCAACGTTGAAATACCACCCTGGTGTGTTTGAGGTTCTAACCTTGTCCCGTTATCCGGGATGGGGACAGTGTATGGTGGGCAGTTTGACTGGGGCGGTCTCCTCCCAAAGTGTAACGGAGGAGTTCGAAGGTACGCTAGGCACGGTCGGAAATCGTGCTGATAGTGCATAGGCATAAGCGTGCTTGACTGCGAGACTGACAAGTCGAGCAGGTACGAAAGTAGGACTAAGTGATCCGGTGGTTCTGTATGGAAGGGCCATCGCTCAACGGATAAAAGGTACTCTGGGGATAACAGGCTGATACCGCCCAAGAGTTCATATCGACGGCGGTGTTTGGCACCTCGATGTCGGCTCATCTCATCCTGGGGCTGTAGCCGGTCCCAAGGGTATGGCTGTTCGCCATTTAAAGAGGTACGTGAGCTGGGTTTAAAACGTCGTGAGACAGTTTGGTCCCTATCTGCCGTGGGCGTTGGAAATTTGACGGGGGCTGCTCCTAGTACGAGAGGACCGGAGTGGACGTACCGCTGGTGTACCTGTTGTTTCGCCAGAAGCATCGCAGGGTAGCTATGTACGGAAGAGATAACCGCTGAAAGCATCTAAGCGGGAAACTTGCCTGAAGATGAGATTTCCCGGAGGTTTAACCTCCATAAAGGGTCGTTGAAGACCACGACGTTGATAGGTCAGGTGTGGAAGCGCAGTAATGCGTTAAGCTAACTGATACTAATTGCCCGTTAGGCTTGATCCTATAACAAGCACATTTGTGCGAATATGTAGTGCCGTTTTTGATCGGTCACTCCCAATTGCTTACTCGAATTTGGTTGTTTGTTGAAAAACAAGCAACCTACCCTCTATGCCTGGCGACAATAGCGAGTTGGAACCACCCCTTCCCATCCCGAACAGGACCGTGAAACGACTCTACGCCGATGATAGTGCGGATTACCCGTGTGAAAGTAGGTAATTGCCAGGCACCTTTAAGAAACGCCCAGATCGACAAGATCTGGGCGTTTTGCTTTCTGTTTTGCTGCTCAGTTTTAAGTGCAGATATTTGACAAAAGTAGTTGATTTAAGTAATAATATGCGGTTCACGGGGAGGTGCCCGAGTGGCTAAAGGGGGCAGACTGTAAATCTGTTGGCTTACGCCTACGTTGGTTCGAATCCATCCCTCCCCACCAGTAGTTATATGGTGTAGCAGTGCAGTAAGAGTTTGTAGTTGTGGGTAAGTGAAGTGCCTGGCGGGTGTCGTATAACGGCTATTACCCTAGCCTTCCAAGCTAGAGACGAGGGTTCGACTCCCTCTACCCGCTCCAGTAGGTGTGGCATTAGTTTGCTCATGTGGCTCAGTGGTAGAGCACTCCCTTGGTAAGGGAGAGGTCGGCAGTTCGATCCTGCCCATGAGCACCAGAGTTTTGTATTCATTTTATTGAGGCTGAAAAATGGCAAAAGAGAAATTTGAGCGGACAAAACCGCACGTAAACGTAGGCACGATTGGTCACGTTGACCACGGTAAAACAACATTGACTGCAGCGATCGCTACAGTGTTGTCATCAAA
>Ga0255133_1000450_pt1 | contig 12169 bp, 11 predicted proteins | sample Law_Law_RepB_8d_FD_188553 | JGI IMG/M metagenome (GOLD analysis project Ga0255133, IMG submission 188553) | Freshwater microbial communities from St. Lawrence River, New York, United States - Law_Law_RepB_8d | ecosystem: Environmental > Aquatic > Freshwater > River | place: USA: New York... | reverse complement strand
CAAATACAGCAACTTTCCGATGAATAAGGAGAAAACCGAGCTGGAAGAACCAGATGACGAATTGGCAAAAAACCTGATATGCGGCTTTTTTGTGATTTGTGAGGACCGGTGGCTTCTGTTTTTAAGGTACCTTGATATTGGTTTCCAGATGGAAACACTTTTTGGGAAAGACCTGATAGCCGCCCAGGATGAACTTGCCAAAGCAAGAAAAAATTTAAAAATAGCAGAGTGCGTATGTAAATTTCTCCGAACAAAACAAAGTTTTACACATTACGAATCAGCTTTTGCAGCTTGCGGAATAGCGAGAGCCGCGTGGTCAGAAAAATATAGTAAGGAAACTAGTAATTTAAAATGTTATCTTGATTAGGCATGATTTCCGCAAATGGATAAAACAGTAATAAGCGCTTGTTTTATGCCATTTTTTGCGGTGGGAGTCACGACACAATTGTGAAGCCTGCTAGTAGGTGGCTGAATCAGGCTGAAAACAACCTGGGTGTGACACACGATAGAACTTGCCGGGAGTCGAAAGAATGTCTATCTGGGACGCAATTGGCAATGGCCTGGAATTCGGGAAGACCGAAGACAATAAAGGAAAACCACTTTTAGCAACGACTTTCACCGCCAATTTCGGCGATACTATCAATACCCTGATGGGTGGGGGCAGGTTCACCAACCTGATTGGCTCGGATGCCAAAGTGGTCTTCGATTGGCAAGAATTGTTTGGTTTGGAAAACAAATGGTGGACCGCCTTCCAGGGCCTCGGTGGTGATGCCCTCATGGTATACGGCAACAAAACAGCCTTTCATTATTCTGGAATAGCATTTACTTCCCGTCGTGGAGAAAAACCTCCTATAAACTTTTCAGACACGGCAACTATGAATTTGGAGGCGGCGGCGAAAAGGAAGGGTGTCTTTATAACCGTTGGCGTTGGAATAGCTGCGATAGTTGCCTTGAGTGTGACAGTGAGGGTCAAATACAGCAACTTTCCGATGAATAAGGAGAAAACCGAGCTGGAAGAACCAGATGACGAATTGGCAAAAAACCTGATATGCGGCTTTTTTGTGATTTGTGAGGACCGGTGGCTTCTGTTTTTAAGGCACCTTGATATTGGTTTGCAGATGGAAAAAGTTTTTGGAGACAACATAATAGCCTGTAAGGCGAACCTTAAAATAGCAGAAAAAAATTTAAGAAAACAAGAGATGATAGTAGAAGCATATGGGGATGGGGTAGATGAGCAGTTTAGTGAAATAAATAAAGAGAGTATCGAACTTTTGCAACAAATAAGAGATGCTGCGCGAGCAGCTTACAGTAAGTCATTATTTGCTAATACCTCGGATTTATATTGTTATCTTGAATAGCGCGGACTTTTCAAATGGATGAAGCCTTGTAAGTAATTGCTTTATGTTATTTTTGCGGTCAGGGTCATAGAACAATTGTGAAGTTTGCTATAACAATGGTTTTATCCTAGGACGAGGATTTTTGAAATGGCAACATGGAATAGCCCAAATGATACCCATTACGATTTGGGAACGGAGATTCAGATCAGCGCCCTCAATGGGGTCGTGATCATTCAGTCTCACAATGCCCTGTCAACGGGGTATATCAAGTTCGAGGCTGATCAGTGGATCAGCCAGTCGGTGGGCACGGCCTCCCTAGAAATTTTTAATGAGTTGGAAAACGGCTCGATCATGCTGGGAACTTCCGGCCCCGCAGGGACCATTTCCCTGTGTACACCCGGGCCAGGATTGGCATCAAGCCTTGGGTTGAGCCCCGAGGGATTATTCCTTTGCAGCGGCCCCGGCGAAGCTCCGGCTGCCATCACCATGAACGCCGAGAAACTGGAACTCTCCATGGGCCCGCCCGGGACCAGCAGCATGATCACCATGACCGATGAGTCGATCACCTTCAAGGTGGGCGAGGTAGTCATCAGCATCACGCCCGAGGGGATTGTCAGCACCAGCCCCACCGTCGAGGTCAACTGCGAGGACACCAACATCAGCATCAGCGCCGAGGGGATCAACGAGCAGGTGGCCGAGGTCACCCGCGAGATGAATGTCGAGGGGCACAATTTCACCGCCGCCGAAACCGAGTTCAATGTGGGGGTGGAAGGTTTCGTCTCCGAGGGGCCCGTCAAGGCCAGCGAGACCGAGGCCGCCGAGGGGCAGAACAGCACCATTCATGCCAATATCGCCGACGCCATGGACACCCGGATAGGCGCCATCCTGGTAACGGCGTGACCGGCAGCTCCGCTTCGCAACAGGTGATCATTCGGGAGATTCCAAAATGGTTTATGAATTGCCGCCTTCGCTGAATATCGATTCCCAGCCTTTTCTTGAGATGGTTGGCAAGATCCAGGCGGAGATACAAAAAACCTTGTCTTTGTCGCTTCTGGTATCTGATAGGGAGTTGCTTACGGGCGTCAGCAAGAACCTGGATCAACAATTGGCCGAGTTCAATGCTTTGGTACCTGCCACCATCGAGCAGGCCGAGGCGCGCTATCAGCAGACCAGAAATGATTTTGTGCAATTGCAGGTGGACCAGGCCGCGCACGCCAAACGGGCCGAGGAGGTGCTGGCGGAAATGCGGGCCGATATTGAAAAGAGCAAGCTGGCGGCAGAGGCGGAAAAGGCCAAGCCCAAATTTGTGCCGTTGAAACCGCGCAGGGCTACCCCCGCTAAAAAGGCGCCGTTCGATTTCACGCCGGGCAAGGACCTGGTGGACTATCTCATTGTCGCCAAAAAGAAAGCTGATAGCCCTTCCGGCGTCCGCAGGCGGTTGAGAAACATCTGGGAAGATTGGGACACCAATGAATCGCAGACTCCCGTGAAAACTGAGCAGGCCCATCCTGAAACACCCACGGCGGGGACTGCTCAACCCGCAGGTGCGCACACTCCCCATGTTGTCCCGGACCATAGGGCTGAGGATTTTCCGGATCCCTACCTGGAAGAGCATGAAGAGCATGATGAGCATGAGGACCCGTTGGACAGGCCCATGGATCCCTCCAAGATTTTACGCAATATCTGGGAGTAACCGTTCACCGGAAAAGCGATTCAGCTTTATGGTGAGTAATGGTGCCCTTTATGTATTGGTAAATTTGAGTGCGATAACCGTGTCAGGTTACAGGCTGAATTTGCGGCTTTTGTTGAGCGAACGCAAAAGCGGATCAAGGGCCTCGAGGAGAAGCTGGGCAAGAACTCGAGCAATTCTTCGCTGCCTCCCTGGACGAATCCACCCGGCTCGAAGAAGCCCGTGGTGAAGAAGTCGATGGGCCCGGTGGCCCGTTGCCCAGCCGGGTCGGCCATACCAGCCTTTCTTTCGATTCCCGCTGAGCCAGTTGCAGGGTGTCGTCCATCATTCTCGCAAGTCCTGCCAAGGGTGCGGGGCTCGCTGCCGAAGGCGAGTGGCGAAGCGGGCGCGTGTGGTTTTGCTGCAAGAAGGCGCGCTGTTGATATTGGAAGGCGATGGTGATTTTTTGAGTATGGCTGAAGGGGTTGGTGCAACGCCCAGGCTGCTTGGGTTACTACCCAGCAGCTTCATTAAAAGGCATTCTGCACTGGGTCACCGAAGGGGCAGGGTTTGGCTTTTATTGGCCCAGCGGTTCCACGCAAGAAGCTGATTTATCTTCAACCAGCGGGAGTCATGTCGATGGGTCGCAAAGCTGTCGGATTTTGTGTTGTGGCCTGCCTGATGCTGGTGGGGTTATCGCATCCTGCGTGGAGCCAGGCCCCGGCTTAAAAGCCCGGCTGTCGCAGGGCGCCTGGCGCGCTTACTGCGCGAAATGCCCCGGACGAGCAGGAAGATCAATCCGGCGGAAAGGATAAGCAGGCCGATCCCTAAAAGTGGACGGTAAGTCACCCAGCCAATGCCAACCGTAATCAGCCACAATGGCAGGGCCAGCAGGAAAGCCAGGGATCCCGTACCGTAAGCAACGAGCGTGCCAAAAAACGGGACGATATCGGCCAGAACCGACATTGGGCGGAACAACAACAGCAAGCCGAATAGAAGCAGCAGGAATCCAGCCAGGCGCAGGAGCCACGTGATCAGGTTATTGTCATCATTGAGCTGCTGGAAAAAGCCGTCTTTGGAAGTGTGGCCGGTGCGTAATTCAAACAGATTTCCACCGCGTCGAGTCGTGTAGGGGGTGAATGATGTCCCTTCCTGCATGGCGAGCAGGTCACAGGGACCACTGGGAACTTGCTGGAAGTGAACCCGCACATCGCCAATCTCCGGGCTGTCATCGTTGACTCCCGCATAAAATTCGCCGCGGACCACACGCCACCGTTTTGAGTCACCGTCCGCGATTCCGGTGGGTGGTTTGCTGCCATCAACAGGCAGAGGCTGAGTGTTCTGGAACGATGCTTTCAGAGCCTCAGGAATCTGGAAGGCCCCCAGATGAATGACTGTTGCGACGAATTCCGCAGCCGGGCAGGGGAATTGTTGCGGATTCACGTGGCCTTGCGACTGGTGGAATACCGAGGAGTTGATGACATCGGTCGACCATATTTTGGAATAACTGTAAGTTTTTGTCGTGGTCTCGCCCCCGCCGATATTCTTCTTCGTCTCTGTCTGTTCCGTTTCTTTCCACAGGTACATTTCAACCACTCGCTTCAGGCGGAGCGCACCCTTCGTTGTGATCCCGAACATCGGGTCGCGCAAAGTTTCGTCGGTGGTGGCGGTCCCCGATGCAAAAACGAGCTTCCCTTCTTTTGCCGGATCGATCACCGCGACATCCACGGTTTCCACATTTTTCTGGCCTTCTTCGAGATCCTGGGCTCGATGCACTGCCCGGCCTTCATTCATAAACAGGATGGGAAAAGCCACCACAAAAAGGAACAACCCGACAAACATTCCGCTCAATGCGCCGCCGATCCGGCTGAACCACGATTGATAAGAGACTTCAGTCACTTCGTCGCTCATGATTCAAGCCTTTCTTGTCGCAATGGAACAACCGGCTCATTGAAGTGGACCGAAGATACCAGAAGTTGAAATGCCGTGGAAGCAGAAGTGCATCCATTTTATAGAAATGCCAGTTCCAGTCGCTGAAGCGGTCACCAATCACTGGACTGGTTTTTCGTAAACCTTCAACCGTATGTCACCAGCTGGCAAACGGGATATAAAAAGACCGGGGGGGCCTAGAGGTGGCGTCTAGGGTGATACGGGCCTCGGGGTAGGCTGTAAACCGGTCGCTTCTGCAACCGGCTCGTCTAAAAAAAATCAGGCAAATCCAAATAAAAGGAAATGTAGCCCTCCCATTTCGGGAGGGGGTAGGAGGGGGCCTTGAAGCACCCCGGACGGGGTAGGGTTTGGACAGACCGGGGCAAGGTGAGCTCAACGAACCGCCACCCCGGGCCTGCCAGACCACACTGTTCTGTGGCGGGGCCTGACAAGATTCGCGGACATCCAACTGGGGTATGACCTGGATCACTATTGTGGGTAATTGAAAGTTTCTCCGGACGGATAAGAAACTGCAGGGCAAGGCGGTCTTCCAGTTCCTCTGCGACGCTGTCACCGCATTGAGAAATGGAAAAACCATGCCTTCACTCGCTTGGGCGGTGAACGGTTACAAAAAGCATTTTTCCCATTCTTGCCCGCACAGTTTTTTGTTTTTCAGATAGTGGTGGTGTGTAATTAAGTTTTTTTGAGAGTCTCCATTATTAAATTAAAAGCCTCGTGGGTGCCGTTTTTTTTTCTGACGCTATCTGGATTCTGTTGCGAAGCCGCCGGTGTGGCGATTATTTTTTGGGCCAGATCCAGGGCGGCATCAAGGTTTGACACCGCCTCGCTAGCCAATAAACGATCGGCTTGGCGGTCGTAGACCCTTCTCTGCGGGATAGCAAGCAATGGAGTTCCCGAGTACCTCGATTCGTGGACCGAGTTGTAGCCGCCACTGCTGACCAGGAGGTCTATGCCGGGCATTACTGACAATAGCGGCCACGGGGAACAACTGATTCCCGGTGCGAATCTGATGGCCCGGATATCAAGGGAGGCAAACCGGATAACCGCCATTGCTGCTAGTTTCTGGTGCATGCGCGATGCGAATTTTGCGGCCAGTATTGCCTCGTGTCGGTTGCCACATCCGGTAACCACCACCAATGGCAAATTGTTTCCATTTGGAACTGAAAGCGAGTGACGGGACTCTTGACGGGACAGAAGTTCCCCTTGATCACAGATCATCCAGGGAGCCGTCAATGCGTGGGCCATGTGGCTCAGAGGCGCTTTTTCACCTGGCAGGATAACCAAATCAAAGGCTGGAAGCATTTTTTCCAAGTGATAACACTGCACATATTTTTGGCAGATATTGCGGTGAATAAAAACCTTCAAACCAGAAATTGTGGTTAGCAATTTAGGCAATTCACCAGCTAGGCCTCTGGGGAAGGTATCAACCAGAAAAACATCATCGGCGCCAATAGCGGCCATCCAGGCGGTGGTGGCAGCCTGTATTGCATTCTTGTCAAACTGGGGGGGAATCAGGTCAATGTAAATCGCTGGATCATCAGGTAGCAGTCTGTGGACATGTGAGCCCGATAAAGAGGACACAGAGGCGCTGTTGCTTAGAATTCGGGATTGAATCCCCATTTTGGCGGCTTTTCTTGCCAGGGAGAATGTTCTGGCAAAATGACCCATACCGCCACCCAAAGCATAAAAATGCCACACTGGATCTCACTATCTGTGCTGGGGAGTCAATCAACTGGCCCCCATATCCGTTTCAAAATCATTGCCAGAATCATCCTGGAAAGCCTCGCTGTCGCCTTCTGTGAAATCAGCGGGATCATTTCCAAAGTTGCCGTCCCCATCATCTGGCGCAATATCTTCTGTGAAGTCGCCATCCCCCAAATTAGACGCGGAATCGTCGGAAGGATCCACTCCGGGTTCCGAAATAGTCACCCGGGGATCGTTGTTTTGAAAGGAATTTGTCGACTGATAATGGTGATACCGGCTATGGTATGCGGTAGGGTAAATGGAATCATTAGGTGTTTCAGAGCCAATATCACGAGATCTTAGGCAGATGGCGCACTGGGTTCCCATCGGAGTCTGGTGTCCATGGAAGTCGCAAACGCATTTTGCGCACACCACGCAACGATCAACAGACGGGCGGTCGCATAGGTGTTTGAACAGGAAACCTGATTTTTCTTGGCAGTTCCCCTCAAAATTATCAAGATCCTGCATGAGTGCCTCCCGGGCGGGAATAAGTTGAGGAATTATGTAACAGCTTGAGTGTGTTGATTGGTTCAGGCATTGCGCTTTTGATTTGCAAGATTCAGGATTTCGTACAAGCTGAGCATTGCCAAAGCAATTAGCTCCAGGAAATCAACACTACCTTTGACTGGCTTGGCTCCGAAACTCCATTTTTCGCTGGTGCTGGCTGTGAGTTTCAAGCTTGTATTGCTGATTTCAAGGGTTTTCAATGTTGCCCAGGTTGGCAAACCTACAAGCGATCCAGCCTTGTTCCTTATTCTGTTGAGTTGGCAGTTGGTTCCTGGTTTAGCAAGAAATTTTACCGTGGTAATAGTGGTGCTTCGTTCTCTGATGCTTTTTCGCTTGTGTGGTCTGTACCGGGATTGAAATCGCTCGGCAACAAGCAAATTAAATCGGGTACCATCGGTCATTTTCCCACTCATGCGGAGCCAAGGATCATAGTAGTGGGAAATTGTCCAGGGCCCTTGTTTATTTTTATGAGTCAATTTTTCTTTTTTGTTATGTGCAGACAAGTCCAGGGAAAGCTGTAGCAAGGCACCCTTGCCCATATCACAGCCAAAAAGCCTGATTGATGCCAGGGCTAAGCCGATTTTTTTTCCGCCAACAAGTTTTTTTTCGAGGAAAAAAATACGGAAACATAGACAGATGGAAATGGAAAAAGCTGCAGCAATACCGAATGCTTTTAGATCGAATGTGTTTCGTTGAAAAAACATGGAAAAAAGGTCATTGCCGAATTTTTCCATGCTTCCACTATATGCAACCAGAAAGATGACAAGGCTAAAAGCCCATAGCAATATTATTATGGCATATGTGTAGCTGATTTGAAGCGGAATCCGTACTGAAACGAGCTTGTCAATTTTGGCAATAGCAGTTGCAATTTCGGAACAAGATCCTTTTATTTCCAACCGGCCTTTATTCAGAATCGAATTGCAGTCGATTTCTCGCATGATTGGATTCCCTGTTGGAAAGGTCCGTACACTATTGGTTAAAAATTAAATATGTCAAGTCCTAGTGTGGTGTACACTTCTTTTGATCGGTTTCCGGCACCCAAGGGTGCCTCGACGCATATTTCAGCCTTTGTAAAGGTTTTGGTGGAGGAGCAGGGTGAGCTGGATTTGGTCACGGCGTCACCTGAGAGAAATCATTTTCCAACCACCAGCATGCGTCGTTTGGGTGCAGATCGTTTTCAAATTCGCCACACTGAATTGCCAACACTCGGTCAATCCCTGACGGAAAGGGTTTTGGGTTTCCGAACCCAGCTTCGGTATTGGTGGGGGGCACGCAAACCAAAATTCGCCCACATACGATCCATTTTCGAAGGATACCCCATTGCCAAAGAAAAAAAGGCTTGGTGTGAAAAACTGGTTTATGAAGTCAACGGCCTCCCTTCCATCGAGTTGAAGTATCGCTATCCACGGGTTGCGGATGACCCGGAATTGATGCGGAAAATGCTTCAGCAAGAAAGAATTTGCCTGAAGGCTGCCGATCTGGTTATCACTGTCAGTGAAGTCAACGCAGAGTATCTGATCCGGCACGGTGGAGATCCTGCCCGGATTCATGTGATACCAAACGGAGTTGAGACTGTTTTATTCCAGTATCAAGCTCCACGATTGGACAAGCTGTCATCCATGGTGATTCTGTATTCGGGAACTTTTTCCAAATGGCAGGGCTTGGGTGTTGCAATTGAAAGTTTGTCGCTGCTCCGGGCGGAAGTGGATGCCAAATTGATAATTGCTGGATCCGGCAAAGAAAGGGATCAGTTAGACTTGATGAGATATGCCCACCGGCTGGGGGTGGCTGGTTCCGTGGAGTTTAGGGGCGGAATTCCTCAGGACCAATTGGCTGATTTACACCATGAGGCCGATGTTGTCCTGGTTCCTTTGATTTCGAACGATCGCAATTTGGTGCAAGGCTGCTGCCCCCTGAAATTGTTGGAGGCGATGGCCAGCGGCACTCCGGTCATTGCCAGCGATCTTCCTGTTGTGCGTTGTATCGCTACTGGTGGACGGGAAGCGATGCTGGTTCGCCCCGGTTCGGCAAAGGCTATCAAGGAGGGGCTTATATATCTGCGTGACAACCCTTGTTTTGCCAGGCAACTTTCGCTTAATGCCAGATCTCGCGTGGAAAACCATTTCACTTGGACATTGGCTGGGCAAAAATTGCGGCAAGCTTATCGAACCATTTCCTGATTTTCACGCCTGATCTTTTTCAGCATTGTGGGAAAAGATCATGGATTACTTCTTGAAGGCAGAGATTTTCCTGGTCGCTGGAGAAGTTTAAGCAGACATGGTGTCTGGCAGCATGGCCAATACTTTGCCGCTGCACTTTTGACATGGAAAGCAATTCCAGAACCGCCTCACCCAATCGGTGGAGTTCTGTTCTTGGTAACAAAAAACCAGTCTTTCCTGATTCTACAACTTCTCTTATGCCGCCCGCGTCACTTCCCAGCACCAGTAATCCACAAGCCATCGCTTCCAGCAGCGCATTCGGTAATCCTTCCCACAGGGATGGTTGCAGGAAAACATCACAAAGACGGAGGTGCCGGGCGATTTCCGAGGGAACTTCAAGGTGGCCTGTGATGATTAGGCGGTTGAAGTCTTCCGGGGATTGTGCCGCGAATGTTGCAAGTGCAGGTTGGTCGCGCGAACGGACCTCACCTATCACCAGAAGGCAGGCAGGGCGGTGTCGGCGCACTTCACAAAATGCTGTTAGCATCTGGTTAAGGCCTTTTTTTTGCCTTAGCTCACCAGAAAAACCCAATACCAACTCGTTATCACGGATTCCCAGTTTTTCCCGCAGGTGCGCGTCCGGCAGGCCTGGTTGAAAAACAACTGAATCCACACTGTTGTAAATGACCCGGATGGAGTCCCGGTCAGTGCCAAGCAAAACCTTAACTTTTCTTGCGATATCGCCTGAGACAGTCGTGATGGAATTTGCCCGTTCCAGTGTCCATTTCAAACGGGCAAAATCACCGGGGGGAAACATTAGCATGTCAATGTCATTGCCCCGCGCACTCACTGAAACCGGTATGCCAGCCAATTGCCCGAAAAGGACAGCTAAAAAACCGGCTGGTGCCAGGTAGTGTCCCCATATCCAATCGAAAGGGGCTTCGTGATGTGCTTGTTCAAGGATAGCGAGTGAATATTGCAGGGTGTGGTCCAGGCTACCGAACATTCCTACCCGGTGAACGGTGATTGATCTTCCGTTCTGGCCATCAGCCTCAATGCGGACCAAGCGTCTTTCACCAACCCGAAGGGATCTGGTCCAGGTTAGAACCTCGACTTCCATTCCCATTTTAGCGAATGCGCCAACTGTCCTGCTGGCACTACGGGCGACCCCGCCAATATCCGGAGGAAAGCGTTCCGTGATAAAAAGCAATTTTTTCTTGTCTGGATCATTCACTTGGCTGGCCAGGGACTGTTTCATGGTTTGTTAAAAACCCTTGCAAAACAAGAGGAGAATTCCATTTCGGACACTGGGGCATGCTTCTCATGGAAAAGAACAGAAAATTATAAAAACGTTTTATCTACCATTTTTTGATACCAGAGCAACTACACAAGTGTGAAACTTATTCCAAAGATACGAAGATTTTTTGGGACCAAGGAAGCAGGCACAAAAGGAGCGAAAAAAAGAGCAGCAAGGTTTCAAGCTGTTTCCGGATGGTGGTGCATAACGGACTCCTACGCACAAACTACAACAGGTGCAGCCTTCGTCAACCTAATGCCTGATTTTTCCTTAACTGGCCCGCCTTGCCAGTGAATATGCCTGATCCATTGCCATGAAAAAAGTCCGGGAGCACATGCTCTCCCGGGCCTTTTGAATAACAGGAACCTCTGTCAGGCCTTGGGTGCCTTCTTTTCAGCGGCTTTGCGGGCCTTGTCGGCCTTTTCCTCAAGAACGGCCTGGGCGCCGCCAATCGGGCGATAGGCATCCGGAAAGGGCTGCAACTGACATGGTTCAGGCCGATATTGTGGCAGAACTTGACAGAATCTGGCTCACCGCCACGCTCGCCACAAATGTCAATCTTGAGATCCTTCTGCACCTTACGGCCCTTTTCGAATGCGATACACATCAGTTGGCCAATGCCTGCGAAATCGATGACCTGGAAGGGATCTTTCTTGAAGATGTCTCCTTCGATGTACTGCCTCACAAAGGAGTCATAATCATCATGACTGATCCCCAAGCCTGTCTGGGTGAGGTTGATGGTGCCAAAGGAGAAGAATTGGGCGATCTGGTCGGCTGCCATGACTGCGCGGGGCAGTTCGATCATGGTGCTCAGCATAGTAAAACTTGTTGTTACTCTCAAATTTAGTTTTCTCGGTTTTTTGGCCTGGGAGTTGAAAGAGAATTGGCAACTATATAAAGCCAATCAGGCCAAAGACGATGGCCGGCTTCCAGCATGCGGGAAGCACGGGGCATTAACGGCAGCCACCGGTGGTGAGCCTACGCGCTGATTCCGGCTTCACTTCGCTAGTTGTGCGGGGCCCATCTGAAGCGGGACCACTGGGCAGGATTGTCGGCCCGAGAGTGCTGGACAATAACTACTCATTTTACCGTTGAGCGTTAGCGGTTGCCAGCGGCTCTCTGACGCCGCGAGTCCCCCATCGCTGTTGACAGACTTCTATCTCGAGTGCCATCTCGAAGAATGCGCCAGCAAGGGCGGCCAATTCCGATCAGGAGGCGTGAATGCGTATAGATCCGCTTGCTTACTCGCCTTCCACAATGGCCACTTCAAGCCTTGCTTTGCCTTCCCCGCCATTTCCGCCTCACCCCTAGACCCAGTGAATAGCGATAAAGGATCTGCACCTGGTCTTTGGCCAGGGAGGCGAAGCCAGGCACTTCCGGAATGGGACGAACGAAGGAATCTTCCCCTCCAGAACGCCGTTGGCTTCCTCTTCCCCCCGCCGCCGGCAATGTGGTAGGACGCCGGGAATCGAACCGGCTGGTTTTCTGATGGCGGAAGGGTAGGTCG
>Ga0255133_1000441_pt1 | contig 12317 bp, 10 predicted proteins | sample Law_Law_RepB_8d_FD_188553 | JGI IMG/M metagenome (GOLD analysis project Ga0255133, IMG submission 188553) | Freshwater microbial communities from St. Lawrence River, New York, United States - Law_Law_RepB_8d | ecosystem: Environmental > Aquatic > Freshwater > River | place: USA: New York... | reverse complement strand
CTGATAAACTGCCCGCATGAACACCATGGAACCCATCGAGCGTACCGGCAGCCGGCATATGCTCATCGCTCAGTTCTGGATCCTCTTTGGATTTGCGCTGTTTCCCGTTATTTTGGGGCTTTTGTACCTTCTGCCCACCCGCCAGCCATACAAGCCCGATGGCATTCCGTGGCCGCCCAACGATGAGTGGATTGGCCCCACTGTTTTGCCAATCGCAGCCATCACTCTTCTATATTCCTACGCCGTCTGGCTGTCAGGTTCATGGCTGATGCGATTACTGGTGCTGCCCTTTGCTCTGGGAATTGTTCTTGTCCTGCCGGGCACCACCGATCTGATGCTTCAAGTTTTGCCGCGTGATGCTTCCAGATTTTTGATCATTCTGTCACTTTGGTGGGCCGCTCGAAGCGTTGTTGCATTTTTTGGTTTGGCCATGCCCCATGTTTCGCGTTGGCGAAGCGCGGCACCGCCATTGGCAGGATGCATTTTGGCAGCAATACCTCTCGATTTGGATTCTTTGTTTTGGTTTCGTTTGGTTCTTATTTGGGCTGCCGGACTGGCCATTGAGTTCGACGGATTCAGGCTGCGTCTGAAATCGCTCACCGGACAGCCTGCACCAACCGGTTGATAGCCCCGGCATCTTTCACGCCGGGGCTGATCTCCACCCCGCTAGCTAAATCCAGCCCCCATGGACGCACCACCCTCATCGCCTCGGCTACGTTATCGGGCTTCAACCCGCCTGCAAGCACAACCGGAATGGGCCATTCTGTTGGGTTAATGGCATGCCATGGAGCCCTTTGGCCAGTTCCCCCGTGCATTCCCGGCAAATGACCATCGAGAATCACCGCAACAGGGGAACAGTCAGCAGCAATGCACCGATCTAGCAAAAGACGCACAGTGCCAAAACCAGATTCTGGATGAGCTCCAGAAGCAAGAATCCAAGGCCTGGGAGGCCTTTCAGAAGGCGGTTGGGTTAATCCATGGAACTGCAGAAAGCCAATCCATGGGTGGGCTTCGATCAAGTCAAAAACCTGTTTCGGGCTTGGATCAACGAAAAGCCCTACCGCCGTTAACGACATAGGCCATACGCGAGCTAATGCATTCAACTGTTCTTCAGATATGTAGCGCGGAGATTTGACGTAACAATTAATCCCAACAGCATCCACGCCGGCCTGATAACAGGCTACAACGTCTTCCACACGCCTCACCCCGCAGACCTTGATCCACGGGGCGCCATGTAGGCATGTCAGGCCGCCTGAGGAGTGCTTTCGGCTGTCGCATCCTTGATCCATGATTTTGGGATCTGCCTTCGTGTCGTATCGCAACTGTAACACCAGTGCTTAATGCTAGTGTCTCCCACTTGCCAGACAAAGTACGCGCGGCGGTTATTCACCAGTGTCGGGAAACCGACTACTCCCAGATCCTGATCCATCAGCGTCAGCCGCATGGTTTCCAGTTCTAAATAAGCGGCTCGCAGTTCGCGGCGGCATTCCGCCTGACGGTCTTTCAAGCTGTACGATTTGGCGCGATGAGCCCAATCCATCTGGCGCGTGTCCGGCAGTTGGCCTAGAAGTGCCTCGGTATTCTCGAGGGCTTTCGTCCAGTCAATGACATCACGGACGATCATGGCTACCAATGGAAGCATCGACTGTGCCTCCTCCCACGTCAGGATTTCTCCCAACGCGGAACGACCACCGGGCCATTGACTTGTTGACTGATATTCGGCGAAACCGCTCATGGACCACCCTCAGGCCGGTTGACCGTGTTGGCGTCGAACACGCCCCAACCGAAAGAAGGATCGGAGAAATACAGGCCCTGCCTGAAGCGATTGAATGCGCTCCCAGCCAACTCTATCCACCGATGTTCGGAACCAACCGGTGAGGCCGATCATGCCGGCGGAACGGTTTGGAAAACCAGAATTCGCTCATCATTCCTTCCAGCGCACAAATCCCTCAAGTGCGTAGAACTCTGGAAGGCCAAGCAGGTCGTAGGTCTCGGCCGTTTTCTTGTTCCGGTCTTCGGCACGCTGCCAGAACTCGCGGCGGTCGCTTCCACCGGGGAACATAGCTTTGTCTTTCTGGGACTGATGGCGGAAAATGGCCATTTTCTTTCGTTCCACGTCTTCGGGGCTCAGGGGAACAACGCGCTCCACTTCGTGCGGCTGCCATTCTTCCCACGCGCCTCTGTACAGCCAAACCTCAAATGCCTGACCGGTTTGACGGACTTTGCGCACAGCAGCAAAAATGGCCTCGGCGCACATGCGGTGGGTGCCGTGAGGATCGGACATTTCACCCGCCACATAAATCTGCGCTGGCTTCAAGCGGGTCAGCAAGCTGGCGATGTCTTCAATGTCCTGTGGGTGGATGGGAGCCTTGGCAATGGTGCCAGTCCGGTAGAACCGCAAGTCCATGAATTCCAGCTGTTCGGGCGGGACACCACATGCCGCTGCCCCTGCCCTTGCTTCTGTGGCACGGATCAGGCCCTTGATCTGCAGCACATCTTCCGAGTCGGACTGACCGGGATCCTTCGTTTCCAAGAAATGACGCACACGGTTTTTCACAGTCTCGGTTTGTACCGAGTCGATCCCAAAGATGCGGTTGAACTCAACCACAAAGTCCGTGAACCTCCATGCATCGTGATCGAACACAGCGATATTGCCGCTTGTCATGTAGGCAATGTGCACTTTGTGCCCCTGCTCGACCAGCCGGATCAGAGTGCCACCGACACTGATGACGTCGTCATCCGGGTGCGGGCTGAAAAGCAGAACAGTGGCTGGTTCGGCACCACACGGTGCATGGCAGATGGTGTTGGCCAGATCCGCAAACACCCGCTGACCGATGGCGCTTGCTGGCCCGCGCTCACGTACCAGTCCGTGCAGGTCGTTATTGCGAAAATCATCTTCCGACAGTTTCAGAAGTGCTTTTTTTGTCTCTTGGCAGAGGTCGATGACTGCCTTTCTTTCCAATGCAGTGGTCCACTCAACCTGTCCAACGCTCCATGGTTTACTGACGGCCGTTAGGCTGCTGGCAGCAGGTTGGTCGAGGACGAATGTGGCGTTGGCATGGGTCTGCAAGAAACTGGCGGTAATGGCTTCACTGACTCCGTCTTCCAGCGCCTTGCGGACGATTCCCGCTTTGTGTTCGCCAAATGCCAAAAGAATCACTTGCCGCGCTTCTATGATGGTGCCCACTCCCATGGTGAGCGCGAAATGAGGCACATTTTCCTCGCCAAAAAAACCACTGGCTGCATCGCGGCGGGTGACCGGATCGAGCGTCACACGACGGGTTCGGCTATGGCGCGATGAGCCTGGTTCATTGAATCCGATGTGCCCCGTGCGGCCGATACCCAGAACCTGAATTTCAATACCACCGTGCCTCTGGATCTCGCGCTCGAAACGCAGGCAGTGATCTTCCACATCGTCGGTAGGGACTGTACCGGAGAGGATGTGAATCTGATCTCGTGGAATATTCACGTGATCGAAAAACGTTTCAAACATCCAGCGGCTGTAGCTATGCTGGTCGTCCGGACTCATCGGATAATATTCATCGAGATTGAAGGTTACCACGCGGGAAAAATCGAGGCCCTCCTCGCGGTGCAGCCTGATTAGCTCACGGTAGAGGCCCACAGGAGTGGAACCGGTAGGTAGCCCAAGCACAGTATTCCGGCCTGCCCCGGAATTCTGCCGGATCAAGGCCTCGATCTGTCGCGACACTTGGCGCGCGGCATCGTCGCTTGTGGCAAAAACCTGAGTAGCAATGCGGGTTCTGGGCAACGAAAGCGGTTTCATGGTGGCGATTCCATCACGAACGGGTCTGGAAGGTTGGCGGGATGCCTAACCCTCAATGGCAAGCCAGTTGCTAGAATAGTCATTGCGACACAAATGGCAGTAATTCATTGTGTCTGAATCAGGATTTAAGCCCAATGATGGAAATAGTTGTCAACGGTGCGCCGCATTCGATTCCGCACGGGACTACGGTGCTGTCGCTGCTCGATATCATCGGGCTGAAACCGGGACGGGTGGCGGTGGAAGTGAATGGGTTGGTGGTGCCTGCCGCATCACATGCCTCAGCTCTGATTGCTCCTTCCTCCACCATCGAAATTGTCACCCTTGTGGGAGGCGGTCAACCTGTGGACAGCGACCTTGTTATTGGCTCTTTTCGCTTTAAAAACAGGCTTTTTACCGGGACCGGCAAATATGCCTCGCTCGAACTGATGGCTGCCTGCCTCGACGCCAGTGGCTGCGAAGTGACCACTGTTGCCGTGCGACGCGAGCGCTTGGTTGATGCCGCTGGCCGCAGCATTCTTGATCATCTCGATCTCAACCGCTTAACCATTCTTCCCAATACTGCTGGTTGCTTCTCTGCCGAAGACGCCATCCGCCATGCGCGCCTCGGCCGCGAACTTCTCACCAATTTGGGGAATCCGGGAGCTTCGTGGGTGAAGCTCGAATGCTTGGGTGACACAAAAACGTTGCTGCCAGACCCTATCGACACTCTCCGCGCCACGGAAATTCTGGTTTCTGAAGGATTCACCGTGCTTGTTTACACCAGCGACGACCCTATTTTGGCCCGGCGGCTTCAAGCCGCTGGTGCCGCTTGTGTCATGCCTGCTGGAAGCCCTATTGGCAGTGGTCAGGGAATTCTCAACGCCAACAATATCCGCATCATTCTGGAAGACCTAAAGGGCAGACAAGCCGATTATCCTGTGATTGTCGATGCGGGAGTAGGCGTTCCTTCCGATGTCGCCTTTGCCATGGAACTGGGCTGTGACGGCGTACTGTTGAACACCGCCGTGGCGCAGGCAAGGGATCCATGGCGTATGGGACGCGCTATGGGGCTGGCATGCGAAGCAGGTAGGCTGGGTTTCCTTGCCGGGCGTATCCCCAAAAAGCTCTACGCTCAGGCCTCGAGCCCCACGGAAGGGATGATTACCCCGGCCGCACGCTAGCAAGATCCCTTGCTGAGATTGCCCGCGAGCATCACAATAGTCTTTTGGTTCTGGGATTGCATACGAGGACGGACCGATGGTCGAACGCCGTATTGAATTGAATCGCCGCTACCATCGCAAGAAAAAGATGGCCAAGCTGAAGGAACGCCTTCTGAAGGCCAAAACAAGCACCGACCGCGATACCATCGTCGCCAAGATAATGCGTATTAGCCCTTGGTGGAATGAAGAAATCGCCATGGCTGGCAAGCAGGGCCGTATGGCCGCTTCCGCTCAGGCTGGCGGACCGAAGACGAAGGGCAGCTCGCAGCGTCCTGCTGGCGGTCCACGCCGCAAGTAAGCGTTTGTTTGCCTGAAAGACACCAGACATCCTTCGTGTTCCGGAGGCTTCGCCATGGATTGGTTGCCCGTTGTCAAGGCCCGCCGGGCGGAATCAGCTGGCAGTCATGTCGAGATTCGCGGCTGGGTTCGCACCCGCCGCGACTCGAAAGGCGGATTCAGTTTTCTTGAAATCAACGATGGTTCCTGTTTGGGAAATCTTCAAGTCGTTGTTCCCGCTTCGCTCTCCAATTACACCACTGATGTTTTGCGCCTATCTGTGGGTGCCAGCGCTATCGTTCGTGGAGAGCTAAAGGCATCTCCAGGCAAAGGCCAATCCACGGAATTGGCAGCTACCGAAGTAGTGGTTCTTGGTCTGGCAGATCCCGCTACTTATCCCCTGCAGAAAAAAGGTGCCAGCCTCGAATTTCTGCGCACAATCGCACACCTGCGCCCACGCACCAACACATTTGGCGCTGTCTCCCGAGTCCGCAACCAAGTCTGCGCCAGCATTCATGCTTTCTTTCAGGAACGTGGATTCCTGTACGTCAACACACCCATTATTACAGCCAGCGATTGCGAAGGTGCCGGGCAGATGTTCCGTGTCACCACGCTTGACCCGGACAAACCACCACGACTCCCCAACGGCACGATCGATCATTCCCAAGATTTCTTTGGGAAACAAACGCATCTAACCGTTTCAGGCCAGCTTGAAGGTGAAACACTGGCATGTGCGCTGGGCCGCATCTACACATTTGGACCCACGTTTCGTGCCGAGAATTCCAATACCACACGTCACCTCTCGGAATTCTGGATGGTGGAACCGGAAGTTGCGTTCTTCCAGCTTGAAGACAATATGGATTTGGCGGAGGCATTTCTGCGCCGTCTGGCAACCGATGCTCTGAACAACTGTCAGGAAGACATCGACTTTTTTGTGGAGCGGGTTGATCCCCATGTGCGAACCACGCTGACGGCGCTGGCAGAACAGCCCTTTGCCCGGATTTCGTACACGGAAGCCGTGGCCAAACTCGAAGCATCGGGTGAGGCTTTCGAACACCCAGTCAAATGGGGAATCGATCTGCAATCGGAACACGAACGTTGGCTGACTGAAAAACACGTGGGTCGCCCTGCGATCGTTCACGACTATCCAAAAGAGATCAAAGCATTTTACATGCGACTGAGCGACGATGGCCGCACGGTTCGGGCGATGGATGTATTAGCCCCCCGCGTGGGTGAAATCATTGGCGGTAGCCAACGGGAAGAACGCTTACCTGTTTTGGAAGAGCGCATGCGCGCCAGTGGATTGGAACCGGAAGCATATTCTTGGTATCTCGATCTTCGCCGCTACGGCACAGTCCCCCACGCTGGCTTCGGGCTGGGGCTAGAGCGCGCAGTCCAAATGATCACCGGCATGACCAATATCCGCGACGTCATCCCGTTCCCCAGGGCCCCACGGTTGGCGGATTTTTAAATATATTAGAATCGCGAATTAATCTGATGCGATAACAAAGGGCTGTGCAAAACAAAAATGCGGGCAAGCCACGCTTCCGCTTTGCCCCTTCTCAATCAAAAAATCGATACCACACAATGCAGGCCAAGGCTGAGAAGGCGTCGCGGAGGCCGATTTTTTTGCCTTCAGCGTAGGTGCGGCCAGCGTAGCTCACCGGGACCTCGTAAATGCGGCAGGTTGGTTTCCGGCGGCTTACCTTGGCTGTCACTTCAGGTTCGAATCCGAAACGATTGGACCTCAGCGTCATTCCTTGCAAAATTTCTCGGCGGAATACTTTGTAACAGACTTCCATGTCGGTCAGATTCAAATTGGTAAACATGTTCGAAAGTAATGTAAGCATCTTGTTGGCCACCGTGTGCCAAAAATACAGCACCCGGTGCGACTCGCCAATAAACCGCGAACCAAACACGACGTCTGCCTTGCCCTCGAGAATGGGCAGCAGCAATTTCGGGTAATCAGTTGGATCGTACTCCAGGTCCGCGTCCTGAATCAGAATCACATCCCCTGTAGCCTTCGCAAAACCAGTCCGCAATGCCGCACCCTTGCCCTGATTTTTCTCGTGGTACACGATCACCGTGTTTTCGTCGGCCAGCGATGGTAGCAGTTCACGCGTTCCGTCTTTACTGCAGTCGTCAATGAGGATGATCTCGCACGGCACGCCTTGGGCACGCACGCGCCGCAGAACTTCAGCTATCCAGCGGATTTCGTTGTAAACCGGAATGATGATGGAGACTTTGAATCCTTCCGGGAAACGCAAAAGGCCCAAGTTGCGGCAAGCCCTTTCGCCCAGCATGGCGTAAGCCTGCTCCAACTGATCACTGGACTGAGGATTCATGCTCGACCTCTCATTCAATTCCAACCATGGTCAGATATCGGCAAGAAAGGATCGCCTCAAGAGCCAGATATTGAGCTTATGCCACCGAATTGGCAAAAATTGATCAGCGGCCGGTAAAACGCAATCTCAGCATGATTGAAATGCCGATAAGTGTCGATGAAAGTTCCATGAACTTGGCATACCCCGGTGCGGCTTGATTCGCCCGCCGTCTTTTCTTAAGGTTTGCCCCGTTCATGAGGAACACGAGGCATGGAGGCTTCGACATGGCTGCTGCTGGCAAGGGCGTTCCCCTGTGTGACATTCAGATTTCCTGCAAGGATTTGCGTCCGAGCATTGACGCCGCTGTGGCCCGCGTTCTTGATTCTGGTCAGGTAATCCTTGGGCCGGAAGTTGTAGCCTTCGAGCAGGAAGTGGCTGAGTCGTGTGGCGTGGGCTTTGGTGTTGGGTGCGGTTCAGGTTCCGATGCCCTTTCATTGGCCCTGCACGGCCTCGGAATTGGTCAGGGTGATGAAGTCATCCTGCCTCCTTACACGTTTTTTGCCACGGTTGGTGCTGTGATTCGGTGCGGTGCGACACCAGTATTTGCAGATATTGAAGCCGAAGGTTATGGCATCGATCCAGCATGCGTTGCCGACAAAATCACCCCCCGCACCCGCGCTATCATGGCCGTTCACCTTTTCGGCCAGACCGCAGACATGGAACCGCTTTGGCGCATTGCCGAGAAGCACGACCTCTTGGTGATCGAAGACGCCGCACAATCCATGGGAGCGCGGTATCAAGACAAGCCGGTAGGTAGCCTTGGGGCACTCGCTTGTCTGAGCTTTTACCCCAGCAAGAATCTTGGTGGTTTTGGCGATTCAGGCATGGTGGTGACAAACGACTCTGAAACAACCCGCACCATGCAGATTTTGCGTGGTCATGGGATGGATCCGCGTTATTACCACAAGATGGTGGGCTGGAATGCGCGCATTGACGCCCTGCAAGCTGCCATGCTGCGCGTCAAGCTTCCCCATTTGAACTCATGGATCGAACAACGCCGTCAGGCGGCGTCTCGTTACATGTCATTGATCCAGCGGCAGGGGCTCGACGGGCTTTTGGAGACGCCTTCAGAACTTCCCAATCGCATGCATACCTACAACCAGTTTGTTGTAAGTGTTGCCCATGGAAAACGAGATCAACTTCTGCAATCGCTGCGAGCGCAAAGCATTGGCTGCGAGATCTACTACCCGCTGCCACTCCACTTGCAGGAATGCCTTACCGATATGGGACACAAGGCGGGCGACTTCCCGGTGAGTGAAGCCGCCGCCAAGAGTACTCTGGCACTGCCAATCTTCCCTGGCATTACCATGGAACAGCAGGAAATTGTGGTGGGTGCCTGCGCGGCCTTCTTGCGCGCACCCGTTCGGATGGCAGCCTGACCGATTATCGGCCAGCGCCTTGCAACAACACGTAAACGCCCTTTTTATTGCTTGTGACAATGTCGAGTTTGCCGTCACCATCGATGTCGATGACGGTGAACTGGGTGCCAATACCCGAAGCATTATCGAGAGTGACGGGTGTGAACTTCATGATGCCGTCACTGCCCTTGGCGCCCTTGAGCATGTAGACAGCAGGCGCGGCATCGGAACCCGGTTCCGACTTGCCGTGCGACCACCATCGTTTGCCCGTAACAATGTCCACCGTTCCATCCTTATCGAGGTCTCCCATCCACAAGGCATGGGTCTCCGAAATCAGTTTGGGGAACAGATCGGCTTTTTGGAAAGCATTGGCAGCCCGCTGCTGGTGAGACCAGATTCCAAACTTGTGAGCGCTGCTGGAGACAATGTCGTTCTTGCCATCGCCATCGAGGTCGAGGACAACCATATCAGCGCACGCCTCGCCCAGATTCACGGGCACAAAGCTCCAAGGTGTGGTTGATTTCCGCGCACCTTCGGCCTGCTTCCAATAGCCACCTGTGCAAATAACCTCGTTGCGGCCATCCTTGTCGAGGTCACCGATGCCGAGGCCGTGGCTGAACTTAAACGTTCCTGGAATAGGTGGTTTGCCAGCTTCACTCGGGGTGCTGACAGGGTGCATTGTCCACAGATCATCTGGATTAGCAGCTGGTTCAAACCAAGCCATCTGGCCTTCGTTTTCCTTGCCCTTGGGCTGGAATCCCATTAGGAGCACGCGCTTGCCATCACCAAATAGGTCGGCGTACATCGGTGTTTCGTTGCAGGCGGAATGCCAAACCATATGGGCTTTCCATGGTTCGTCCTTGCCCTTGGGGTTCTCGAACCAGTAGCAAGGAGCGCCCGGAAAGCAGATCACCAGAACATCGACCCAGCCATCTTTATTGAAATCGTCGGCCCAGCAAGCAAAGCTGTCAGAATAGCTCTTCAAGCCATCGCCATAATCTTTTCCTGGTCGGATACGGCGCTTCTTCCAGCTTGGAGCTTCGTACCAGAACTCCCCGGTAATCACGTCGAGCTTGCCATCGCGATTCACATCGCCCACCGCCACGCCTTCTGAATTGAAGGTGGGGTCTACCGTGATCCTGCGGAATGATCCGGTTTCGGGGTCGGCTGCCATAGCGCCCAAGGCGATGGCCAGACAAGCAGTCAAATTCATGGTTGCACATCCTCGGAGAGTGGGGAGAGTGGTGGGTAATTCGTCATTATCCATGGCGGGGAGGCATCTGCAAGGGGGCACCTCGGGGCAGGTTTCAGACTTGGTAGCCTGCGGCCACAAACACGCCGCTAACAGGGGAAACAAATGGATTCAGGCGCCTCAATTCCGACAAACTGCGGGCGTTTTTCACAATCACTCGCCCACCCGCGCCAAATGCATTTCCCACCACGAAATCAGCACGGCCATCGCCATTCGTGTCCATCATGGCCACACGGATGCCGCCGGTGTAACTGTTTTCCAACGCCACGAACTGCTGCAACAAGCCACGAGTGGCCCCACTGAAAATCCGCACCCGAGATTGGCCTCCTGTGCCAGACCCAATCATCAGGTCGGCTCGCCCATCACCATCCACATCGGCCGCTGCAACAAAAACACCACCTCGGTAGGTTGAATCCATGCCATCGATTGACCAGAGTAGCCCCCCTGTGAGACCTGTATAAGCTTTTACAATGGGAGCGCTCCCGGGGCCCGCGGCAACAATCACCTCGGCGCGCCCATCGCCGTTGACATCGCCAGCGGCCACGCGAACACCCCCACGAAAAGCCACGAACGGGCTGATGGAACGCAACAACGCACCGGTACGCCCATTGAACACGCGTACCAACGCTTGGGTTCCAGAATCGGTCCCCACAATAATATCTGCCCGGCCATAAGCATCGATCTCGCCCGCTGCAATGTAAGAACCGCCAGTATAGGCAGCAGAAAATGCGAGAAAACGGCCAACCGTGCCTGCGATAGCCATTCCCGTGCGGCCATTGAAAACACGAACAATGGCCTGCATACCGGGACCAGGAACAGTAATGATATCGGCGAATCCATCACCAGTAACATCAGCCGCAGCCACGCGAACACCCCCACGAAATGATGCGGCGTAAGGCATGATGGCCATCCGCATTGCGCCTGACTGTGCATCGTACACGCGCACAACGGGTTGGCCCCCTGCATCGGCGCCCGTTACCAAAATGCCTTGCCGAACAAGGGTCGTTACCTGCCCGGTTGCTGAGCTCGAATTATTGTTATTGTTGCTATCGATTCCTGCCGCAGTCGCTTGGGCAGCCAATACTACCGAACCACTCAATCTCGGAATCACCACAACGGTCAATGTTGCGGATACACCAGTAGCCAGATTACCCACCAGCCATGTCAGTACGCCCCCTGAAACAGAAGTAGTACCCTGTGATGGCGTGACATGACTCAAAACCACAGAAGGGGGCAGTGGCTGGAAGAACACGCGAACCGATGTTGCCGTATCGGGGCCTGAATTAGTAGCAGACAGACCAAATGTAAGGCTACTACCCAGAACAGCAGGCGCTACCTGAGATAAAACCAAGCCTAGATCGAAATGTGCTGGTTCTTCACCCTGTGCAGCAAATGCTCCAACCAGACTCACATTCGATCTCGGGGCACCAGCAAAATCGTAGGCAACGTTATTACTGAGCAATCCCTCTGGAACCCTCGGTGTAACAGGCGCATCCGACCATATAAAATCGGGGATATCAAAAGGCGATGGCGGAGCGAATCCGGATGCGAAACGGTAGTCGCCATGTTCGGGGTCAACCAGAAGTGGATGAATAGAATTGATGCTGTTTTCCAGCATCACCCGATCAGCCAATGCACCGGATTCAATTCCAAGCGGATGGTCTGAGGGACCGTTCCAGATGATGTTACCCTTGATCTGAAGATTCGTGTCAGCACGGGATGGCGACGCGATATTGGACCCTACACCTGGAATCCTGTCTGCCGCCACGGCGAATTGCTGCCACTGGCTGGAAGCGCCCTCAGGATTGACAATCACGTTGTTATAAATGAACACATTTCGATTCGGAATAGGCTCATCACCACCAACTACAGTAGTGCCCCACCCACCCTGCGCAAGGAAAGTGGCACACTGTGCCTGATTACCATCACATGTTCGCGCCCCATGGACAACTTCCATCATATGGCTTCTGGCGCCAACACGGTAAAGTGTGTTGTTGGCAAGCAGTATGTTGTATCCACCGTTCACGCCGAACCCCGCGCCTTCGGTGTCGTGAACGATGTTGT
>Ga0255133_1000434_pt1 | contig 12354 bp, 7 predicted proteins | sample Law_Law_RepB_8d_FD_188553 | JGI IMG/M metagenome (GOLD analysis project Ga0255133, IMG submission 188553) | Freshwater microbial communities from St. Lawrence River, New York, United States - Law_Law_RepB_8d | ecosystem: Environmental > Aquatic > Freshwater > River | place: USA: New York... | reverse complement strand
TTACTGTTTACTGGTTTTTCCCGGTAAAGCCACACAGATTGCCCCAAAATAGGAGCCCCTGATCCAGGGGCCAAAACCGGGTCGGGCAAAGCGCATCCCGCCACAGCAACCCGGACCTGAAAATCCAAACCGGAACGGGCATAATGCCGGATCAGGTCAAGAGTGGTTCGAAGAAGCGGGGAAGGGACAGCCTGACCAGCAAAATGAACCGCCGACAGAAACTGGTTCAGCAGGGGCTTTTCGATGGGCCCGATTTTGACCAGAAAATGATTTTGAATGTCGATGATCCGCGAACCGCAAATCGCTCCACATCCCAGGCTACCAAAACGGTCCGCCGGATTGGCCTCATTTGTCAACGAAGGAATTAGAGCTGTTTGACAATCCTCATTAAGGCCCAACCACCTTTTGGCAAACTGTCCCACAACAACTGGGGTCCCCAAATAATCGGCAAGCATTGCCTGAAGGCCGGCAGCGGTGCGAACCTCCCTGGAAAGTGCTGCGCCATGGGTGATGAGAAACCGATCATCGAAGGGGTAATAGGCTGGCGAACCTGGCCTTTGGCCGTCCAGCAACTCCGCTTCTTCTTCTGTTGCGGAGGCCAGTATGGATCCTGGTAGACGGCCAATCCGACCACGCAGGCCGAGCTGGCCCATGCCAATAATCGACAGATTAGCCTCTGTGAATGGGTCAAAACCGCCCGGACGGATATTGAAATCTGATTGCATCACCACGGAAGGGCGATACTTCACCCAGGTGCGATAAAAAAGTGATGTGAGGCGATGGTTGAACAGATTCAACCATGCCTTGAAGGAATCTTTCTCAGGATTGTCTTTCTCGCGGTCCAGGTCATTGATGAGTTGGGTGTAGAAATTGGGCAGCACCCCGCTAGGCCCTTGCAGGCCAATGAAGTTGACTTCCATTTCGGGAATGATGGAAAGGGTGGCGTCCGAGTTGGCTTCTGACCTGCTCGATGGCCGGGCACGGTCAGCCCCGGCAATTTCTTGGATTTGGCTTGCTGGAAAGTTGAGTGTATTTCGGGCGGTGAACCGGACTGATTCCTTACCAGGCGGCCCCAAAAATCCGGGTTCCACCACATCTTCTTGAAACCTACGAAGCAAAAAGACGGCTTGGAAAAAATCAAATGTCCAAGGATTTTGCCGCATTTTAGCCAATAGGCTGCAATGCTCCAAACCTGGACGCATCTTAGGTAGCCAAGCTAGGTTGGCTGACCCAGCTAGGCTTGAGGCCTGGCCCAAACTACCGACCCCAGGGCTCACAGGATTGGCACCTCCCCAACCCTTGGAGGCCAAGTCTTCATTGGCAAGTCAGCCCGGTTTTGCCGTAAAGTCAAACGGGTGAAGCTGTTAATGGAGGCATACAGGCCCAAAAACCGTTCAAGCACAGTGGCAAACAAAAAGCTGCCAATTCCGTTGAACTTTTCCTGATCGAGTACCAACTCCAGATCCATGCCACGGGCAACTGCACCGCCAAAGTCTCCCCCCAACCGCGCGCTTGCCGGCTTGCCTGAGAACCCGACTAGGCCGTCGCAGGCCATTCTATTGGTGGCCGCGCCCTCAGATGCACCGTGGGACTGGCGGGTTGGATCATACAGCGAAAGAATTTCCCGCAGGGCCTCCATGCCCCGCTCTGGATCATTCAGGGCCAGGTGGTTCAAATTAAGCTGTGAAACAATTCGCCAATAGGCATCACGCCGCAATGACCGCCGCAGCGGCAGGGAAGGGGGCCTCAAAACCTGAATGCGGGAAACTGGGGCAGCTGCCTCTAAATCAAAGCGGGTTCGTTCTCCCAACTTCTGTAACTGCTCGGGCAATTGCCGGTTGGTGCAAAGAGTTTTGACCACCAAAACCTTATCGTCTGCAATGGCATCGCGAAAATCGATATCCACCAAACGAAGGAAGACATCGCTCCCGGCATCATCAAGACGGGAAGATTCCTGACGGATCAAATGCCAAAGCGACTTTCGGTTCGGTTCACCCGCACCCTTTTGAAAAGAATAAAAAGGGTAATAAACTTTGGCTGTTTCACCAGTTCCAGTAGTGCCTTCTACCGAATTGATGGACCAAACCTCCATGCCGAAGGGGTTGGTCACATCAGGAACAATGCGATATTGGGACCGGGTCCTGTCCACCACGACAGGTTCAGCTGTCCTTGGAAAAAGATTGATAACAGGAGTGCAACCTAGTCGAAATGTTCCTGATTCAATTCCCTGTTCAACCATGGATGAGGTTTTTGACAGGTACAAATAAATATCCGCAGAGCGATCAACCGAACCCAAATTCAACAACTCTTTCAGCCTGGTGAACTGAAAAAAATGAAACTTCGATGGGCACGCAAAAAATTCCGTCAAAAGGCGGAAGCCAGGGGGAGACCCAGAAGGGTAAGGCAGGAGCGCTTCTTCCGGAGATAGTCCAGCGGGCTCCAAGGCGGGACGGCCAGAAAAAAAGACAGGGGCAGGCTTGCCGCCCCCAGCAGGGGAAACCGCTAACGCAAAAGCATCGTTTAAAATTGCTTCGTACAGCATGGGGGCCAGTTGGCTGTCGGAATTGATAAACACCCGGAGCGATTCGAGGGGAATGGTCCCCAAGCGCTGGTTTCCGGTAGATTCAATTCGAATGCGTATCACTGCCGAGGTACCGCGTGGAGCGCTGATCGCCTGGGCAAATGGAGGTACAAGACACTGGGCTTCCGTGATTTTGATAGGGGCCAGATCCAAATCGAAGCAGGTTGCAAACCTGCAGGCCAGCCCTCCCACCGGCTGGGTACGCAGCATTGTGCCTCGGGGCAGGCGAAAAAGATTGGAGGAAGCTGAGCGAGTATGATCGTGGTCCAGTTGCAGAATCGCCACAGAAGGAATGGGCGAGACAAAATGAGGATAAAGCTGGTGCAGAATCCCATTGGTCAATTCTGGGAATTCATCATCCAGGCGATGCTGAATGCGCGCCGCAATGAGAGCGAACCCTTCCAAAAGGCGCTCAACATGCGGGTCGGAACTGCGGCTTGATTCCAGCAAAAGGCGGCCCGCAGTGGCCGGATAGCGAGCTGCAAATTCTTGGGACATCTGCCTGAGAAAGGCCAATTCCCGCTCATAAAAAGGATATAATTCCCGGCTCAACGAATGCTCGCCTCCCCAACCCTTGACTGACCTGTCGCGAATTCCAGCAGCGTCTCAAATACCACTTCAGGGGCCGGATCCAAGCGTAGTCGAGCTTCAACCCGAAAGTTGAGCGTGCCAGATTGAGCCCCCGAGGAATCGGTGACCAACACAGCTCTGATATTGGAAAGGCGTGGTTCGTATAGTGCTACCGATTTTTCGAGCAAACGGGCGACTTTTTGCCGGTCTTCTGGCGAAGTGGCCCGCATGCTTACGACCTCTGGCAAACCAAACCGGTATACGGAATTGGCCAGAAGAGGATAATCGTCGATCGCTTTATCCAAATTTTGCCGGGTGTTCAAAAGTTCTTCCACATCCCGGCGAACCGATGCAACCATGTCTGTGAGGGAAAATCCGGGGTTAGACTTCGTGCCTAGAGAATCCGGATCAATAATCCGGTCAAGCACCGAAGGCATCAGCCCCATTTTCCGAAGGTCGTTTCCGTCCATTTTGCCCGTCTTGCCCTTCACACAATAAACAGTGAATCAGGTCTCAGGCAGTGAATCAGGTTTTAGGCGCTGGTGACAACCAACTCACGGATGTCGCTCAAATTGACCTCATTATCACCTGCCAAGTAAACACGCGGTCCAAAACCCCGCATCACATCAGAATGCTCCTTATCAGCGGGAATCCAATCCCGCTCCCTGCCCAACTTCACCGTCTCCAAACCATGCTCGTGACTTCCCAGATAAAGCCCAGGCAGAAAAACTGGACCGGTCGATCCATCGTTCAGGGTCAAATTGGCGGGAATCCAAATCAGGTCACGCGGAAATTTGGGTGGATTCATTGCCAACGAGGCCACTTGCCCAAACGGAACCCAATAATATTTACCCTTGGCAAAAACCTCAAAAACCCCGGCAAAGACATCGTCCGCATCCCTCAAAAAGTTGAATGCTGTGCCGTTGATGGTTCCTTGAAAAGCTGGAATTTCGGCATTGGCTTTTCCCATTTTGGAAACAAAGGATGGTTTGTCACCGGCTGCTAAATCACCCAAAGCTTCAAGCCTCAGGGCAGTCGAGGCATCGGGCTCAGCAAAAAATTCGGGCTTTTCGCCGGAAAAAATATTGCGACGAGCCTGTTCCGATTGAACACATTGGCGATAATTCAAAGCAGCCAAGTGCAAATCCGGATCTTCAACGGTTAGGGCGTCCACTTGTTTCGTGGCACGATCCAACTCGCCACTAAATGCCAACAGTTCAAATAGGAACAAACGGCTGGGTTGGTCGCCCGGCTTGGCCCGTACGATTTCTATTTGTGCGGCAATCGCCTCTGCAAGATGCCCATTGCGAAAAAGTTCGGATGCATCTGCCATGGCAATTCACTCGTTATGGAAAATTTTATTAATTACTATCTGAAATAAAAAAGCCGGGGGAAGAAAAACTTCCCCCGGCTGAGGAAGCATCAACTTCTTTTATTAGACGTTGATGGAGTTGGTGGTGATATTGTAGCTGCCCGAAGTGGAGCTACCCGATGCACCCGTTGCGGTTTGCTGAGTGTAAGTCTCAGAAATGGTGGCAAAGGACAAGTTAAACTTGTTGAAGTGCCCAACGCCTGCCGCGGGGTTGTTCGGGTCAAGTGGCCCGTACTCATCGGTGAACTCAGTGAGGAACACTTCGGTCAGGTTGATGGTGAGATACACCACATTACCGCTACCGCCTGGCTTCACAAAAGCAAGTACTGCGGTGGCGTAGTGGGTACCTGATGCGCAGGCCTGCATCAGGGAAGGGGTGGATAGGTTGATGTTAGCCCGGCAATGAATGCCTTCGAACACCGCGCGACCAGCACCCGAACCGGTGGTGCCGGAGCTAACCGTGGACTGGTTTTTGACCGTCATCTTGTAATCAATCAGTTCAATCCAGTTTTGGTAGGCCGCGTCGGTGGACTCGCCTTTGGGACTGAGATTGTTGATATTCAGGAAAATACGAACGCCAGTAGCCATGGGTCACCTCAACTTCTTGATAGAAATCCAAAAAAACAAACGGTGGATTTGGGTTTACCATGGGGCCACCACCCACTTTTTGTCAATCTCACCAAGACTATCAGTGAGATCATGTGCTAGATACGGAAAGCCAAAACAAAAGGTTCAGGACTTTTTCGGAATTTCGGCCACCATGCGCATGCTGGAAGACAATGTCTCAAGTTGGAAGTGAGGACGAAGATAAGCCACGGCGTTGTACCAGCCTGGTTTACCCTTGACTTCTTCCACCTTAACTTCAGCTGCAGCCAGTGGACGACGAGCTTTGATCTCATCGCTGACGCTCTCGGGGTTGCCAACCACATAGTTGTTGATCCAGGAGTTCAGCCACTTCTCGCAATCACTGACTTCCATGAACGAGCCGATCTTGTCCCGGGCCATTACCTTCAGATAATGCGCGAAACGCGACACACTGAGAAGGTAGTTGGTCTTGGTGGACAATTCCGCATTGGCGTTCGCGGCTGGGTCAAAGTAGGTCTTCGGTTTCTGGCACGATTGGCTACCCATAAAGACTGCGAAATCGCGGTTCTTGCTATGGAGCAAGGGCATGAAGCCCAAGTTCGACAGCTCGAATTCGCGACGATCAGAGATGGCAATCTCTGTTGGGGTCTTCATGGCAATATCGCCATCATCTGTCGGGAAGGTGTGGACCGGCAGGCCTTCAACCTTACCACCGCCCTCCACTCCGCGGGTGCGCATGAACCAACCATCCTTAGAAAAGGCGTCGGTCACACGAGCCGCATAAGCCCAAGAGGAGTTCATCCACTGGTACTTCTCATTGTCCTTGCCATCTACAGCCTCCTCATAGTTGAACTCCTCGACGGGGTTCTCTTTGGAGCTGTATGGCAAACGGGCCAGTACCCGTGGCATGGTCAAAGACACATACCGGGAATCTTCTGACTCGCGGAAGGACTTCCAGGCAGCGAATTCGACCGAGTCGAAAATCTTCGCCAGATCGCGCGGCTGTGAAAGCTCGGTGAAGCTCTCAAAGTTGAACATCTTCGGGCTGGCTGCTGCCACAAAAGGCGCATGGGATGCAGCTGCAACCTGCGAAGTGAACTTCAACAGGCTGATATCCTCTGCAGTGCGGCCGAACTCGAAATCGCCCATCAACATGCCGTAAGGCTGACCGCCCAACTGGCCGTATTCTTCCTCATAGACCTTTTTGAAAAGGGCCGATTGGTCGAATTCCGAAGCTTTTTCCAAATCTTTCAGCAGGTCCTTCTTGGTCACATTGAAGACCTTGATCTTCAGTGTGTCGCTGGTTGAGGAGTTGCTGATGAGGTACTTCAAACCACGCCAAGTACCTTCAAGCTTTTGGTAAGCTGGGTTGTGCATGACCTCGTTCAGTTGAACTGAAAGCTTCTGGTCAACTTGCGCAATCCAGTGCTTGATGTTTTTTTCAACATCTTTCGAAACCACTTGCCCGGGCTGGACAACACGGTCGAGGAACTGCTTGAAGTAGTCCTTAACGCGGTCGGCTTCCGCCTGGTCTTGGGGCCTTGTGGCTGTGATAACTTGATCCAAAATGCTGGGTGCTGCCGCTGCTGCGGCGGCTGGTGCCGCACTCTGCCCCTGTTGCTCTTCTGTGCTCACTTGGTCTCACCTCCGTTATTGACGCCCAAATCCTTTGCAAGAGCTGCTGCCTTTTCAGTGCTGCCTAGCACTTCGGCCAACAGCGATTCCAGCTTGTCGTTGCCTTCCATTTTATTGAGTAACTGGCTGAGACGCTGGCGCATGTCCAACAACTCTTTCAACGCTGGAACCTGCTCAGCAACCTTGGCGGGGCTGAAATCATCTAGTTTATTAAAGTTGAGTTCCACCCCGAACTGGGTGTTGTCATTTGTCAGCTTGTTGTCGACTCGGAAAGACAGTCGCGGTGCCGAGCGGGACAGGACATCATCGAAGTTATCGGCATCGATATTGACAAATTTGCGTTCTTTCACTGCCTTGAGGGGATCTTTAGGCTGACCGGAAAGGTCAGCAAGAACTCCAACCACAAAAGGCAACTCCACCTTTTGGAGGGCACCATTGGTTTCAACATCGTAAGTGATTTGAACACGCGGCCGGCGAACCCGGTCCAGCTTGTGCTGTAAACTCTCGGCCATGAAAGCCTCCCAATCAGAACCCTAAAATGAATAGGAAATGACCCGCCAACTCTTTACTACAGGAGTCGAATTAATATTGCTAGGATTCAGTCAAATAAATTTACAAACTATTTGGCTAATTCCTTCAACTTTTAGTGAAGGGGCTAAAACGAAATCTAAATGAACAAATCATGAACGAAATCGATCTTGGTGCAGCTTTGTGAATAAACCATTAAGTGTTGACTTGGCTTTCAAGTAGAAATGGAAATTATGGTTTTTTGGTAATACCCAATTCTCTGAACATTGTCTCAATGACATTTTGCTCGCGAATAAAAGCTTGAATCATCTCCGGGAAAGGCAAACCACCAATTTGCACTGCCCGTCGAATTAAATAAGGAACCGGGCTATGTGGCTCAATACCAGACAGTATGTCGGCCGCTTTAGTCATCATCTGATATGCCTGATCGCGAGACGCCACAGGCAAACTTGCGCCGGCCCCTGCTTGCCCGTCATTGGCTTCAGCCACACCGGATCCTCCGGTTGAAACAGGTGCTTTTCGGGCAATCATTTGCCCAAGCAAAGCCTCGCATTGATCTAAAATAGACCTAACCTGGACCATCGAAGGGGCTAAATCTTTAAGTTTCTCTGAAAGCTTGGTAACAATTCTGCCAAGAATATCCCTACACCTCACCACATAGGCATGGCGTTCGGTCATTTTTTCCAAACTGGTTCCTGCCAAAACCTTATCCAAAGTTGCAACGCCAGCCTGAGCCCCTCCCGCCTGGCCCTGCTTCCATTGAAGCATCCCCATTTCGGGCGTTTCCTTGGTGGCATCCACCAAAGTAATTGCACCTATCGTGCTGGGAAAACGAGCCCCCCGATCAGCATCATCTAACCATTCAAAAGGGGCAGAGCGAATATCCAAATCAGAGGGGTCCTCAATAACTGGAACCAACCGGTCCCAAGCCTGATCAATTAAACCCTCCATCAATTCCAAACTATCGCCAAGACCCTTGAATCCCAAAGTCCTAGTCATGGCTTCAACGATTCGAGCACCAATCAGAAGATCCTTGCTGGTTTGGATCAGGGTTTGGCTACCCAATTTGATAATCCCCGGCCAATCAGCCTTCTTGAACTCGGTTGGCCGCAAGGGGTCGTCCTTGGCAAAGCTTTCGGGATCAACCTCTTTACGCAACTGCTCCAGTTGGTCCCTTACTTCATACGAGGTATTCACACCACCCGGGCTCGGCCCAGGAATCGGGGCTAAAAGTGCAGGAAGATCCAAGCTGTTAATAATTTCCATAATACACCTGTCTTTTCATATTTTTAGATATCAATTAAACAGCACAAAATACATAATTAATAATTAGCAACTTATCTTTTTTAACATAAAAAACCAAAAATCCCTCAAGCGCTTTGCAAAAATTGGGTAATTTGAGTAAAGAAGAAGCCTTAAGTAGCGGTTTTGACGGGGTTAACGTTAAACTAAAATATTCACAATGAAACTATGTTTTTCCGCGATCCCCTTGAAGACCGATCATCATACAGGGGCATCTATTCGAATCTAAGTTAAAAAGCCTTCAAATTGTTGGGGTTCCACATTCCATGGCTGCCAATATTTTTGCCTCATGGCGTTCAGGGTTGGTCAACGGGATGAATACCCGGAACCAACCTCTTTGGAACTGGATATCTCCCACTCCATTCCGAGACATTAACTACGGTTGGATTGGCCCAATAGCACGATTAAGCCTATGGCTTGTCGGCTTATCAATGCTTTGCTGGATGCTACTTTGGCTCAAGATTTCACCTAATCCAACCATCCTGCAATTTGTTGCCGGCTATGAGACCAATTTATTATTACCGGCCAATGTGGCAGGAGTCCGCTGTGCTCAAAATATGGTGGATTTAAAAAATTACTTGAAGAACCCGATCCTTCAGATCGGTAACGCCAAAACAATTTCTGCTGCAGACCTTCGCCAAAATGAAAAAGGACAAACCAACCTATCCAGCGCAATCGAGGATAAAAAAAACGAAAAGGTTCTTATATTAAATTTCTTCATGAGCGGTTCGGTGGATGCCAAGGGACCGTACCTATTGCCTAACGACGCAGATTCAGAAAATAACGATGAAAACCGACTATATGTGCGAGACATTTTTAAGATTTTAAAAAATAAAATGAACCATGATCAAATAAAAGTAATTATTTTCGACGCTGAACAAGAAGAACCCCTTTGGCGGTTTGGAATGCTGGAAAACCTATTTGCAGAATCTCTTATGCAAATGGAGGAAGAAATAAATGAAATACCAAACTTAGTTGTAGTCAATTCCTGCAGTCCGGGGGAGTTTTCTTGGCGCAACCACAATGTCGGACTATCCAATTTTGGGTTCAACCTAGTGCGGGCTTTTTCAGGAGAAGCCACTGATCAAGACAGTGATGGCCAACTGACCTTGGCGGAAATGTTCAAAACCGTGCAGAAAGAAGTATCTGATTGGACAAAAACAATCCTCAACCTGCGGCAAGAAGTATTAATTCTTCCAATCCAAGAGAAAAAAGGACAAAAATTACTAGCCAAAATTAACATCACCCAAGCGGGAAGAACATCATTCAGCCCACCGCAAATAAAACAACTTGGTGACGATCCGGAGCTTCGATCGCTATGGGAAAAACACGAATCACTAAACACAGGAAAGAAATCACCAGCGACCCTTTGTCCTGATGTTTGGGATCGATACCAGCGTTCCATTTTACGCTACGAGGAATTGCGGAGAATGGCTGAGAATGACAAAGCCAAAAACATAAAAGAAGACATACTGATACTCGAAAAAAGAATCGAAAAGGAAACATTATTGGGACTTCAGTCAACAACCACCAATCTTTGGATGGCAAACATAGCAGGGACTGACCTTAATGAAAAACCAGATGAAACTAAATCCCTAACAGACTTAATCCGCGCACCTGTTACAGAAATGGAGCCACGGCTTAAAGCAATTCTTGAAGCCAATCAAAGCGCCATTGGATCCGGCGCAGAAATACGGATGAAACTGATTCGCCAAGTCCTTCAAAGCGGAACTACCACTCCACAGCCCGACTGGGAAAAAATTAAAAGACTTATCGTGCTTTTGGAATCCCCAGACAAATTACGACCATTGGAATCGCAAGCCTTGCAAATCTTCCTTCGCGACAAACCTGACACTGAGAAATCAAATACATACCTTCAAGTTTATTTGCAAACATTAATGCTTGCTGAACGAACAGCTTGCGGTTTGGATCGATCAGGCAGTCCGGTTCAGGCAAGTGAACGCGGGGCTATGTTTTTACGCAATAAAATCCATGCACTTGATACATCAAGGCAACTCGCACAAGACAAGCTTTTCTCCACCGACGAATCTGTGAGGGCATTGGCAGCTTCTGAACTTGTTCAGATTCAAACTGAATACACCGCATGTGGCCAACAAGCCACGATTATAAGCCAGACCCTAAATAATCATGATCAAATGATTTCTAACATGCCATTTTACACAACATGGGTAACCCGCTTTGGAAGGAAATGGGCAGGCAAAGATACAGACGACAAGGAGGCTCTTTTATACGAGAAATTAGCAGGTGACATATGGAAAAGTCTGCATGCTGCAAACGCTAAAAAAATAAGCGCTGTCAATTCACTCATGGATGGGAAAGATCCATCCCAACTTATTCAAGAGGTGATTTCGGATACAAACACAGCTTTAGCCTTGTATGAAAAATTAAAAAACTACCATTTGGATTCTTGCAGAACCTTGACGAACTCCAATACTTATGGAGAGAATGAAAATATGGACAATGTGTTGCAGGTTCCATGCCTGGACACAGCTTTAAGAATGCAGATTATCCGCACAACATTTACTCCAGAAAACATAACTGGCAAGGAAATAAATATTGATCTTGAGACTAACAAGATTGAGTACGATAGATGGCAAAAGAATTTACTGAAACGCAAAGCTATTTTATCCCTCCAATTAATCGGTAAAAATCTTTTTGATGAAAATGATTTTTCACCGTACAAACCACCTGAAGAATTCGGGAAAATTAAAAGATCATTTGATGACTGCATGGCACTATTAAAGCCCAATTCAAGCAGTCATTTTCTGGATATGGTAGAAGTTGGGTCGCAGGTTGGAATGCGCCTCAGTTTTTACCAAAACGCCTGTGACACCATGCTTGATTTGGCAAATACACTTGAAGAAAACGGGGGCAAGGGAAAACTTGGGCTTGTATGCAAAGCCGACAGTCTGGATCGAATTGCGAATATTGACAGCAAAGGCATCCCTGAGGCAGGCAGCATAATTCGGCGCGCTTGGATCAATCATTTCATGGTTTACCAAGCAAAAAGGTCGTGGGAAGAACACCTTTTCAACGTAAGCACTAGTTTAGCATTTCCTTACTACCAAAAGGCAATGGACGCGATGATTGGGGATGCTTCAGCATCTAGCATAATTCCATCCGGGCTATCCGAAGTCAAAGCATTGCGGAACCTAAACGGCGAAATCAAATTGTCTCTTGCAGGTTTAAATATCTCAGGAGTTCGAACTCGGTTTAAATCCGAAAAAGAATCAGCATCGGAAAACCAGATTGAGAAAACAACAACCCTTAACTGGACCACGGAAAAAAAACAAACCATTGAGTTCGAGGTTTACCCAAATACCAGTGGCTCTGTCCCTCAGGGCGTAGTTCAACTTGAAGTCAACCAAGACCGTGAATTGATCCAAACTATTCCCAAAGAAGGGATTCGCAGAAGTTTAAAAATGAACTTAAACCAGGACAAAAAAAATTCAGCAAGTTCTGATTTGATAAAGGTTGAATATTTAGCCCCGATTGTCGAAGCCGGGCAGGACGCGACCAAAATAGTGGAACCACAAAGAAGAAAATCTCGGGTCGTGGCCACCGCCCTATTCAGGGGCCAGCGAATTGATTTGGAGGTACCTTTTGATCTATATCCAACTGCACCAATCATTCGTTCTAAACCAATTTTTCAGGGAAAAGGAACACTGGCCATCCGAGCTAACAAGGAAGCCATAGCCAAAACAGGACTGGCAAAGGGCAACATATCTATAATTGTCGACTGCTCGGGTAGCATGGGACC
>Ga0255133_1000433_pt1 | contig 12355 bp, 6 predicted proteins | sample Law_Law_RepB_8d_FD_188553 | JGI IMG/M metagenome (GOLD analysis project Ga0255133, IMG submission 188553) | Freshwater microbial communities from St. Lawrence River, New York, United States - Law_Law_RepB_8d | ecosystem: Environmental > Aquatic > Freshwater > River | place: USA: New York... | reverse complement strand
CTACGGTTTGGCCGATTGGGTAAGCCGGATTCCTTCAGCCGAGATTCGGCATTTGTTGGCGAGCCCGAAGACTCTTGCGGTGGCGGGTCATCCGTGGGAGGAGCGGGTGCGTTTGGCCCTGACGGACCTTGGCGCGACCTTCATCAAGTTGGGCCAGATGTTGAGTACCCGCCCGGACATGGTGGGAGTTGGTTTGGCGCGGGAATTGAGCCGGCTACAGGCCAGCACGCCCGCCGATTCGGCCTTTAAGGTTCGGGAATTGGTAGATGCGGAGCTGGGCCGACCGGTGGGGGAGCTGTTTTTGGAATTTGACGACACGGCTTTCGCATCGGCCTCGATTGGGCAGGTGCATCGGGCTCGTATGGTAGATGGCACCCAGGTGGTGGTGAAGGTTCAGCATGCAGGGATAGTGGAGCGGATCAAGCCGGACCTGGAGCTGATGGGGGCTTTGGCGCAGGTGTTGGACCGTTATCTTCCGGCGGTGCATCCTTACCGGCCTGTGGAGTTGGTAGCGAATTTTGGCCGGACGCTGCTGCGGGAGTTGGATTTTGGATCGGAAAAGCGGAATTTGGAGGAGTTTGCAAGGAATTTTTCACGGGATAAGACCGTGCGGATACCGCAGGTGTATCCGGAGTTGTGCGCGCGTCGTGTGTTGGTCATGGAGATGTTAGTCGGAGTTCCAGGATCTAAAAAAGATGAGATGCACGCTAGTGGGGCGGACCTGAATGAATTTGCGCGTCGGGCGGCGAGCATGTATTTGGGGATGATTTTTCGGGACGGTTTTTACCATGCCGATCCGCATCCTGGCAATTACATCCTGATGCCGGAAACGGTGGTGGGTGTGATTGATTTTGGGATGGTGGGGCGGATCAGTGAGAGTTTTCGTGATTCATTGGGCCAGATGTTGATTGCGGTGGGGAACCGGGACGCGGAGGAATTGGCGGATATTTTGCTGGATTTGTGTGAATCGTCTGAAGAGATCAGCGAGGGATTGTTTCGGGCGGATGTGGGTGATTTTTTTGCGGATTATGCGTTTCAGTCGGTGAAAGATATCCAGCTTGCCGAGGCGCTGGAGCGTTTGACCGAGGTGATCAGGCGGCACAAGTTGTTGCTACCGGCGGAAGTGTCGTTGTTGCTGAAGACGCTGATCATGCTGGACGGCTCGGCCAACGAGTTGAGCCCATCGTTCAATTTGATGGAAATATTGGACCCGTTTCAGAGGCAGATGCTGCGGGACCGGTTTCGGCCGGGGAAGTGGATTGGGAAATGGCGGCGGGGGATCCATGAGATTGGGCGCTTGGTGAGCCGGGCCCCGCGTGATTTGGAGGGGTTGCTGAGGCGATTGCGTTCGGGCCGGTTGGAAATACGGATGGACCACCGGAACCTACAAGCGGCGGTGAACCGTCTGGTGGCCGGGATATTGACGAGCGCCTTGTTTTTGGGATCGGCCCTGTTGTGGAGCCGTGAGGTGCCACCGCTGCTTTGGGGGGTTTCGGTTCCTGGTTCGCTTGGTTGTGTGACGGCACTGGCCATGGGTGGCATGATTTTAATGGCGATCTGGCGGGACGGGGACAGAAACCACGGGGAGTGACCCGTTTAGACGGATGAGCCAGTGAAGTGTCTGGGGCGCTACTGTTTGTGAGCGGAGTGCAATGGGGTATCGGGTTGAACCGGGGTACCCTCGTATTTGGCCATGCCTATCCGCTGGGAAAGATAAATCCCTGAATGGCCCGCAAACAAGTACGCCAGGAAGCAGGCGGTGGCGAAATAAAACAGGTGCACTCCGGCCCCCACACCGAAGAGTTCGACCGCCATGATGGTGCAGGCGAGTGGCGTGTTGGCAGTGGCCGCGAACACAGCGACAAAGCCCAGCCCCGCGAAAAGATCGACCGGAGCATGGAGGAGGACGCCTAGTGCATTGCCCAGGCTTGCGCCTATGAAAAACAGGGGTGTCACTTCGCCGCCTTTGAAGCCGCTGGAAACGGTCATGGTTGTGAACAGGATCTTAAAGAGCCAGCTCAAGGGTTGGGCGCCCCCTTCGGCGAACGAGGAGACAATGGTAACAACCCCGGGTTGGGCGGAGGTTACCCCCAGGCCCAGGTAATCGTGTCCAAAAATGGAAGCGAGGCCGATGACGCCGCAGCCACCAACCAGAGTGCGAAGCCAAGAAGCATGGAAAGCGGCATGCAAGCGATGCTGCAGGGTGTGGGCCAACCAGGAAAAAAGCCGCCCGGCCAAGCCGAAAGCGGTAGCAGCCAGCACGACCTTGCCCAATAGCAACCAATCGAGGTGGTGTGAAATCTCTGTTAGTGAATCGATGTGGTAGTGGGTGTGGCTAACTCCCCACCAAGCGCAGGTCCATTCGGCAATGAGCCCGGCCATCAGGCAGGGCGCCATGGCCTGGTAGCTGATGCGGCCGATAGCGAGAACTTCCATGGCGAAGAGTGTCGCAGTGACTGGTGTGCCAAAGACGCCGCTGAATCCGGCGGCCACACCAGCCATGAGAAGGACGGTTCTATCGGAGGGTTCGCCCAGCCGGTACCAACGGGCCAAGGCACTGGCGATAGCCCCACCCATTTGTACCGCGGTGCCCTCGCGCCCTGCTGAACCGCCACCCACATGGGTGAGAATGGTTCCGGCGTAGACGAGGGGGGCCATTCGGGGGGGGATTGTGGTGGCGGGTTCGTGGATGGCATCGATGACCAGATTACTGCCGGCTTCAGCTTCGGGGCCCAACCAGCGGTACATCAATGCGCTTAGTGCACCCAGAAGAGGTAGGCAAAACAGCAGCCAGGGGTGGTTTATCCGCAAGTGTGTCACTGCATCGAGTGACCAGAGGAACCCAGCACAGGCGGAACCAATGGTCCATCCCAGTGGAATGGTGAGGATAGCCCATTTCAGGAGATAGAGGCACAGGAGGGTGAGATCAGCCAAAAGATGGCCGCATCCCGATCGATTCCAGAACTGAAACCATTGATTCATGGCAAGTAGCTATTTTCATGAGCGGGAAGGGGTTGATCCATAGGGGCAGTTTAGCGACTGCAACAATGGAGGGCCTCCTTTTGATGGCCTAGGCGATTCTATAGCTTATTTATTACGATAGGTAAGTCTAGCCAGTTGCAGGTTTGGATATTGATTCCAGGGTGGGAATTTTATACATTATTGCAGTGTTATTTGAGCCAAGAGATTGCGTTATGCATTTTTAGAGTGTATTGAAATAGTAAATACCTGTAATAAACTCGATTTTATAGTTGGAATCCTGGCATATAAACGGTAGAGAATTTAAGCGGGTTCCTCACGCCCTTGCTTTTCAAAGCCTGGAGACCTGATTGGGCCATGGCTTTGTCCTTGGTCTCGCCTTTGATAATCCCATGGTGAATGAGGACAGATGCCGAGGAAAGGACCATGCCAAGTTGGTCATAAGCCTGTTCGGCTTTAGCCAAATAAGCACAGGCTTCTTTTTCATTTCCTTGTTGGTAATGGCATGCAGCCTGGATAGTCCATCCCTGTGGGAGTGCATTTTTAGGTTCAGGCAAATGGGTGAGGCCCATTGCCAATTTTTTGGCTTTTTTGAGCAATGAATATTTTTGTTTTTGCTCATCTTTTGGCAGGCTGGATGCATAACCAACCAAAGTTCTGGCTTCAGTCCAAATGGCGAAAGATTTTGTCAGGCTGTCAAAATGTTTATTGATTTTCAAATGTGGCAGCCAGTTACCGTTCACTTGGTAAGCCTCAAAATATTTTCCTTGGTAGAGCAAGACTTCTGTTTTTCCCCAGTCGGCCCAAAAATGTTGTAGGAAGAAACTGCTTTTACTCCACATGGAAATGGATTGACTGATAAAGGACAGTGCCTCCTCCGGTTGGTCGTCGGCTAATTGTATTTGGTGGGATCTGGTTAGTAGCGGTAAGGTCACAGCAGCATGGAGGTTTCCTTTTTCGAGCATTCCCCGGGTGCTTTCAGCCACCAGTTCACGAAATTGTGCAATTTCGCCCAAAGTTAGAAGGCAAAAGCCTTCCATCATGCGCAGGGTCATTCGTTGAGAGGCCACGCTTGGGCCAGAACAAAGGTTGAAAGCTTGTAGAGCGATCTGTAATTCCTTCAGGGAGAGTTTGGCGTCACCGGCGGTCAAATAATAGCCGATTCCCCGGTACAGGTGAAGCATGGCCCGTGTCAGTTTTTTTTCATTTAAGTTATCAATTTGATTGATAAAATCTTGCGCTTTTAAATAAGTACTTTCAATGTATCGCAGCGGATCGCCACCAAACAACCGTGGGATGTACATTTCTCTTCCCATGGCGAAAGCCACTCCGAAGGGATCGCCTGCCTTCCAGCTTTCAATCAGTCCCAGGGTGTGAAACCATGCGGCAAGGGTTACATCAAACAGGCGGGTCAGGCTTGCAGCCCAGCGACAAATTTCAATTCTGAGGCGAACCTCGGAGGGGATCTTTTCCGTTGGTTTTTTGCGGAATTTGAAACCGGTCAACCAGAGGCGAAACCTGATCCAACGGAAGGAACGGGCTAGGTTGGCGGGGCCTATTGGAATCCTGACTCCTGCTGATTGAAAAACCTGGCGCAGGATGGCAAATCCTTCATCGATTTTTCCCAAACGAATCAGTTGTTCGGCAGCCTGTTGCATGCAAAAAAGGGAATTTGGACCCTTGCTTAAACTTGCCGCCTCCAAATAGTGGGCGGCGGCTTCTTTGCTTTGAGCGGAATTTGCCAAGTTGTTGGCCCTGGCGATGAGCAAAGCCTCCCGGCGCGGATCAGAGGGATCACATAGATTCAAGGCTTGTTTGTTTTGCTCGGATGCCCGTTCGAAAGCCAAGGCGTCAGCCGATCGGACTGCTGCCTTCGCGTAATGGTCAATTGCGGTGGTGGTGTTGCCGGAATGCTCATAGTGGTGTGCGAGCAATTCCCAAGGTTTTTCGGGGCATTTGGAGAGGATTTCAGCCAGGTGCTGGTGGATTTGAATTCTGGTTTCCGCTGTGATTTCAGCAATGACGGTGGAACGAACCTTGTCATGAAAAGGTTCGGCAAAGGTTTCGACCCCGGGCCCAGCTAAGGTTCTAATGAGTCGGTTGGAGGCCAGATGGTCTAAGCCTGCCCTGCGGCATTCGGCGGGTAATAAAGCTGCGGAGCAGGCGCTTTCCAATTCAATTGGTTCAGGCGACAAGCAAACGACGGCAACCAATTTTTGTTCAGTGGATTCGAGGGTGACAAAGCGGGACCGTACTAGGGATTCAAGCGTAGGTGGAAAGGTGGAAGCGTGGTTGCCGCATTTATAGGCAACCAGCTCATGGACCAAGAGTGGATTTCCGTCCGATTCGCGAACGATCTGTTCCACCAAGTGTGTTTGGTCAGGGAAATCCGGCCCCCAAAGTTTTCGAGTGAGATCAAAAGTTTCCTCATTGGTCAGACGGGGAATATTCAGATGACTTTTTTCAATTTTCAAATCATCGAGTCTTCTCAGGAAAGAATTTTTTTGGGTACCTGAATTCCGGTAAGCCATTATGAAATGAATTGGTGGTGCATCGGGACCTTGCAACAGGGCTTCCAGCAGGAAAGCACTTTCTTTGTCGCCCCAATGGACATCATCGGCAAAGACAAACAACGGGCTTCGGGAAGCGATACGCAGCAGCAATTCGCGAAGGGATTGATATCCTCGTCTTCGAGCCTCATGCGGGTCATCCCGACAAACCCTCAACCGCGAATCATGGTTGATGGCCAATCTGCCCAAGACCGGGAACATGCGGATTAGATCATCCATTCGGGAGGGAAGGACTGCCGCCAGGTTTTCGACCGGAAGGCTTCTCAGATAGCCAAGTAGGCAATCAATAACCGCGTCGAGCGCCTTGTAAGGGACCGAGCTTTGCTCATAGCAGGTGCCGGTAAGCACAACCGTTTTTTTGTTTTTGTTAACGGCTTTGAGGAAATCGCTGACAACGGTTGATTTGCCTATTCCAGACGGGCCATAAACTAGTGTCAGAATTGGGGCACCCGTTTCCTGGACGCGCGCGGCATCTTGCATTAGGCGGTTATGGTGGCTTTTTCGCCCGATTTGATCCGGATAGGTCCGGCAAAAAGAAGGTGGTTTTTCGACCACCCCTCCGAGCAGCCGGATAATTTTTTCCCCATCGGGTCTTGCGTTTGGATCTGTATGCAATAGGTCCAGGCAAAGCGATTCCAATGAACTGGGAATATTCCTCAAATAATTGGACGGGTTTTTGAATAGGCCTGCTTCCTTGGCCTTGATGGATGCGGGAATATTGGACGGGAATGGCGACCGGCCACAAAGGGCCTGGTACAGGAGGATGCCAAAACTGTACCAATCGCTTGCGGGGGTCAAGTCACGGTTGTCGAATTGTTCGGGTGCCATGTAATCCAGGGTGCCCACAACGCCCGATTGCCTTTCGAAGGGCGCCTCCATGTCGGCGATGAGTCCGAAATCAATGAGTTTGACCAACCCCTGATTTGTGACAAGGACATTGGTTGATTTGATATCGCGGTGAATCCTTTTGGATTGGTGCAATGCCACAATTGCTTTGGCCAATTGGAGAAATACGGGTTTGATTTTGGGCAGATGTTGGTCAGGGCAGTGTGGGTCCATGGCGATGTATTTGAGTAGATGTTCGCCCTCGACATATTCCATCAGGCAAAACCAGTTGGATCCCTCAGCTATTTGTTCATAAATCCGGATCAGGTTTTCATGGTGGATATTTTTAAGGAGTGTGAATTCACGCTTCAGATACACCAATCGCAATGGATCGAGGCTGGAAAGTGTTTTGATGGCGAGAACCGCGCCAGATTTGTCGCGGGCTTTGTAGACCTTTCCCATTGCGCCTTCGCCAAGGATGCCAAGGTTTTCATAACCGGGCGGCAATGGACACTGTGAAGCAACCAAATTTGAACTTGCTGGTTTGATGAATTTATCGACATGGACCAAAACATCCAGAGTTTCCCTGACAGCAGAAATCAGGCTGGAATCGCCGTCGCAAAGTTCTGAGAGTGAGGGTTCTTGCCCGGCGTCCCTTTCGGATTCAAATTGGGCAATGATATCAGTGATTTTATCGTCATCTACCCATTTCATTGGCGATTCTTTCCTTGAAATGGGCCGATTGGTGGGCCTGAAATAAATAGCGGGGCAAAATATTTTTACTTACGCTGGTTGGCAAAAAATGATCAGTTAATCGGAAGAAAAAAAATTGTCACGGCTTTTGGCGAGGTGATGCAGGTGTATTCGGGCTTGTTGCCAGCGGCGCTGGACGGTTCGGATATCTACGCCTAAAAGGTCAGCGGCGGCCTGTTGGGCAAGGCCCTGATAATGAAGCAGGTCGACGATTTCCCGTTCCTGGTCGGGGAGTTGACCAACCGATTCGTGGAATGCAGTCCAAATTTCGATGTTTTCATCGGGAGTTCCGGGGGTATTTTTGAGGATAACTCCGTTGGAATGGTGGTTGGCTCCCAACCCCATGGGGCCCTGATAATGTCTAACCAAATCAATCAATTCCCGGCGAATCATTTTGGCGGCCAGGGCGAAGAATTGTCTGGGAGTGTCAGGGGTGATTTGGTCAAGTGCGCGGAGGAGTCGCAGGGTTGCGCTCTGCAGGACATCGTCGGTGGCCTCCCAGCGGGCAACAGCGGGGAACCTGCGGAGCATTCCGCTGGCCAACCGGCGCAGGTTTTCACCAACCCTTTGCAAAAGGGCATCACGGCCCAGCAGGTCGTCATGGGCCAGCAAGGCTTTCAACTCGGTGGTACCCGGATCGTCGAGCATGGCGGCTCCAAAAATCGATGTCGGGTTTTGCGATCCAGTTTCGCTTAGAGGGTGTCGACTGGAATTTTAGGGTAGTCGACTCTTGAAAATCAAACGCTGGAGTTGAAAAATGAGCCGTTTATTGAGCAAAATAATTATTTTTGGTAGTTTTGGATTTAATCTGTTGGCAGTTCCCCACCCGGGGATTTGCCAAGGTGAAGTGGTTCCACGGGTGCAGGGTTTTGGTTTAAACCTGTTTACACAACCCGATACCAGGGCGGTAGTTGTCGCTTTCCTTTCGTTTGATTGTCCAGTTGCAAAAGACTATGTGGTGCCATTGGAAAAACTTGCTTCTGAGTATGAATCCAAGGGAATTCGCTTCATAGGGGTCGTGCCTGGTCAAAATCAGCAATCGGTGGACAAAGGATCGGGTGCTTTTAAGGTTCACTACCCGATCATTGGGGATCCTGATTTCCTGGTTGCCCGGGTTCTCGAAGCAAGTTGCACCCCCGAGGTTTTTTTGCTGGGGAAGGAGCAGGATTTAATCTACCGGGGCCGTATTGATGACAAATATGTGGCGCGCCTCAAAGCCAAACGAAAAATTTCGCGGGAAGACCTAAGGGAAGCCCTGAATGAGTACCTTGCAGGCAAGGAGTTGTCGGTAAAAAAGACCGAGGCTGTGGGTTGCCTTTTGGCTGGAGAAAAAACGGAAAAGCAACCAAAAGACGCCCCTCAAGCGGTCACATTCCATAAGGACGTGATGCCGATATTGCAGAAGCATTGCCAGGAGTGCCATCGTCCGGGTGAAAGCGGGCCATTCAGCCTAACCAGTTACGAGGATGCAGCCAAATGGTCTGAAGATATCCGTGATTTCACCCAGTCTGGCCGAATGCCACCTTGGAAGCCGACTGGTGGCATGAAATTCCTGAACGATAGGCGGATGGAAAAAGAAGAAATCAGGACCTTGGCCAAATGGGTTGAGGGTGGTTGCCAACCGGGAAATCCAAAGGATGGCCCGCCGGCGAAGCACTTTCAGTCAGGCTGGGCGATGGGTGAGCCAGACCTGACCCTGACGCTAAACGAGGATTTTCATTTGGGACCCAACGGTGCGGACCATTACCGGTGCTTCGTACTTCCGACAGGATTAGTAGAGGATAAGCACATCGTGGGATTTGAAGTTAGGCCGGGTAACCCTGAGGTGGTGCATCATGTTTTGGCTTTTTACGATGCTTCCGGCAAAGCCAGGGAAATGGAAAAAGCGGCAATCAAAGTCAAAGGCGACGGATTCGACCAGGGGCCGGGATATGTCTCGCAAATGGGGATCGGTTTCAAGCCGGAAAATCCGGATATGGTTGGCGGATTTGGGGGGTGGGCCCCTGGAATGCGGGGCGTGATTTCGCATCCTGGTACGGGGTATGTTTTGCCTGCCGGGTCAGACCTTGTATTTCAGGTGCATTATCACCGCAACGGGAAGCCGTCCAAAGACAGAATCAAGATAGGCCTTTATTTTGCTAAAGGTGATGCTGTTAGGAAAACCAAGATACTCAAGCAGTTAGTTGTGCCTGGGCTGGTCAGTCCTTCCGAAGGGTATGCCCCCTTCACGAAAATCCCGGCGGGTAAATCCGGATACAAGGTTTCCGGAAAGGTGGTTGTTGAGGAAGACTCACTCCTGTATCTGATCATGCCCCACATGCACATGCTTGGGTCAAAAGTCAAATTTACTATGACCGCCCCCGGTGGTGTAAAGCGGTTATTGCTCGACGTGGGGGAATGGGATTACGCTTGGCAGGAGATATATCATTTGGCTGAACCTATTGAAATTGCCCATGGGACTATCTTTGAAGTTGAAGCAGAATTTGACAATAGTGCAGACAACCCACTCAATCCCCATGTGCCCCCCCGGGATATACCCAAGGGAGAGGGGACAAACGATGAAATGTTGTTCACTTTTTTGCGGCTCACCTCTGAAAGCCCTGAAATGGCAATAAAAAGCAAGGCGCTGAGCAGACCAGAGGACTACCGGAAATAGGTGATCATGGAGATATGCCTCATGATCACGAGGAGGTGCAGCCGGACACCAACGCAGGGGAGAGGGGAGTACACCCTCCTGTCCTGATTCGTAAGAACAGCTACGCTAATGGCAGCGAGAAGGGGGCCCATACTCAGGCCACCTTCATGACCATCCTCCGCACTCTCAAGATGCGTGGGCACAACGCGGTGCAAGGCCTGGTGGAGGCCTTGAAATCTTACTTGCGATCAAGACAACTGCCGCCTTTGCCGACAAAAATCACGGCAGGCGGCTGAAAGGTTACAAACAGGCTAATGCCCCTTGGGCATAAAGAATGAAAGAAGCCTGAGTGAAAGCTGGATGAGGGAGTGCAGTCGCAGGTGTGCGAGGGTTTTTGAGCAATTCTTCATGGTTTCTTCAGGGATTGCTCACAACATTCTCTGGGAATCGGCTTTTGAATGGGCCGGTTTTGTGGCAAGGTAAAGTCATAATTCGCAGAAACTTTTTCAGGGCTGGATCATGAGCACCCGATTCGTTGCAGCCATAGTGGCAGGCTCCGCCTGCGTGCTTTTCATCTTGGCCAATCTTCCGGTCGAGTGGGCCAATGATAAGGCCCCGATTGCCAAGTGGCTTTTCGATGCCGACAAATTTTCATCTGGAAAGTTGGACCCAACGGAGGGTGCATGGCCTTTGCACATCCTGGGGGAGCCGAAATGGGATAAACAAACCAGCTCCGCCCACTTTTCAGGAGGCATGGATCAGGGGGTTTTGGTATTCAAAAAGGGTGAACCCGTTCCCAAGATCAACCCTGAGGCCCTTTCTTTAGAGGCTTGGGTCCGCCTAGATTGTGGCAGTCGCAAGGGCGGTCTCATAGGCATGGTCGATGACAACCGTTACGGGGGGCAGGGCTTCTCCCTAGGCTACGATGAGGACCGGTTCCGCTTCGGATTGGCCACGGAGGGTGCCCGCAAAGGGGACGGTGTGCTGACCTGGATCAGGTCGCAGTCCCCTATCAAACCGGGAGTTTGGACCCACCTAGTAGCCACATACGATGGCTCTACCATGTGTCTTTATGTGAATGGCCGTATGGAGGCGAAGTCAACCGAGCAACAGGGCCCGATCATTATGGCTTCGGCCCCGTTTGTGGTGGGCGGGTACGCCGATGATGATGAGAGAGTTCCCCTTGTCGGTTCCATGAAAAGCGCGGCGCTTTTTGATATTGCCCTCAATGTCGAGGCAATTATCACCAGTTATAAGCAAGATATGGCCCTGACCTCGTTGGCACCTGCGACAGGCATTCCCTATTTTTTGGTTACCCCCTACCTGCAATACCCAACGACCGATTCCATCCGGGTGGGTTTTGAGACCTCTGAGGAATCGGCGGGAGTGGTCGAATTTGGCGAGGAAATACCGCTGAAGCGTAAGGTGGAAACCCCCTTGGGCACCATGCACCATGCAACCTTGGAAGGCCTGAAACCCTCCACCAGCTACTTCTACAAGGTGACGGCTACTACCAAGGGGGGCGACAAAATCGCCGGTCAGGTTCTCACCTTCAAGACCGCCGCCCTCGCGGGGGAATCCTTCAACTTCGCGGTGTTCGGTGATTCCCAGCGCAACCGGCGGATGACTGGCCAGGTGGCGACCCGGGCATTCGAAAACCGTCCTTCATTCCTGCTGCACCTGGGTGACGTGGTCGATGACGGGGCGGACAAGGGGCAGTGGTTGCACGACTTGTTCCGTCCCTGCCAGGAACTGTTCGGTCGGGTGGCGATGATGCCCACCATTGGCAACCATGAGAAGAATCACCCCTTTTACTACCAATACTTCAACCTTCCCGCCCCCGAGTTTCACTACAAGTTCACTTGGGGCGACGCCGACTTTTTCGCCATCGACAGCAACAAGCCCTTGGTTCCCGGCGAGGGCCAGCTGGCTTGGCTCGAGAAAGAACTGGCGTCATCCAAGGCCAAATGGAAATTCTGCTACCACCACCACCCCTGCTATTCCAGCGACAACGACGACTACGGCGACACCTTCAACGGTAAGCAATCGACTTTCGGAACGGAAAAATTACGCCAACTTGCCTCCCTGTACGAGAAATACCGGGTGGATATGGTGCTCAACGGCCATATCCATGTTTACGAGCGCACCTTCCCCATCCGGGAGAACAAGGTGGACGATGCGGGCGTTGTCTATCTCACCAGCGGCGGCTTTGGAGCCGGCCTCGAAAACTTCACCCCAACCCCTTCCTATTTCAAGGCTGCCAACCGCGTCGATTACCATCTGGTCCTGTTCACCATCCAAGGCAACAGCCTGCAACTGCGAGCCTTCGACAAGGACGGGCAGTTGTTTGACAGTTGGAGCAAGTCCAAGTGAAAGTCTGCAAGCCTAAAAGTCTTTAATTTTTCGGGAAGATTCCTAGAAATCGGTACCAACGCTCAGGTGACTGTTTAATTAGTGGATTGTTTTCTTGCAAAGGAAAGTCAGCTTTTTTTGGCGGAACATTAACCGTCTATTTTTAACCAATTATTCATTATATTTTTACGAAGTCGAAGCATTTCTTTGCAATAATTAATTAGAGGAGTTTACAAATGAT
>Ga0255133_1000432_pt1 | contig 12384 bp, 9 predicted proteins | sample Law_Law_RepB_8d_FD_188553 | JGI IMG/M metagenome (GOLD analysis project Ga0255133, IMG submission 188553) | Freshwater microbial communities from St. Lawrence River, New York, United States - Law_Law_RepB_8d | ecosystem: Environmental > Aquatic > Freshwater > River | place: USA: New York... | reverse complement strand
GGGAGCCAGACCCACGATACGGGAATCAACCGCACTGGTAAGCCAAGTTGTCCAACCACGCTTGCTGGCACCTGTCAGCACATATTTTTTCGCGGGCTTGGGCCAAGCCTTGGCGGTATATTCTTCGAGTACATCCATGCCTCGCATGACCGATTTCGCCATGGGAAACAGCAGTGGCAGGGAGCCGTCTTTACCGTCTCCTTCGAGAAAACGGACGAATGTTTCAGCAATCAGTCCATCCTCGGTTTTTCCGTAGAGAGGTTGATTGGGAATCTGAAATAGAACAGCGAGTGGCGCTCTCAGCCGGCCAGCAATGGCAATACCCAAGGCGCGCCCACCCCCACTTGGCTTGCCACCGGTATTGAGCATCATGATCGTTTCGGAGCCAGCAGTTCCTGCTGGTTCAAAGAGCAGCAGGTCGTGTTGCCAGGCAATTCCCTGCCACGTTTGCGACGTAAGCTTCAGGTGGTGCACCTTGCCAACCAGTGGAACGTCTGTGACAGAATCAAGGTTCCACTTGAAGGAACTGTCTTTGGTTGAAATATACGTGTCCAGAAGTGTGGTCGTTTGGCCACAAACCGCGAGGAGAATGCAGGCAATCATGTGATTGATCCAGAAGTGGCATGGGCGTCTGACAGATTGTATAGCGAAATGACAAAGGGTCGGCTGTTCCAGTTGGAACGGCCGACCCTTGCTCGTGGGCAACGAGCAGTACTTAATAAATATCAGGGCCCGATAGCTGTGCCGCCACGCTCGCCAGTCCTGATGCGAATGCAATCTTCAAGTGGCAGGACAAAAATCTTGCCGTCGCCAATTTTGCCGGTTTCCGGGGTTCTGGATCCGTGCACAAGCGCCTCGATAGTGGCTTCAACAAATGGATCGGTGATGGCGATCTCGATTTTCAGCTTCGGCAGAAGACGGGGCTGAATCTCGGATCCTCTGTAAACTTCCGTGTGACCGCGCTGCCGGCCGCACCCACGTACTTCTGTTACCGTCATCAGGTACACGTCAATGCTGTTGAGAGCTACCTGTACGGCCTCGAGACGCTCCGGTCGAATAATCGCAACAATCAGTTTCATGTTTCGTGCCTTCCAGTCAAAATCGGGTAGTGGAGGAAGAGAAAGGGGAGGGCCGGATACTGACCGGCCCTCCGGTTACCAATTTAGGCTTCCACGCTGACCTTGATTCCAGCACCCAGCGAACGCTGGAGCAGCTTGGTCATGGCATCGCGTGCCGCGGAAGGATCACCGCCCGAAAACCGGAACTTGTTCCCCGTGACAGTGCTGACATTGGGATAGATGGCTTTGAATTCGCCAGAAACAGGAGCCGGGCCTTCCTGGCAAAGATCTGACCATGCCTTATGGAGAAGCGTTGTGTTGACGCCTTCCACCGACAGGCTGAATCGCTTGCCACCCGATGGAGGCGCAATGGCAGGCCGAGGCATCGGACCGGGACGATCGGCTGCTGTAAGCAAGGATGGCCCGATATCGAAACCAACTTCGCCGTGCTCCGAGGTATCCAGACCTTCCTCTTCAGATTCCAGATCCGTGGTGAAGTTCATGCCGGTGATAACGTGAACTCCCAAGGTGAGTCCAGCGCTCAGAATCAGCGCGTAGACCAAGGCGAAGCAGGAAGCGTACACCTGAATCAAAAGCTGGGTGAATGGACCCTTGTCATCCTTGATCAAAGATTCCTTCTTTTCCAGCAATCCCTTGAGCTCGCCTGCTTCGGCCAACTTCGCATCCGCCTCAGCCATTGCCACATATGCTGCTTCCATCGGCCCTTTCAAAGCCTCTTTCTTCTTGTCCACTTTTTCATCAGAGAAAGCGGTCTTCGCGGCATCAAAAGCTTCGGCTGCCTTGGTTTTCGCTTCTTCAAGGGCAGGTGTTGCCTTTTCGATAGCAGCGACATCAGCGTACTTGGTTGATCCCTTCAGTTCAGCAATGCGGCTGTCGCGAACCTGGTAGGCAAAGTAACCATCGGTGCCTGCCGAGTTGACGGATGAGAAGCAGAAGATACCCGTCAAAACAGCGCCCAAAAATCCACCAACACCGTGCACACCGAAGGCATCAAGGCTGTCATCGTAACCAAGCTTGGACTTCATAAAGACCGCAAGGTAACAGACCACACCCGCGATAGCTCCGATAGCGGCAGCGCCCGAGATGGTGACAAAACCAGATGCTGGGGTCACAGCAACCAGACCAGCAACAATGCCTGATGCCAAGCCGAGCGCGGTGGGTTTGCCCCTCCAGAGCCATTCCACAAGCATCCATGTCAAACCGGCTGCTGCTGCTGCCACCTGGGTGGCTGCAAAGGCCGAAGTTGCCAGCGCGTTGCTCATCACGGCGCTTCCGCCGTTGAAGCCAAACCAGCCAACCCACAGAAGCCCAGCACCAGTCAGCGTGAGAACCAAGCTGTTGGGGTGAACAGGCTGCTCGGGGTAACCGTGACGTTTGCGGAGCACGAGAATCGCGGCGAGAGCTGCTGCACCCGCGGCGATGTGGACCACAGTACCACCAGCAAAGTCGAGGGCTCCCATTTTGCCCAAATAACCAACAGCCGATCCGCCAAATCCTTTGATAACATCAACTGGAACATCATAAAACCAGTCGAATGCCCAAACCATGTGAGCTAGTGGGCAGTAAACAAAGGTCACCCACAGAATCATGAAGATCACATAGGGTCCAAAGCGGATACGCTCGGCCAAAGCACCCGAAATCAGCGCCGGGGTGATGATGGCGAACATACCTTGGAACATCACGTGCGCATAAACGGTGACGTTGTAAGCCGGAAGGTACTCGTCGGTTTTGATACCGTTGAGGAAGAACAGCTTCCACGACCAACCGATAATACCGTAGTCACCAACGGAAGGCCCGAAAGCCAGTCCGTAACCAAATGCCACCCAGTAGACTCCAACGATGGCCAAAGCAGCCATGCTTTGCATCATGGTGGCCAGCACGTTCTTCTTGCGCACCATACCGCCGTAGAAGAGTGCCAGTCCTGGAACCATCAACAGCACAAACGCCGAGGAAACCAGCATCCATGCGGTATCGCCAGCTTTCAAAGCATTGGTTGCTTTGCCGTCGACATCGCCAGTAGCCTTGGCGGCATCAGCGGATGCTTTTTCAAGATCCTTTTTAAGGGATTCGATCTTGGTTGCGGTTTCAGGGTCGGATTTCGGAGCTTTTGCTGCCTCGTCAACCAATGTTTTGGTAGACAACGCAGTGGCCTTGGCTTCCGAAGCGCTCTTCGCCACTTCCAGCAACTTCTTTTCAGAAGCCGCAAACTTGCCCGATGCAGTCTCAACAGTTTCCTTGACGAAGCCCTCGAGCTTTTTCAGGGCCGTTGTGTCCTTGGCAGCAGCAGCCGAACTTCCCACTTCCTTTTGAAGGGCTGAAAGACGCTTCTCCAAGGCTTGGATTGATTTCTTAAGGTCTTCAGCGGCGGGTGCTGAAGATTCCTTCTCCTGAGACATGGCGGGAACCGCGCCTAACAAGACGCAACCGGCCACTAAGAACCAGAGCATACGCTTCATGAGTACAAACTCCTCCCGGGTAAATAAACAGGCAAGAGTGCACTGTGCATACCACGTGCCAAAGGCTTGAAAATCGCCTGCATGCCAGCAATTCCAAGAAGATGCGAGCTTTTCACCGGGAAAATAACCTGCGGGTAACAGCCCAACTGTTTCCACCAAAGGCATGGTCTGCTTAACAGGCAAGCACTGTAGGCACTAAGGTTGGGCACAACCCAAAACGGCGCGCATGCCAAGAGTCTCATTGGCCTTGGCGTTCTTCATGAATTGCACACATTCGAATCAATGTCTTGGGAATTGGCACGGGGCGTGCATCTACGGCACTTGAGAGCACTCCGGAATTGATAGGTGCTGGTAGTGCATGTCTGTGTGAACGTTGGAGAAATCATGGTTTTGTAGTTCAAGCCTGGAAAAACAATTCCGGGCGTCATCAGCTAAAGGGGTGTGAGTCATGCTTCCTTTCGATGCAATGATCTGCCTAGCTTTGTTGACCGGACCGGATGATCCCTTTCCAGATGGCATCGCTCCCGCCCCATGGATTCAATTACTGCGCGAGCCACTAGCCGATTTCGCCGAATCCCTCGAGATCATGGATATTCGTGAGCGCCCATACATTCTTGGACGGGATGATGATATTTCCAGTGATGTTCGCTTGCTGCGGCTCAGGCGTATTGAGTTACTCAACGCACCCTACCTCTGTGTTAGCGATTTTTTGCCCGATTCAGACACATTGTCACGTAATTTGGCTTTCAACAGGCAATTCCGTCAGGAACTTGAAAGACGACATTGTGTGGATTTGGCGCAAGCCCATGTCTTACAAGCCGTGATGCACGAAACGGATAACCTCCACCGGATCTGGGATCTGGCACACGATTCCATGTGCTCGAGCTATTACATTGTATATCGCCGGCAAGCTTTGCGAAATCTGCGTGACCTAATAGGTGAACAAGCTATTCAGGCGGGCCTACTTCCACCGCACATACCAATTTGGCGGTTTCAATCAATCGACTGATTGGTTTTCTCGCAAACCGCACTGGCGTTTTTGAGCCTACTTCCTATACTCAATATGTCGTCTTGGCTTATTTTAAAGGTGGATAGAGGGATATGGCAGCAAAGACCGCAGTGAAGGATTCTACGTGGGATCGTTTGGTTGAGGATGTGATGCCTAGCATGGGCAAAACTCCAGAACTGATTTGGCGCCAAAAAGATGAAAACTCAACGGATCGGGTAGTTGTCAACCTGCCCCGTTCTGTAGTTGATCTTATTGATCTTTATGTTGGCCGCCGTGGCATGCGCGATCTGGTTGTGCAGGCAATTCTCGATTACCTGCATGTGTTTACCAACCAAATCGACACCAATGAAGAAGACCGGCCCATTCTGGCCTCTAGCCCAACGGGTACTGCCCTGAAGGTCCTTGCAAAACAGCAAGACCTTACGGAAGGTACACTGCTGCGCGTTGGCGCCCACATGCTGGTCACCCTTCTGACCCGCAATGGCGATGACCAAAGAGCTTTGTTGAGCCAGTTGCGCGAATTCTGTGAAGCGCGCGGCGGCAAAATCGGCGACGCCGCGGCCACCATTATTCAGGCAGGCTTGCGAGTGAGTCAGGTAGCACCTGAAGCCTTGGCTGCTGAATCCGAAGCGGAATTCAAAGCACTGTTCAAAAAGGGCGCGCGCTAGGATCTTTTTGGCTCTCATGGATCTCCCATCGACTATGGTTATTGCGTGAGGCCATACTTGGACCCAGTGCCTTTGCCAACGGGATACACACTCAAGGCCGTGCACGCCATTGGCGCGCACGGCCTTGTGCTTTGCGCGCTGGATCCGTGCGGAATTGAAAGAGCCATCAAAACGCGCGGTTCAGGTGGGCAGTTTCCGGCGGATCTTTTCCGCAGGGAAATGGCCATTCAGGCCTCACTCGATATTCCCGGCGCGGTTCCAGTCCTGCACTCTTGGTCAGACAGCAGTGGCGATGGCATGGTCTTGCCATGGTTACCAATCCGTCTCTCCGAATTGACGCCATTGCCCGCGCATGAACTGATCGCCATTTTTGAATTGCTGGCGCAAACCGTCGTTGGCTTGAATTGGTCGGGAGTGGCTCATCGCGATATCACCCCCGACAATATCCTTTTTGTCGACACTTCAGCCAGACAGCCATGGCTTGCCGACTTCGGCATGGCCGTTCATATCGGTAGCCCAATTCATGTGGCTCCAGCCATTCGCTGTACCAAAGGTTACGCCTGGCTCGATTCCCCATCACCAACCGACCCCCGTCAAGATTCGTTTGCCTTGGCAGTTTCCATGTGGTTTGCGTTGACAGGGGCGCTACCTCCCACCAAACCGACATCTGCCAGCCTTAGGAAACTGGCACGCCAACGCGGCGTATCGGTCCCACGCGCATGGATCTCCAGATTTGCCCGCTGGCTGACCCATCCACCCCAACCGCAGTCACTCCTTGCCGAAGTACGCCACATGCATGTCCTGTTCATCAATGGCAGTCGGCCAAATCAGTTGCGCTCAATACTCACATCGGTGGTTTTCTGGACAGCCATCGCAAGCGTGCTGGCAGTAGCAGCATACACATTTTGGGCAATCTCCTGATATATTCGCGTGGTAATTCGCCCTGCATATGCTGAGAATCCGAATTTTTTCTCAAGTTGCCGCTTGCACCTGTTGATTGGTGAACTAGGCTCCAGCTAGAATGTGATTTCCAAAGAGGGAACGGCCCTGCTTAGTTCTCGGGAGTCTGGGATGCGACGCCCATTCCGCTGCGCTCTAACGATTGAACTCCTTGAAGCCCGGTGCACCCCGACGGCCTCTCAATTGGCACCATTGGTTCGCATACCTTCCTCAGCAGGCATCAATCTCAACGTGAACGGCAGCGCGCTGGTACGCGGTTCCATCGCTTCCTCTGAAGTCGATTATTTCATGATTGTCCCGCGCTGGACGGCCACTTACGAAATCCGGGCCAATCCGGCCGCGGGTGCGAATCTCGATCCTGTTGCCGCTCTCTATAATTTCCGGGGACAGCGGTTGGCCCTCAACGACAATGCCACACCTGCTGTCAAAGGTAGCCTTCTCACTGTCAGCATGGTGGCTGGGCAGGCTTATTATGTCGGGGTAACAAACCAAAAATTCGACCGCGGAGCATACTCAATCTCCGTGCAGGCGCGACTTCCAGACGACGTTTACGATGCTAATAACATCAGCAACAACACCCTTGCGGCAGCGTCGGTTCTGGGCGATCTGGTTGGAGTCCGTAGCATTAGCGGCCTGACTATGGCCGACAACTCCGATTGGTATAAAATCAATATCGTTCAACCATTCAATCAAGGCGCGTCTGCCCGGCTGACCACCAACGCCGCGCAGGGCCGACTTGTTTTTGAACTGTACGGGTCGTCAGGCGCTTCCATATCCACTGCCTCGGGCAGCGATAACATGCAGTCGATCGACCTCTCCCGTTTGGCCGCGGGCTCCTACTTCCTGAAAATTTCCGGCGTGCGCGGATCCATCAACCCCGACTATTCCCTCCGGCTCGATGCTGGCCTTGCTCCACCACCACCACCGCCCGTTGTGCCCCTGCCCGAAGCCCCACCCCCTACTCCAGCAGGTTCAACAGGCTCGTGGACCGTTCTTGTTTACATGACCTCGGGCGATCTGGCCGACTTCAGCAACGCCGATATCAACGAGCTGGAAACGCTGGCAGCGGGATTGCCAACAGGTGTGCGCATTGGGGTTTTCTGGGACCAGTGGAACCAGGCTCCCATGGCAACCGGAAACGGCACACAAACCGCATGGGGTTCGTCTGGGCAGGCACTGATTGTTCCAGACTCAAACCCAAACGTTGTTGCCACGCGATTCGATATTCTGGGTGAACGCAACAGCGGCGACCCCGCAACCTTAACTTCGTTCCTATCGTGGGGAAGGCAAGTTGCCCCCGCGGAACATACAGCCATTGTGCTGTGGAATCATGGTAGTGGTTTGGGCGGAAGCAACTACGACTCCGAGTCCGGCGATCATCTCACCATCATGGAAGCCACCGCGGCGATAGCCACGCAGGGCGGATGGAAACCAGATATCCTTGCCTACGACGCCTGCATGATGGCCATGACTGAAAATGCCTATGGCCTCAGACAGAGCGCTAATTTCCTCGTCGCAAGCCAAGAAAATGTGGACGGATCAGGTTTCCCTTACGCTCAGGCGTTCGCGTCTCTGGCCGATTCCAATATCCTCCCGGCGGAGGTTGTCCGCAGCATGGTGGCAGCTTATGGTTCCGCCACTGCCGGAAGCACAGAATCCACCATGGCCGGCATCCGACTTTCGGGTATGGACGCACTAGGCTCCGCACTTCTGGCATTCACCACGCAGGCGGCGCAGTCCACCGCGACCGACCTCGCGGTTATGCGCCGTATCCTCACGGCTTCAAACGTGGGTATGTACACGGAAAATGCCTACCGCGACCTCCGTGGATTCATGAAAGAACTGGTAAGCACCGACGGGGCAAGCGCTGAACTGAAATCCATGGCGCGACAGGTGATGACCGCTCTGGAAAATACCATCGAAGCGCGCACAACAGATTCGCGAACCTCGGGAGGCCTCTCGATCTACCTGCCGCGCAACCCTGCTGAAGAATTGGCGGATTTTCAGAATCATGCCGATTTCATGACAGCCACTGGCTGGGCAGGGTTTGTCAATCAGATCATTGGACGATCGCGTAATGCCCCTTTAGGTGGCGCTGAACGCGATCCCGGAGCAGGAGCCGGGGCTGGGCGCTCCAGAACACGCGGATTCGATCCAAAACAACTGCACGTCGTCCACGTTATCCCTGTATTTTCAACGCCTGCGGTTCGGCAAACCACCGCGGATCAAACCGCAGCAACCCAACCCGCCAACGCGGCGAAAGTTTCCGCATCCGACTGGGCTTTTGTGGCACTCATGCTGAGCGAAGACAATAATAGCCGGCAGTGGCTCGATTCCTGAACCGATAGGCCTATCAAAATTCAGGATTGAGCATTTTTTGCAACACTTCGTCTGGAGCAGGCGCATAAGCGCACGGTTCCATGGTGCTGCTCGCGCGGCCTTTCGAGAGGCTGCGGATCTTATCCGCGTAGTCGAACAACCTCGCCATGGGAACAAGGGCTTCCACCACCCGCAGCTTGCCGCGCAATATGATATCGCGAATTTCAGCATGGCGGGAATTCAGATCGCCAGTAATGGGGCCAAGGTATTCCTCTGGAGTGGAAACCTCCAGCTTCATCACCGGTTCAAGCAGCATAATGTTCTGGCGCAGTGCCTTGGCCACAGCATCCGATGCCGCGACTCCAAAGGCCATATCCGTCGAAGTGGCGGGGTCGAAGTCTGCCTTGATAAGTGTGGCCGAGACACCCATGACAGGATATCCCAATTCACCCGACTGCAAGGCGGAACGCAAACCTTCAATGGCGGCAAGCTCCATCGGTTCGGGCAGCGTGTCGTGCTTGAGAATGGAGCGGACTCGCACAAGTTCCTGACCCGCGGGTTTGGCAGGGGCATTCCGGCCCGATTTGGACTTTTTAGTAGGTTCAGGATCCGGTTCAGCCACAGGGGCGTTGGAGTATTGATCGAGCGGAATAGGCTCAAATTTAACCTTCACACGGCCGAAGATTTGGCCGTTCCCTGTCACCCGCTGGCATTCGCCTTCGATTTCGCAAGCCTCGCGCAAGGTTTCCCGATAACTCACGCGCGGTTTACCGACGCGGATTTTCAACTGGAAGTCGCGTTGCATGCGATGACGCTTGATTTCCAGATGCAGTGTGCCCATGCCAGACATCAGAGTCTGACCTGTTTCAGGATCGGTCTTAACGTTGAACGTCGGATCCTCGCGCCGCATGATTTCCAGCACATCGGCCAGCTTCTGTTTGTCGGCACCCGACTCGGGTTCAACAGACTGGCTGACCACAGACTCCGCGAAACGGATTCGTTCGAGCAGAATCGGTTGAGACGGATCGCACAACGTGTCGCCTGTCACGGCTTCCTTCAGGCCGACCACGGCGACAATATCGCCCGCCAGCGCTTCCGTCAGCTCGTCGCGTTTGGAAGGATCAGCTTCGGTGTGGTAAATTTTTGTGATCAATTCCTTGGTGTCGCGCGTGGCGTTCAGCGAGCGTGTTCCCGTCTTGAGAACGCCTGAATAAACGCGGACAAAGGCAAGCTCGCCATGGGAGTCGGCGACGATCTTGAAAATAAGACCGCAAAATGGGTCTTTTGGATCTGTTTTGCGCGTTTCTTCCCGATCACGCTTCTTGGGTGATGTGCCCGAAACGGCGGGACGGTCCAGCGGGCAGGGCAAATAGGCTATGGCTGAATCAAGAAGCAGTTGCACGCCGATATGCTCGCGGCCCGAACCGCACAGCACCGGCTGCAGTCTTCTGGCCAGCGTCGCCTCGCGCAGCAACGATCTCACCTTCGTGGGATCGGGCTCGCCCCCCTCAAGAACTGTTGTTGTAATAAGATCGGCTTTGTCGTCTTCCGTGAGGATATCGAACAGCGCGGCGCGCCTGGTCGCCACCTCGTCGAGCATCTCCTCGGGAATGGGTTCCAACTGGAATGTCTTACCGAAATCTTTCGGGTCGTACCGGATGAGCTTTTGGTCGATCAGATCGATCACCGCTTCAAACGGATGACTCGAATCGTTGGCTCCGCCGGCACCCACCGGAATGACAATAGGAATGGGCCGGCCGTCGAGACGCTCGCCTATTTCCGCCACTGCGTTATCAAAATTGGCGCCCACCACGTCCATCTTGTTGATAAAGGCAAGGCGCGGAACCGCATAGCGGTCGGCTTGCCTCCACACCGTTTCGGATTGGGCTTCCACGCCTTTCTGGGCATCAAAAACCACCACGCAACCATCGAGCACACGCAGGCTGCGTTCGACTTCGGCTGTGAAATCGACGTGCCCGGGGGTGTCGATCAGGTTGATGACGCACCCTTTCCACTGCAGCGGAATGCAGGCGGAATAAATCGTGATGCCGCGTTCTTGCTCTTCCTCGTCGTAGTCGGTCGTTGTGTTACCGCTATCAACCGCGCCAAGCCTGTGAATGGCGCCGGCGTAGTACAGAATGTGTTCGGTTGTGGTGGTTTTGCCTGCGTCGATATGGGCAATGATTCCCAGGTTGCGAACCCTGGTGAGGTCGAGAGAAGACTTGGCCATCACCGGCTCCGGCAAGCGGGTGCAAAAACAAATTCAGCCGGCTTACCCGCCCGCGCGGGAAAGGCCGGCTGAGCCGCCAGTGCGGCGTCATTACCAAGCGAAGTGGCTGAATGCCTTGTTGGCTTCTGCCATCTTGATGGTCTGTTCGCGCTTGGCGACAGCTTCACCTTCGCGGCGGAAAGCTGCCATGAGTTCTTCAGCAAGGCGCACAAACATTGGGCGGCCGCTCTTGGAACGGCAAGCACCGATGAGCCAGCGGATAGACAGGCTCTGCTGGCGAACCTTGTTCACCTGCATTGGAACCTGATAGTTGGCACCACCCACGCGCTTGCTGCGCACTTCAACAGCAGGTTTGACGTTTTCGATGGCTACGTTGAACACTTCCAGAGGATCGATGCCAGGCATACGATTCTCGATCATGTCCATAGCCATGTAGAAAATGCGTGTGGAGGTGGCTTTTTTGCCATCCAACATCAGGCAGTTCACAAACTTGCTGACTAATTTGCTGCCAAACCGAGGATCGGGCATCAGCTTCGAGATGCTGGCGGTTCTCTTATTCATGTCGTTTCATCGCTCCCGTTGGAATCGCTAGAGGCTTACTTGCCCTTTTCCCGCTTGGCACCGTACTTCGAACGAGCCTGCTTACGATCTTGAACTGCCTGACTATCCAGCGCACCACGAACAATGTGGTAGCGCACACCAGGAAGGTCACGCACACGACCGCCGCGCACCAGTACGATACTGTGCTCCTGCAGGTTGTGCCCTTCACCGGGGATGTAAGCCGTCACTTCGATTCCGTTCGTTAACCGCACACGGGCGATTTTACGAATGGCGGAGTTAGGCTTTTTCGGCGTCATGGTTTTCACCTGAACGCAGACGCCCTTCTTTTGAGGGCAGCCTAACAAAGCGGGGTGCTTGGGCTTGCTGCGCTGAACGACGCGAGGCTTGCGCACGAGCTGGTTGATCGTCGGCATGATGCCTGGTCACCTGAGTACGTTGGAGATCAGCCCAAGCGTTCAGAGTGCCGCTTGGCAAGCCACTATATTAACAGTACCCCCAGAGTCGGTCAAGTTGGGGACGCGGAAGCGGAGGAATGACGCATGCCGGGATTGGTCACGCTGGTGGTTGTTCTGCTGATTGCCTTACTCGTTGCTGCCATTGCTGGCGGGTGGACCGCCTACCGCCATGCGCAGTATGCCAACCGCCCTGAATACCGGTGGGCGCGGGATGTTCTGTCTTATGAGTCACAGCTGCAAGGAAAGTGCCGCTCCCTTTTGGCCAATGTGCGCGCTGCCGCTGGCGAATATGCCACTGGTATTGGCAAAGTTTGGTCGAAAGCCACTGCTGAAGCGTGGGGAAGCCTTTCAGTCGATTCCTTGGCACAAGAAGACAACATCGGGCCGGGAACCGTGGACAAGCTTAAAAGTGCTGGAATCCAAACGGTTCAGGCCGCGGGAAATCATTCGCAGCTGCAATCGATCGATGGTATCGGCCCTGTACGGGCTGGTCTGATCCGCTCTGCCGTGGCTGTTTGCAGAAAAAAGGTTTACGAATCTCTCCCCAAAGCGGACCAAGGTCCCGGATACGAAGCACGCCGACAGGTTGAAGGGCTGAAAGTAGCTCTCGAAGATAGCACCGAAACCAAGCTGCGCGACCTGTGGAC
>Ga0255133_1000418_pt1 | contig 12568 bp, 10 predicted proteins | sample Law_Law_RepB_8d_FD_188553 | JGI IMG/M metagenome (GOLD analysis project Ga0255133, IMG submission 188553) | Freshwater microbial communities from St. Lawrence River, New York, United States - Law_Law_RepB_8d | ecosystem: Environmental > Aquatic > Freshwater > River | place: USA: New York... | reverse complement strand
GCTGGGCGTGTCCAGCAGCCAGGACACGAGCAGGCCCAGCAGGGCCGCAGCCCATGCCGCCAGCACGGCGGTGTGGTGACCGAGACCTCTGGCGATCCACAAAGCCGGTGCCATCAGAAAACTGAACACCAAAAACAAGCCCAGCGCGGGCACCGCCAGGCTGGTCACCAAGGCAAACAGGCCATAAAACACGGCGTCACGCTCAAGCCAGCGGGTCTGCCGCAGCGCTGCCATCACCGCGGCACACATGGCCAAGGCCAGCACGCTGGGGGTGTTGACCCACAGCACATCGGCGGCCAGCAGCTGCATCAGTTTTTCCTTGCCGTGGGGGTGGGCATTGGCGCCCAGCATGGCCAGGCAGGCCCCGATCACATACAGCAGGCCGATCAGCGCTTCGCGCTGTTCTCCCCAGCGGCGGGTGATGCCCGCAATCGACAGGCTGAGCAGCAGCGCACCCGCGCTGGCGGCCAGTTGGTCCAGCCAGATGGACTCCAAGTCGATCACAAAATGGACCCAGATCACCGCCGCTGCAGCGGCTTGGGCCACGGCCAGGTCAATGAACACCACGCCGCGGCGCAGCACCTGGCTGCCCAGAGGGGTCAGCGCGACCAGGCCGCCCAACAGGGCCACCACGGGCAGGGCCAGCCAGTCTTGCATCAGGAGGCCACCTGCAACAGGCGTTGGACCATCAGGTCATACCAGCGGAACAGGGCGTCGGGCTGTTCGTCGGTGACGGTGGCGGGCAGAACCACCAGTTTGTGCGGCGCGCCCAACTGGCCACTGAGCCATTTGGCGGGCCGGGGGTCGTGGTGCTGGGCGATCACAAGCGCCATCGGCGGGTTGCTCTGGCTGAGCGCCAGCGTCCTGCTCAGGTGGGCAGGCGTGGGCGGCACCCCGGGTTTGGGCTCCAGATCGGCCATGGGCGTCAGGCCCAGCCAGAGCCACAAGTAGGCAAAATTTGCGTGCTGCGTGATGATGGAACGCCCCTTCAGGGGCCGCGCTTGCTGTTCCCAGGATGGGATCCTCTGGGCCATGGCCTCTTCAAATTGCTTGAGTTGTTGTTCAATGCGGGTTTTTTCAAGCGGGGCAAGGGCCGCCATCCTGAGGGCGAGGGCCCGGGCCACGGTCAGCAAACGCTTCGGGTCGGTATGCACATGGGGATTGCCCAGGACGTGCACATCGCCCGAGAAAGGCGTGACCACCCCTTTGAAGGGGTTCACCAGGCTGACGTGGTCAGCGGCATAAAACATGCCGGGTTGACCGTTCTGGATTTTGGCGTTGCCCGCCTTGGCCTGCAGCATGGGCAACCAGCCCGCTTCGAGCTCGGCGCCGGTGCAGACGGCCAGGTCGGCGCTGCGCATCTGCGCAATCAACGAAGGCCGTGCCTCGATGTGGTGGGGGTCCTGCAGGTGGCTGGTCGCACTGTGCACCTTCACGCCTGGCAGCAGCGCCCGGCTCAGGGAGGCCCATTCGGGTTCGCACGCAAAAACGGTCAGGGCCCATGCATGGCCCTGCGCCAACAGGATGGCCGTGGACAGCAAGCGCTTAAAAAGCGTGCGCACCATGGGCCCCAAAAGACAGCACGTATTGCAGTTGGAGGCTGCGCCGTGCCGGATGGGCGAAAACGGTTTCTTCTGAAGCGCCATGGGGGGCAACTTGCCGGGTCAGCTGCAGGCGCAGTGTTTGTTTGTGCGAGGGTTTGTAGGCCAGCATGACGGCATTTTCCTTCAAGCGGCCCTGCTGGGCCTCCACTTCGCCTTCGTGCAACTGGGCCAGATGCAAGCGCGCCCGGTCGGCGCGTACACCCACTTCCCAGGAGGGGTGAAAGCGCCACACCGCCCCCAGGGACGAGGCCGCATGTTTCAGGGCGGGGTCCAACTGGGGATGGATGCGGCTGACCTGGGCATATTCCCAACTCACACGCACTTGCTGGTTGCGGTTGTTGCCCTGCGGGGCCCATTTCCAGACCAGGTCGCTGATGTGCATGCTTTGTCCGGTGAAGCGGGCCGAATGGCCGTGGGCATCTCCATGGGCCTGGCCGTCGGCTTCCTCATGGTGTTCTGCCAGCTGCGCCGTACGCGGGTTGTGCAATGCCGACAAGCCCCATTGCCAACTGCTGTGCCGGCCCAGGTCGTTGCCGATTTTCAGGTTGAGGGTGCTGATGCGCTGGCCCGATGCTGCGCTGGCCGGCGGCACCAGTTTCTTGCCCCCAAAAACCTCTGCCCCCAGTCGCAAATAAAAAGGGGTGGGCGCGGTCCAGTTCATGCGCAGGCCATCGTCGTACCAGTGCCCCCCCAGAAAACCGCGGTACAAGAGGGGCCGCTCGGTGAAATCGTCGGTGTGGGGGTGCAGTTCATTGAGGTAGCCGATTTGCGAGGCAAACCGACCGGCCCGGACCTCAAGCCCTTGGGGCAGGCTGCGGGTTTGCACCCAGGCGTTTTCAAGGTGGTGCGCCAATTTGCGATCGGCACTGTGAAAACCCAGAATGGCTTCGGCGCTCAGGTGCTCGTTGAATGCGCCGCGCAACAGCAGATCGCTGTGCCCCAGGCCCGCGCCCTGATCGCGGGCGCCCAACGCCAGCCCTCGTGAGGTGCTGGCGGCATCCAGCACCACGCCTGCTTGCCAGCGTTCTGGTGCAGGGACGCTTTGGGCCCAGGATGGCGCTGCGAAGGCGCAAAACAGGGCGAGAAGAACGCCTTGAGGAACAAGCTGGGACTGAATCGGCATGGGGTATGCGCTTTTTGTGCAGGTGATTTTACTAATGATAATAGTTTATCAATAGCAAAACAAGCTTTTTTTCCAGTACCCTATCGCCATGGAAAGATCCACCCGTCAACGAACCGCGATCGCGCAAGCCCTGGCCGCGGTCGGTCAACCGATGTTGCCGCAAGAGCTGCTGCTGGAGGCGCAGAAAAGTGTGCCCAACCTGAGTCTGGCCACGGTGTACCGAAACTTGAAGGGCCTGATCGAGGATGGTGTGGTCGATGTGGTGTCACTGCCCGGAGAGGCCACGCGCTATGAATCGCACCGGCACCACCACCACCACCACTTCCACTGCAGCAGTTGCCAAAAGGTGTTCGACATCGATGCCTGCCCGGGTGACTTGGGGCACCTGTTGCCACCGGGCTATGTGCTGGAGGAGCACCAGCTGACTTTTTATGGCCGCTGTGCCGCCTGCACCGCCTGAGGGCGGACTCGCCGCCCAACGGTCAGCGAGGCTCAGGGGCGAAGAAGACCGTCCAGGTTCTTGATGTCGTCGGCCTTGAGCACGCCGGCCGCTTGCCGCAGGCGCAACTGCCCCACTAGCACATCGTGACGGGCTTTGGTCAGGTCGCGTTTGGTCTGGAACAACTGGCTCTGGCTGTTGAGCACATCGATGTTGATGCGCACGCCGACCTGGTAACCCAGTTTGTTGGCGTCCAGGGCGCTCTGGCTGGAGAGTTCGGCCGCTTGCAAGGCCTTGATCTGGCTCAGGCCTGACTCGACCCCAAAAAACGCGGTGCGTGTGGTCTGGGCCACATTGCGCTGAGCGGCTTCGAGGTCATTGCGCGCTTTTTCCTCCAGGGCCACCGTTTCGCGGATGCGGTTCTGGCTGGCCTGACCGGTGTAGAGCGGCATGTTGAAAGCCAGACCTATCGTGGCGGTGTTGTTGTTGACCTGAACGGCTGTGCCGTTACTGAAGCGGGCCATGCCGTAGCTGGCGGTCAGGTCCAGTGTGGGTTTTTCAGCGGCTTGGGCTTTTTGAATTTCCAGGCGGGCCACTTCCAGGGCAATGCGCGCCTGGGTGATGTTGCCGTTTTCTTCCATCGATTGGCTGATCCATGATTGCACCGAACCGGTTTGCAGCCGGTCGATGTTTGCACCTGCCGTCAAGGGCTGAGGCTTGACCTCTGTCATGCCGACCGTGTCGGCCAGAATGCCTCTTTTCACGCGCAAATCGTTCTCGGCGGCGATCTCCTGGGCGGTGACCAGGTCAAAGCGGGCCTGGGCTTCGCGCGTGTCTGTGATGGTGGAAGTCCCCACTTCAAAATTGCGTTTGGCAGCGGCCAGTTGCTCGGACACGGCCGACTTCTGGGCTTTCACGAAGTTGAGGCTTTCCTGGGCGGTCAACACGTCAAAGTAGGCTTGGCTCAGACGGACGATCAGTTCTTGCTCGGCGATCTTCAACTGCGCCTCGGCCAGACCGACTTGCTTCATCCCTTGCTCGTAACTGGCCTGGTTGCCGGGCCGGTACAGGGGCTGGCTGCCGTTGAGGGACAGGTTGCGGGATTGGGGTTGGCGACTCGCGGCGGGATTGACCAGGTTTTCCACATCGCTTTTGGACAGGTTGCCGCCCAGGTTGGCGCTGGGGCGCAGCAAAGCCCTGGCTTGTTCCGCCCGGGCCAGGCTGGCATCGAATTGCGAACGGGCCGACTTGTAGGACGCGTCATGGCCTTTGGCTGCTTCGTAAAGCTGTGCCAGGCTTTGCGCCTGGGATGCGCCTGCATAGGCAGTCATGAGGGCCAAAGTCAGGGTCAGGTTGCGCAGTTTCATGGCGTTTCTTTTCATGGATGACGGCCCATCAGCGGGTCGTGGGGGCAGGCGGCGGCCCGAAGCGGGCTCAATACACCGGGATCTGGGGGTCGACCTGCGCCGACCAGGCGTGGATGCCGCCCGCCACATTCACAACCTGGAAGCCGTGTTGCAGCAGGAAGCTGGCCACCTGCATGCTGCGGCCACCATGGTGACACAGGCAGGCGATGGGGCGTGTCTTGTCGAGCTCATCCAGACGTGCGGGGATGGACTGCATGGGCATGTGCACCAGGTCCAGGCCCTCGGGCCTGACACTGGCGGTCTGCAACTCCCATCCTTCGCGCACATCCAGCAAGACCGGCCGCTGGGTCTGTCGGGCGATCCACTCGGCGACTTGGGCAGGGTAGATTTGTTCCATGGCGGTCTCAGAATTTGAAGCGTGAGGGCTCTGCAAAGCCCGACAGTCGGGGAGCGTTGCAGTCCCAGGGCTCGGAGGTGGTCCAGCTGTTGTCGCCGCTGCGGGTGATCAAGGTGGTGCGCATCATGGGTTCGTCGCCCACGATCGCGGCCAGGCGTCCACCGATCCTCAGTTGCTGCAGCAAAGCGGCAGGTACTTCGGCCACTGAACCGCTCAGCACGATCACGTCGAAGGGGCCATCGGCCGGTGCGCCCTGGCTGCCATCGGCCTGACGGACAGTGACATTGGTGATGCCGGCATTTTGCAGGTTGGCTTGGGCTTGCGCAGCCAGACGGGCGTCCAGCTCCAGGCTCAGCACGCTGTGGGCCTGGTGGCCCAGCAGGGCCGCCATGAAACCCGAACCTGTGCCGATGTCCAGCACCTTGTCGGTGGGTTGCACGGCCAGGTCCTGCAGCAGGCGCGCCTGAACGCGGGGGGCCAGCATCACCTGGCTGGGGGCAGCACCCAGAGGAATTTCCATGTCGACAAAGGCCAGCGCCTTGTGCGCCATGGGCACGAAGTCTTCGCGGCGCACGGTGGACAGCAGGGACAGCACGTTCGGGTCCAGCACCTCCCAGGGGCGGATTTGCTGCTCAATCATGTTGAAACGGGCTTGGTTCATATCCATTTTGGGGCGACTCCTGCGGGGACTTGATCAGAGATGGGTTTCGATGGGGGGCAATTTTAAGCGCCGGACGTGTCGTTTGCCTGACGCGCAGCGCCCACGCCCGCCTTGCGCCTCAACCACTGCGCCAGGTCATCCATGTAGCAGTACACCACCGGCACCACCACCAAGGTCAGCAGCGAGGACGTGATGACCCCGCCGATGACCGCTTGGCCCATGGGTGCGCGCTGCTCGGAACCCTCGCTCAGGGCAAAAGCCAAGGGCAACATCCCGAAAATCATGGCCAGGGTGGTCATCAGGATCGGCCTCAGACGCACACGGGCGGCCATCAACAGGGCTTCGTGCCGCGGCAGTCCCGGCGCGCGCTGGCCGTTCGCATCGGTGTGTTCGGTCCGGGCGCGAATCGCAAAATCGATCAACAAAATCGCATTTTTGGTGGCCAGACCCATCAGCATGATCACGCCGATGATGGAGAACATCGACAAGGTCGAGCGAAAGGCCATGAGCGCCAGCACCACGCCGATCAGCGTCAGTGGCAAAGAGGTCATCAGGGCCAGGGGCTGGAAAAAGCTCTTGAACTGACTGGCCAGGATCATGTAGATGAAGATCACCGCCATGAGCAGGGCCGACAGTGCGTAGCCGAACGATTCGGCCATGTTCTTGGTGGAGCCGCCAAAGCTGTAGCGGTAACCGGGCGGCAGGTTCAGGCTGTCCATGGCGGCACGCACGTCGGCCGAGACTTGGCCCGCCGATCGGCCGAACACGTTGGCATTGATGGCCACTTCGCGCATCATGTCGCGGCGGTTGATCTGGTTGGAGCCGGTCGTTTCGCTGACCTGGGCCACCTGGCCCAGTCGCACAATGCGCGCACTGCCATCGGCTGCGGTGCCCACCACAAAAGGCAGTCGCTCCAGGTCCTGCGGGCTGTTGCGCGCTTGCGGCGCCAGGCGCACGTTCACGTCATACGTCTGGTCGTCGGGGGCCCGCCAGTTGCCCACGGTTTGCCCCGCCACCAGGGTGCGCAGCGGCCCGGCCAGTTGGCTGGTGCCCAGGCCCAGGTCCGATGCGGCATCTCGCCGGACTTCGATCCTGACCATGGGTTTGTCGGGTTTGACGCTGGAGTCGAGATCGACCAGACCGGGGATGGCGCGCACCTTCTCCAGCGCCAACAGGGCCAGCCGTTCCAGTTCCTGCTGGTCGGGGCCTTTCAATGAAAACTCGATTTGCTTGTTGCCGCCCACCGCATCGAGCAAGCCTGCATGCGTCACGGTCAGGCCGGGCACTTGCCCGAGGCGATCACGCAGCAAGGCCGACATCTGGTCGGCATTGCGATCCCGTTTTTTGCGCTCGACCAGGCGGATGTACAGGTTGACGCTGTTCTTGCCCTGCGAGTTGGCGGTGTTGATGGTGCTGAGGGTGTAGACCACCTCGGGGAACTCGCGCAAGATGGCCTCCACCTGCCGGGTCTTGGCTTCGGTGGCTTCCAGCGAGGTGCCCACCGGGGTTTCAAACTTGAGCGAAGTTTCGGAAAAATCGGCCTTGGGCACGAACTCGGTGCCCAGCCAAGGGATCATGAGCAAGCTGGCCACAAACACCGACAAGGCCATGAACACGGTGGCTTTTTTGTACACCAAAGCCCAGCGCAGCAAGGCTTGGTAGCCGTCCGCCATACGGTCTGTGCCCCGGTCGAACCAAGCGGTCACGCGACCCAGGGTCTTGTCGTACCAGCCCGCCGGACTGTGTTTTTGGCCATGGGTGTCGATGGCCGGGTCATGCCAGATGCTCGAGAGCATCGGGTCCAGGGTGAAACTGACGAACATCGAGATCATCACCGCCGCCACGATGGTGATGCCGAATTCGTGGAAAAACTTGCCGATGATGCCCTCCATGAAACCGATCGGCAAAAACACCGCCACGATCGACAAGGTGGTGGCCAAAACGGCCAGTCCGATCTCCTGGGTGCCGTCCAAGGAGGCGCGGTAGGCGTTCTTGCCCATCTGCACATGCCGCACAATGTTCTCGCGCACCACGATGGCATCGTCGATCAGCAGGCCCACGCACAGCGACAGCGCCATCAGCGTGATCATGTTGATGGTGAAGCCAAACATCTGCATGAACATGAAGGTGCCGATGATGGAAATCGGCAGCGTCAAGCCGGTGATGACGGTAGAGCGCCAGGAGTTGAGGAACAAAAACACGATCAGGACCGTGAGGATGGCGCCTTCCAGCAGGGTCTGGCGCACGTTGTTGACCGACAGGCGGATGGGGCGAGAGTTGTCGGTGATGGGCTCCAGCCTGAGGCCCGGCGGCAGCTGCTTTTGAATGTCTGCGACCGTTTTGACCAGACCGTCCACCACTTGGATGGTGTTTTCGTCCTGCGATTTTTGCACCGACATCAGCAGCGTTCTTTGGCCGTTGTAGAGCGCCAGGTTTTCCAGCTCCTGGGCGCCGTCCTGCACCGTGGCCACTTGGGACAGCCGAATGGAGGTGCCGTTTTTGCGGGCCACGATGATGCGGCCAAAGTCCTCGGGCCGTTCCATGCGCGAGTTGATCTGCAGCATGCGCTCTTGCTGCAAGGAGCGTATGGCCCCCAGGGGCAGATCCTGGTTTTCGGCCCGCACGGCGGCCACCACCTGCTCGGCCGTGATGCCCAGGGCCTCCATCCGGTCCGGCTGCAGGTACAGGTTGATCTCGCGTTTGCTGCCACCCACCAAGGTCACCGAACCGACGCCCCGGACGTTTTCCAACCGTTTTTTCAGCACCTGCTCGGACCAGCTGGTCAGCTCGACCGCGCTCATTTGCGGGCCCTCGGGGATCACCGCCAGCGACCAGACGGCGCGGCTGGCCGGGTCAAAACGAAGCACCCGAGGCTCTTTGACTTCAGTGCGCAGCAAAGGGCGCAGCGAGGCCACTTTTTCACGCACATCCTCGGCCGCTTTGCGACCATCGATGTGCAGCTGAAACTCGATGATCACCAAGGACTGGTTTTCGTAGCTGCGCGAGGTCAGGGCGCTGATGCCGGCAATCGAGTTGACGCCTTCCTCGATTTTTTTGGAGACCTCACTCTCCACCACCTCGGGCGCAGCGCCGGGGTATTCCGTGCTGATGACCACCACAGGGAAATCGATGTTGGGGAACTGATCGACCTTCAGGCGTTGAAACGAAAACAGCCCCATGACCACGATGGCCAGCATGACCATGGTGGCCATGACGGGGTTTTGCAGGCTGACGCGGGTGAACCACATGCGCGGGGTCCCTCAGCGGGCAGGCCTGGCCGCGGCGGTGAACACCACGGGAACGCCATCGCGAACCGGTCCCACGCTGCCCGCCAACACCTGCGCGCCTTCGGCTAGCCCGGTGACGGCCACCAGGCTCTGCCGCTCTCCTTCGCTGCGTGCACCGGTCTGCACCTGGACATGCCGCACCAGGCCGTCTTGCACCACCTGCACATAGGGCTGGGGTTTGTCGGTGCGCACGCTGTTCACAGGCACGACCAAGGCCTGCAGGCTGTGGGTGCCCAGACTGCCTTGGGCAAACAGGCCCTGGCGCAAGCCTTCACGGCCCACAATGCCCAGGTAGACCACAATGCTGCGGCTGCCGGTTTGGGCGCTGGGGTTGATGCGCAGCACTTTGGCGGGCACCAGGCCGGGCATGCCTTCAACTTCGAGTTGTGCCGTCATGCCTGGCCGCACCTCGCGGGCTTGTTCGGGCGTGAGGGCCGCTTCCAGTTCGAGGCTGGCGAGGCTGATCACTTCCAGCAAACGGGTCTCGACGGCCACACGCTCGCCCGGCTGGGCCAGTCGCTGTGCCACCACGCCCGACAGGGGCGAACGCAGTGTGGCGTCGGCCAGGGACTTGCTGGCCAGATCCAGGGCGGCCAACGCCGCCGCGTGGGTGGCCTTGGCCCCGTTCAGGCTGGCCTGGGATGTGAGCAGGGCGGTTTGTGAGATGAAACCCTGGTTCACCAGGGCCTGGTTGTTGTCAAACTGCCGCTGGGCAATGTCCACCTGGGCGCGGGCCGCATCGGCTTGTTGCTGGGCCTGACGAACGCGGGCCTGGAACTCGACCGGCTCGATGCGTGCGACCACTTGTCCAGCCTGCACAGGATCCCCTTCGCGCACCGCCATGTCCTGCAATTCTCCGGCCACCCTGGCCTTGACGATGGCGCTGTCGACGGCTTTGAGGGGGCCCGATACCGGGATGCCCAAGTTCAGGGTCTGGACCTGCGCCGTGAGCACATCGGTGTCGGCCAACTCGATGCGGGGCACGGCGGCCGCCACCGCCGGGGCCTGGGCCTTCGGGCCTGGCTGGCTCCAGCGGAACAGGCCAGCGAAGAGGGCGGCCACAGCCACGGCCGAGAGGATCCAGAGGGTTGTTTTTTTCATGGTTTCGGGACGGTGAGCCGATCAGGATCAGGGTTGAGACAGGCCACGTGCCAGCAGTTGGGCATGCTGCGTGATGAAGGCTTCGGGGTCAATCTGTTCGTGGCGCGGACTGCACGGCCCCATGGAGTGTTTCCACATCACCAGAAACAGCAGCGAGGACATGACCGAGTGCAGCGTCAATTCGAGGTGGACCGGGCGAAATTCGCCCCGGTCGATGCCGCGCTGCAAGGCGAAGCGCACCAGGGCGTGGGCGGGTGTGATGACCTCGGTGCGGAAAAAATCAGCCAAGTCCGGAAAGTTGCTGGCCTCGCTCATCACCAGCTTGGAGATGCCCGAGGCCTTGGTGGCGCCATAGCGCCGCCACCACTGCAACATCATCCACTCGAGCAATTCGCTGCTGTGGCCTTGAAACAGCGCCACCTCGGCCGCTCCCTGGGTCACGGGTGCGACCACGTTCTCGCGCACCACGGCCTTGAACAGGTCTTCCTTGCTGGGGAAATACAAAAACAAGGTGCCCTTGGACACGCCAGCCCGCGCCGCAACTTCTTCGACACGCGTGGCGGCATAGCCTTTTTCGACGAACAAATCCAGGGCCGCCTCCAGCAGTTCGCCTGGGCGATCCTGTTTGCGGCGCTCTCGTTTGTGGGCTTGCAGTTCGGACACGGGAATTTTAATGACTGACTGGTTATTAATGTAAGCCATCGGCAGGGGGGGAGTCAATCGACCCGCACGCCGAATTCAACGCGCGTCGGTTGAACTCAAGGCCAGGCGTGCCGACAGCCTGGCTTCCAAGTCCTGGACCTGCACAAGGTGCCCGCCGGGCGCATGGCCACGGCTTTGGCCGGGGTGCGCAAGCCAGCCCGACCTGGCGGAGATTCAAGGAGCCTTGCTGGCGGCGTCGTCCAGTCGGGTCACATCGGTTGAAAAAACATAACCGCTGCCGCGCACCGTTTTGATGAGCGCGGGTTGTTTGCCGTCGTCTTTCAGACGTTGGCGCAAGCGACTGATCTGGACATCCAAAGAGCGGTCCAGGGGGCCCAGATCGCGGCCCCGGGTTTGCTCCATCAATTGCGTGCGGTCCAAGGTTTCACCCGCATGTTCCGCGAAAAACCGCAGCAGGTTGAAGTCCATGCTGGTCAACTGAACCCGGGTGCCTTGCTCGTCGGACACCACGCGCTCGACCAGGTCCATGGAAAATCCCGCAAACCTCAGGTAGCGGGTCTTGTCGGGCGGCGCGTTCAGGTTCATGCGCCGGTGCAGCGCCTTGATGCGTGCCAACAATTCACGGGGGTTGTAGGGTTTGGCGATGTAGTCATCCGCGCCCAATTCCAGGCCCACGATGCGGTCGGTCTCGTCGGCGCTGGCGGTCAGCATGAAGATCGGGACTTTGGATTGGCGTCGCACCGCCAGGCACAACGTGAACCCGTCGGTGTCGGGCAGCATCACATCCAGAATGACCAAACTCAGCGTGTCTTTGTAGAGCTCGAATTCCGCCAAAAAAGTTTGCCCATCGCTGGCTGAGCGCACTTCGTATTGATGCTTCTCCAAATAGGTCTTCAGCAGACGTTGACTGACTTTGTCGTCATCAACGATCAGGATGGTGCGAGACATGGCGATTTGGGGTGACTGCAATTCGTGCATTCGAATGAAAAAAACGGGGGTGCCTTGACCTTGAAAAACGACAACGTGTCTGTTTTCAACGCGGTTCCCGCCTGAATAAATCTGTCGAATTGTAATGTTTCGTTGCGCGATCTGAGTTTTCTTTGTGCGCGCCGAGTGGCCAACTGGCCGGGCTTCGCCACGCGTGTGAAGAAGTGTAAGTCTTGCCCCAAGGGTATTTAAAAAAGTCCTTATAAATCAATAATTTAGAAAATATTTCAACACTTTTCCAGGGACATTTTTGAACTTTGAAATTACATGCCTTGAAGCATAACTTGCGTCCAAACGGCGTTTGAGCCGAGTGCGGGAGGGCCCCAGTTGCCCTCCCCAGCAATCGCAGGAGTGTTGGTATGTTTTTTCTGTCCACCGCCCTACACAGCCCTGGCTGCAGGCGGGTGTGGGTTTGTCGACTGGGGTCATGGATGCGCCCCGCGCTGGCCATGCTGGGGGCTTTGCTGCTGCACAGCGGCATGGCTTGGGGCCATGAGATTCCCTGGCATTTGGGCCGCGTCGATGGTGCGCAGGCGGCGCCCTCGGCCATCAACACCGCGGGCAATCAGCCGGGGCCCCACCCCGTTGTTGTGGCCGTGATCGACAGTGGTGTGGTCGCCAGCCACCCCAGCCTTCAAGGCCAGTTGCTTCCTGGCTACGACATGATTTCGCCCAACCGAAATTTGCGCAAAGCCCGCTCCGGCAACTTCAGCCCCGATGAGCGCGATGCGCGCTGCGGCGAGCGCCTGCTGCCGTCTTCTTTTCGTTCGCACGGCACCGAGGTGGCCAGCCTGATTGCGGGCAATGGCGTGGGCGGTGTCCTGGGCGTGAATCCCGCGGCCAAAATCGTGCCTGTCCGTTTGTTCGGGGCTTGTGCCACTTCACGCCAGGATTTGCTGGACGCCATGGCGTGGGCGGCGGGTTTGCCGGTCAAGGATG
>Ga0255133_1000417_pt1 | contig 12572 bp, 10 predicted proteins | sample Law_Law_RepB_8d_FD_188553 | JGI IMG/M metagenome (GOLD analysis project Ga0255133, IMG submission 188553) | Freshwater microbial communities from St. Lawrence River, New York, United States - Law_Law_RepB_8d | ecosystem: Environmental > Aquatic > Freshwater > River | place: USA: New York... | reverse complement strand
ACCCTTGAAGGCTGGCAGCATTACAAAAGACCATTTGGACCAATCCAGAAGTGCGGCTAAAAGAAAGACGCAGATTCAATATTTTCCAATTCGATTGCTATGAATCAGAATCTAGATAAAGTTGCACATCAATAAAAAAGGGAACGCTTTGCAGCGTTCCCTTTTTTATTTAGTTGCGGCGGCAGGATTCGAACCTACGACCTCCAGGTTATGAGCCTGGCGAGCTGCCTCTGCTCCACGCCGCGTCCATGACTCCATTACAATAGCTGACTGCCCCCCCATGAGCAAGGACACTCCGGGGGAATCGGTGCGGGTGACCGAGGTTTCCACCCGATCCATTGGTCGTGCTCATGACAATTCAGCCTGTGCGCGTGCCACCACCCTCCAACGCCACACGTCCCTACGCCCCTCGTATGTGGCATGGATGCAATGCCACAGCGTGGTGGAGCATGGTGATGAAGGCTCGGGGGCGGATTCACCCGAAGTATTGGGGAATCGCGGCCGTTGCTTCTGCTGTCAGCTGCACTCATTCCTTGCTCGGATTGGTTCAAAACGCATTTCTGGAACCACTCAGTGCAAAACCCACCATTGACCCACCGCCGGTTTTTATTATTGGCCACTGGCGGACCGGGACAACTCTTTTGCACGAGCTCCTCGTCGAAGATCCGCGCCACTCCTATCCGACCACCTACAGGTGCATGGACCCCAATCATTTCTTGATGACCGAAAAGCTATTCAAGCCTTATCTCGACTGGATGTTGCCCCAAAAACGTCCCATGGACGGCATGGAAACCGGCTGGGAAAAACCTCAAGAAGACGAATTTGCCTTGCTCATGCTCGGGGCGCCATCTCCCTACCGAACGATCGCATTCCCCAATGAGGCATCTTGGGACCCCGCTGAATTGGAAATCGACTCTCTCCCCGTTCGCCTCCAGCGCCGGTGGACCAATGTGTTTTTGCAATTCCTCAGGCAGTGCCAAGTGGCGATGCCGGGCAGAATTGTTCTTAAATCGCCTACGCATACATGGCGCATACCATTGCTGCTGAAGCTGTTTCCGGGAGCACGGTTCATTCACATGATCCGCGATCCTTACGATCTTTACCCTTCAACCGTTCATCTTTGGCGCTCTTTGTCACGCGCCCACGGTTTGCAAAAGCCAAATCAGTCGGTTCTCGAAGACAGGGTCTTCAACGTGTTTGAGCACATGCACACGCGCCTAGAGGCGACTGCACACTTGGTACCTGAAAACCAATGGGCCGAATGCCGCTATGAAGACCTGATGGCTCACCCCCTAAAAACAATAGAGGGCTTGTACACGAAACTTGCGCTTGGAGATTTTGGGCTCATATCTTCGCGTCTGTCCACCGTACTATCCCTTCGCAGCGGGTATAAGCGCAATCAATTCCAAGCTTTGCAGCCGCAACTGGCTGAGGAAATCACCCACCGATGGGGAGCCATCATCGATCGGCAAGGATATTCCCGAGGTTAAATTTCCCGGAAGTATTGTTAAAATAGCGTTACCATTCAGAAAATATGTTTACTTGGACCGTGAATGATCCAAAAATAATACGGTTTATAGTGTTTTTTGCGTATGATTAAATGTCTTCGAACGGTGACGTGAAAAATCCGTCTGCCTTGAAAGGTTGCGATCATGAGCCATAACCCCAACTCTCTTTTTTCTCAATCTGGCTCAGAAGTAACGGAAGTTTCATTTCTGATTCCTGCTCCCAAGGCAGCGGCTCTTGAACGCCAAGCATCCCGCTCGGGACAAACCCTAGGCGAGCTACTGCGCCAGATGATTTCAAGTCATCCAATTTGCCAATCGTGCGACAAATTCCCAATGACCATGTGCCAGGACAATCAAAGCAGTTAGTTGCGGCACCCGTTGAGTTCCTTCAGACAATTAAAAAAATGCACCAACTCGGGCACCTCCAGAGAGGTGGCGTAAAGCTGGAATTCCCTAGACTTAGAGAGTATCCAATTTACGTTCAGTTTCTGGAGTAATCGAACATGGTTATCAAGCGTACCGGTGAAGTGACATTCAAGAACAACCCCATTGCTCTTGTCGGCCCCAAACTGTCGCTGGGTGCCAAAGCGCCCGATTTCACCTGCCTCAAAGGACTCGACGCCGTCCGCTTGAACGATACCCCCGCCAAAGCACGGATTTTCAGCGTTGTACCATCACTCGACACGGGTGTTTGCAGCCAGCAAACCAAACGCTTCTCCGAAGATCTCAAGGCTTTGGGCGATAGCGTTGTCAGCTACACAGTGTCTTTGGACCTTCCTTTTGCCCAGGGGCGGTTTTGCACTGCAGAAGGCATTACCAACACCATCACCCTTTCCGATACCCACAACCATTCGTTTGGCCTGAACTACGGCGTTCTCATCGAAGGCCTTCCACTTCCACTTTTGACACGCGCTGTGTTTGTTGTGGCACAAGACGGAACCATCGCCCACGCTGAATATGTGCCAGAAGTCACGAACCACCCCAACTACGAAGCAGCGATCGCTGTTCTGAAAAAAATAACCAAAGCTTGAGGAATTTTTTTCAATCGCACGGCGCGGAAGGGGAAAGAGGTCTCATTGTTCCGGTTATGACGGCCATGTTCATCATTAACGCTCATTTTTAGGGTTCCCCCGATTGTCAAATGAGGTTTCCGGGTTTTAACGTAAGGGTATGTGAAGCTTCTGAAGCGCGACGTCAGTTGATTGTCTTTGCTTGAGTTGCCTCGCAACCGTCACGGGAGCCCAATGATGAAATGTCTTTCCCCGACCTCGCTCCTTGCATGCGCGCTGGTTGTTTGGTCAGCCGGTAGCGCGGAGGCAGCTTGGAACAACGTGTTCCAAGTGACCTGTTGGAATTGCAAGTCCCAACAGTCGAGCACTTCCTATTACCAACCGCCAGTGGCTGCTGCACCCGCGCAAGTCTCAGCCGATGGCAACTCTTCGCAGCAATGCTCCACCAACTACGTTCAACGCAGTTACTACGAACCAGTAACCTCTTACGAACGTAAAAGTTACTACGAACCAGTAACCACGTACCGCACAAGCTACTACTACGAGCCGGTCACTCAGTGCCGGACCAGCTACTATTACGACCCCTGCTCGTGCAGTTATAAGCCTGTTTCAACCCAGCAAACGTCTTACGCACTGAAAGCACAGCAATCGCCTGTGACCTCGTATGTTGAGCGTTGCTACAATCAGCCCGTTACAAGTTACCGTTTGTCGTACTACTACCAGCCTGTAACAACTTGCTGCACAACGACGACCGGTGCTCCAATACAAAACATTCCCCAAGCTGGTCCAGTAGCACCCGCCATCGCTGCTCCACCAGCCCCCATGGCTCCAGCAACCGCTCCTCCACCGCTGGCTCCAATTGCTCCATCCGTGGGCGAACAGCGTTCTATTCCCCCAATGGCGCCTGGAATTAACGAAACACGATCGCCAGGCGCCTCTTTTAACCGTGGCGCGGCGCCTCAACCAGCCCCAGTACCACGCCCAGATCGAATCGCCTCGAACAATCTTCTTGTTCCAGTTCAGGGCCAACTCACGGGAACAAGTAATCGGCCAGTCAGCAATGCCAGCCTTTGGCTTGTCGGCAAAGGAAACGTTCAAGTTCCAGTTTCCACCGACGCTCTGGGTCGGTTCAGCGCTCAGGTGCCAGCAGGTACTTGGAACGTCTACCTATCCAGCCGTGAGGGCAATCGATTCGTCAGCACGGTAGCCGCAAACGGATCATCTGAACCGGTCCGTTTGGCCCTTCGCTAACTCTTCATGAGGGCAAAGCGTGGAATTGGCCTCGCCGACAGTGCCTTCGTTCGCATAAGATATTTTTATATTTAGGTGAAGAGGCTTCACCCCCCCTTCGCTTCGGGTTGGCTTAAGCTGTCCCGGAGCGTTTTTTCATCACCCGGAGAGGCCGGTTTTCCGGCACCTGTAACGATCATGACCGTCAACACCCTCAGCAATGTACGCAACATCGGCATCATCGCGCACGTCGATGCCGGCAAGACGACCACAACCGAGCGTATTCTTTACTTCAGTGGTACCAAGCACAAAGTGGGTGACGTGGACTCCGGCGATACCACAACCGACTTCGATCCATTGGAACGCGCCAAGGGTATCACGATTAACTCGGCCGCCGTTTCGGTGGACTGGGGCATCAATCAGATCAACATTATCGATACCCCCGGTCACGTGGACTTCACCGCTGAAGTGGAGCGATCCCTTCGCGTTCTTGACGGAGCGGTGGGTGTGTTCTGCGCCGTCGGCGGCGTGGAAGTTCAGTCGGAAACCGTGTGGTTTCAGGCTAACAAGTACAAAGTGCCTCGTATTGCCTACATCAACAAGCTCGACCGCACGGGTGCCGATTTCTATGGCTGTATCAGCCAGATGAAAGAAAAGCTTCTGGCGAAAACCGCCATTTGCTCGATTCCAGTGGGTGCCTACACCGATTTCAAAGGCATTATCGATCTGATTCGCATGAAATTTGTCCTGCGTAACACGGAAGATAAGCGCAACGTCGACTTTTCCTTGGTAGAAATCCCAGAAAGCCACCGCGCCGAAGCCGAGCAACGCCGCGCCGAACTTCTGGAAATGGCGTCGCTTGCGAACGACGAGGTCGCTGAACTGATTCTCGATGAAAAGCCCGTTTCCGAAGAACTCCTGAAGGCCGCCTTGCGTGAAGGCACCCTGCGCAGCCTGTTCACCCCAGTGGTGTGCGGTTCCAGCAAGAACTTCCACGGCGTGCAGCAGTTGCTCGACCATGTCATCGACCTGTTGCCGGCTCCAAGCGACCGTCCTCCAGTTGAAGGCGTGATTCCACGTAGCAAGGAAAAGGAAAAAGTCCTGCGTAGCCCTGATCCAAAAGATCATTTTTCCGGCTTGGCCTTCAAAACGGTGTCGGAGCCAACTGGCGACCTCGTTTATGTGCGCGTGTATTCGGGCGAACTCCACCCCAGCGACACGGTGCTGAACACCACCAATGGTCGTCAGGAACGCATCGGTCGCATGTACCGCATGATGGGTAACAAGCGCGAAGAGTTGGAAGTCGCCGGACCCGGTATCATTGTTGCCGTGGTTGGATTGAAATCCACCTACACGGGTAACACCCTGTGCTCGGTTGATGCACCAGTAGCGCTCGAGTCGATCAACTTCCCCAAGCCGGTTATCAGCGTCGCTTTGATCCCAGACAAGGTCAACGACGAATCGAAGCTTGGTGACGCCCTCGGCCGTCTTCTGCGAGATGACCCAACCTTGAAGGCGCACACCGACCCTGAAACCAACCAGCTCATTATTTCAGGTATGGGTGAGCTTCACCTTGAAGTCTCGGTGGATAAACTTCACCGCTTCCCCGGTGTGAAAGTGGCCACTGGCAAGCCGATGGTGGCTTACCGGCAGACGCTGGCCAAACCGATTGAAATGGAAACCCGCTACATCAAGCAGTCGGGTGGTCGTGGAAAGTTCGCCGTTATCACGGTGAAATACAAACCACTCACCAAGGAAGAGCTCGAAGTTTGGCAGAAGAAGATCGAAGATGAAGGCGAACCAGCCGATCCAAACAATATTTTCTTCGACGAAAATATCTTTGGTGGTGTGGTTCCAAAGGAATACATTCCTTCGGTCGAGCAGGGTATTCGCGAAAGCACACTCAAGGGCGCCAAGTACGGCTTCCCATGCGTGGACATCGAAGCCATCTTGGTTGACGGTAAGATCCACCCGGTTGATAGCTCGCAAGACGCCTTCAAACTGGCAGGCAAGGAAAACTTCCGCGACGCTCAGGAACGAGCAGGCATTATTCTTCTTGAACCGATCATGAAGGTTGCTGTTGTTGCTCCTGAAAAGTACATGGGATCGCTCACAGGCGACGTTTCCCGTAGGCGTGGCATCATTCAGGAAACCATCACTGCGAACAACCGCGTGACCATCATGGCACAGGTTCCTCTCGCCGAACTGTTCGGGTACACCACCGACCTGCGCGGTTCAACAAGTGGTACGGCTTCCTTTACGATGGAACCAAGTCACTATCAGGAAGTCAAAGAAGAGTTGGCAGACCTGCCTGCCAAGAAATAATGGAACAGCGGCAGGGGCGGTTACACGCCGCCCCTGTATCTTTTTCAATGGAGCGTCTGAAACCATGAAAAGCTTGGTACGTTTGTTGATTTGCAGCGCGGTCCTCGCGGGGCTTTCCCTCACTGCCCGCTCCGAAAATCCATCCAAAGAAGCCCTCTCGCAACTCCACGAGTTTATTGGCGAGTGGAATGGTAACGGCAACCCCGACGGCAAGAAGAACGCCGCTGGCTGGAAAGAAACCTTCGCTTGGGGCTGGCGCTTCAAGGGCGACGATGCTTGGCTTACCCTGAACGTGACCAATGGCAAATATCTGAAAAGCGGCGAGCTCCGCTGGATCGACGACAAAAAGGCCTACGAATTCAACGCCACCATGAAGGATGGCACCAAGCAGGTATTTGAAGGCACCTATAAAAAAGACATCCTCACTCTTGAACGCATCGATGCCAAATCCAACGAGCGCCAGCAGTTCACCATGAACACGGCTGCTGAAGGCATCCGCTTTTTGGTAAAGTACAGGAAGGCCTCTGGCGGCGGCAAACTTTTCAGCTCAGTCTATTCCATCCAGGCCAACAAGGAAGGCGAAAGCCTTGCGGCCAAGGGAAGCAAGAATATTTGTGTGGTTTCAGGCGGCGCCGGTACCACAGCGGTTTCTTTCAAGGGCGAAACTTTCTATGTCTGCTGCGGCGGTTGCAAGGACGCCTTTGCGGAAAACCCCGAGAAATATGTCAAGGAATTCAAGGCCAAGAAGGCCGCCAACTAAGCGATACCGCTATTACACTCCCAGAAAAGGCCACAGTTTTTACTGTGGCCTTTTTTAATTGAATGATTTTCCGATTTAAAAGACTCTTGCCAAACACGCCTATGTTTCTCTTAACATACTGTTGTACATTACCCAAAAGTAAGATTCAGTATCATGAAGTGGCATTTTCATTCGGAGGCAACCTTGAACCGTGATCACATCGCGATGGCCCCGCCTTTTCGCGATTTTTCCGCAGCAATCGTAGTCGTTCTTGTGGCCCTGCCACTTTGTCTAGGTATTGCCCTTTCCTGCAACGCCCCTTTGACCTCCGGACTGGTTTCGGGAATAGTTGGTGGAATTGTGGTGGGCTTATTGAGTGGATCTCACACCAGTATAAGTGGACCGTCGGCTGGCTATGCTGCCGTCGTGGCTACTCAGATCGCCATACTGGGTTCCTTTGAAGCATTCCTTGCGGCTCTATTTATTGCTGGCATCATTCAACTTTTTTTCGGAATCATTCGTGCTGGAATTATTGCCGAGTTTGTGCCAACAAGTGTCATTAATGGTCTACTAGGCGCCATTGGCGTAATTCTGATCCTAAAACAAGTTCCACATGTTTTTGGTCACGACATTGATCCAGAAGGAGATATGGCATTCTATCAGCCCGACAACCAGAACACTTTCTCGGAACTGTTGTTGGTTCTGAACGATTTCCAGGTCGGCGCGACAATTGTTGGCATTTTATCGGTGGTTATATTGATGATTTGGGAGCGAACAAAATGGTTAAAAAAATCTTCTTTTCCTGGGCCGTTAGTTGTTGTCGCTGCAGGAATTGCGCTAGGAATGTTATTCAAGGCGTTGAACAGCGCGCTAGCCATCGAACCAAGCCACATGGTGCAGATTCCAAGCCCCGATAGCCTTGCAAACCTAAACCAATATCTCATAAGCCCGGATTGGACCAAATTAAACCAGCCTTCCATTTATTCATCCGCGTTAATGATTGCCCTTGTGACCTCACTGGAAGCTCTGCTTAACCTGGAAGCCGTCGATAAAATCGACCCACTGAAGCGCAAGTCTCCCCCCAATCGGGAACTTGTGGCACAGGGTTTTGGGAACATGATGTGTGGGCTGTTCGGCGGATTGCCGGTAACTTCTGTTATCGTTCGCAGTTCAGTAAACATCAATGCGGGCGGCCGCACTCGATGGGTGGCTATCCTTCATGGGCTTTTGCTGGTGTGCGCCATTGTCATTATGGCTTCATGGGTCAACCAAATACCTTTGGCATGCTTGGCAGCCATTTTGCTGGTGACGGGATTCAACCTTGTCAACCCTAAAGACATGTTGCGAATGTGGCGGCAGGGGCCTTATCAATTTGTCCCTTTTATTGTAACACTTGTAGCCATCGTTTTTACGGACCTATTGATCGGAACAATTCTTGGTTTGCTGGCAAGTATTACCTTTATTTTGTACAGCAATTTCAGGCGCCCAGTGCGACGAATCCTGGAAAGACATGCGGGCGGAGATCTGCTGCGTGTCGAATTAGCCAGTCAAATGAGCTTTTTTAATCGAGCAGGTCTCATGAACGCGCTTCGTGATGTGCCTGATGGCGGCAGCGTGCTGATCGACGCCTCGAATACTGTTTACATCGACCCGGATATTCAAGAAATGATCCGCATGTTCCGCGACGAGATTGCCCCACTACATAATATACGAGTGAGCACTTCGGGTTTTCAGGACCATTACACTATTGACAATCAAACTCAATTCGTCGATTATGTTACGAAAGATCTTCAAAAAAGGCTGAATCCTCATCAGATTCTGGAAATACTTCAAGATGGAAATGAGCGATTCAGGACAGGCAATCAGCTAAGACGTAATCTTGGACGCCAAATCGAAGCCACTAAGCTAGGCCAACATCCCTTGGCGATCATACTGTCGTGCATCGACTCCAGAACACCAAGCGAATTGGTGTTCGATATGGGTCTGGGCGATATTTTCAGCGTTCGTATAGCAGGGAACATTATTGGTCGAAAAGTCATGGGGAGCCTTGAATTCGGGTGTGCTGTCGCGGGCGCAAAACTGATATTAGTAATGGGGCATACGAGCTGTGGGGCTGTGACCGCCGCGGTGAGGAACGCCTGCGGACTAGATGCCTCTGATATCGCTTCCACGTGCGAGCATTTGGGATTCGTGGCTGGAGAAATCAACCAATCAATGACGCCGGCTATTTGCCGTGAATTTATTGATGGTGACGATATCAGTCGTCAAACCACAATCGACGCGGTCGCTCGAAACAATGTCAAACGGGTGGTTTCCGATCTAGTGGACCAAAGCTCAACCCTGCGCGCGCTTTTAAAACAAGAAAAAATAGCAATCGTTGGCGGAATGTACGATGTGTCTAGTGGCAAAATTGAAATAATAACAGTAGATCCAGCCGGATCGGACTTATGAGAAAATACAAGGCTGTTGATGTTGATTTCATCTGAAGAAATCAGGCTTTCCGCGCTGTCCCCATTGTCAGTTGATAGACTTCTGGTAAATCTATCCGTTCTCCAGGATCAGTCCGACATTCATTGCGTCTTCTGAGTGCGTCAACCATATTCTTTTCAACACACTCAGCACATGACAAAGCATATGTTTTCAATTCACTGGTGTGATCATCAGTCCAGCGCGATGCAATCTTGTATACCGCCGGGGCGCAACACGATTGACAAACAACTTGGTAGCGAAGCAACCTCATGGTCAATCACCCATGGTCAAAAGGCAAAGGAATTCCCTGCACTCGCGCCAACGCGTTCATGGCGGCACGTTGCTCGGCTTCTTTTTTGTTGCGGCCCCAAGCGCCTGGATACGTTTGAGGTCCGATCACGGCTGCTATCTTGAAACATTTACTGTGATCTGGCCCCTTTTCATCAAGAAGCACATAAAGGGGAGTCTGGCCAAAATCCCTCTGCCCCACCTGTTGCAGCAGCGATTTGGAGTTACCAACCTCGCCATTCTCGAGAACGCTTGTGATTTCAGGTCCCAGTTGCTTCATAATGAACGAGCGCGCTGCCTCAAGGCCGCCATCCAGATAAATGGCAGCAACAAGAGACTCATAAACATCAGCAAGCATGTTGCTGGGCAGTGGAACGCCCCGCCCACTCAGGCCTTTTCCAGTAATCAAAAACCGTTCTAGCCCCATTTCTTGGGCAAATCGGGCACACGTGCGTCGGCTCACCAGCACAGATTTGACCTTAGTCAGGTCCCCTTCCTGATATTCAGGAAACCGACGAAACAACTCTTCGCATGCCACTAGGCCAAGAATACTATCGCCCAAGAATTCGAGGCGCTCATTAGAAGATAAGCGTGTATTGGCACCCGAAGCGTGGGTCAGACCTCCACGCAAAAGGTCGGGGTTGGCGAATCGATAGCCCATCAATGCCTGACATTCTTCAAGAAAATCGACAGGCGAATCTACCGATCGAACGCTGGCTGGAAGTTCAGATGCCATTGTGTTCATTCAAATGCTGGCTTGGTCAGTGTCGGATCGACTCTGAAGGGCATTTGCACCCTACCCGATACGCGCCAATTGTCAACCAACAGGGCCAGACGGATCGAGCCGAACCAGCATCGCTAAACATGCGTACGAACAATACCCAGAAATGTTGAGCTCTCTGTGTTTTGCACAACATTTCATGTTTCAAACCACAACCAGCTGCTCGGAGGCATACACATGAAACGATGGATGGTGGCAGGCGCAGGCCTTATGCTTTTGGTCTGCACGGGTTTATGGACGGTCCCAGGAGTCTTACAAGGTCAGGCGACGCCGGCTCCGGTACGCGATTTAGTGTCGTACCGTGACATTGTGAAAAAGGCGCTTCCTGCTGTGGTGAGTATTGAATCCCGCCAAACCCGTACCGAAAACAAACCATCTCGCCCCCGTCGGCTGCCATTTGATGCCCCCGGGGTTCCAGAAGAATTTCGCAAGCGCCTCGAAGAACTCATGCCCGAAGGAATTCCCGATGCGCCAGATGGTCGATTGGGATCAGGGTCGGGTGTTGTGATCGATGCCTCGGGTGTGGTGTTGACGAACCACCACGTTATTGATGGCGCCACGGAAGTGGTTATCACTTTTCAGGATGGCAAAAAAGTCACCTCGAAAAACATTATGTCGGACCCCAAGACCGACCTTGCCATTGTGAAGCTCGATTCATCGAAAAGGCCTTATGCCGCACTTGAGCTTGGAGACAGTGACTCCATGGAAATCGGCGACCGTGTGCTGGCCGTTGGCGCGCCATTTGGCTTGGCTGGCACGGTCACTCATGGTATTATTTCCGCCAAAAACAGAAATCTAAACGTCAATATGTACGAGGATTTCATTCAGACAGATGCCGCCATCAATCCAGGCAACAGCGGCGGGCCACTCATAAATGTCGATGGTCAGGTGATTGGCATCAACAGCGCCATCAAAAGTCGATCTGGTGGTTTTCAGGGTATCGGATTGGCTATTCCAAGCAATCAGGCCCGTCATATCAAGGACCAGCTACTGGCCAACGGGAGTGTCAAGCGGTCCTACATAGGCGTTGCCATGCAATCGGTGCAGGACCCTGTTTTAGCGCAAAAATTGGGACTCAAGTCGCCTTATGGCGCCGTGGTCAATGACCTAATCGCATCAGGACCTGCCGAAAAAGCTGGTGTGCAGCCGGGTGATGTCATCGTTGGAGTCAATGGTAAACCGGTAAAAGACAGCAAAGCCCTTCAGGCATTGATTGCTAGCCTACAGCCAGGCAAGGAAGTTGAACTCGATGTTGTGCGAGAGGGAAAAAATCAAAGCATCAAGGTCCAACTCGAAGAACAACCAAAGACTTACGGGATGGCCGCAGGAAATGAGCCATCGGAAGGAAACATTCAGCCCACTCCACAACGCGGTCTAGGACTGTCAGTTGCCAACATGAGTCCGGAGGCCGGACGCAAATACGGGTTCAAGTCTAAGAAAAACGGGGTAATGATCACAGAAGTCGATCCGCAATCGCATGCCCACGAAGCAGGGCTACGGCCAGGCATGCTCATCACACGCATTGAACGCCAAGCAGTGGCAGATGTGGCAGCCTTTGAAAAAATAGTCAGTTCACTGGATGCCAAATCCGATGTCCTTGTTCAGGTGGCAACTCCCGAAGGGGGCACTTTGCTGGTAGTCGTGAAGGCTGGCAGCTAATCCAAGAAACCGGTGAAATAGCAGTGCCGCAATTGACAAAGTTGCGGCACTGCTATTTGCGCGTTAAGAAAAAAGTTGATTGGCGTATCAACCGCTCAATTGAAACCGCTCCTGCGCGTAGCTACTGTAACAATAAAACAACTCTTCATTAGCATTGACTGGTCGCGATGTCCGCAAGTAAACGGTTTCACCAACAATGACCTTTTCCATGTTCGCAATTTGTGATGAATGATTGACCATACCTGCATAACCACAAGGGACAAGCAATTGATCCCCCACCCTGAATTTGTAAGCATCCGCGTAACGCGTGCATTCGTCTTCGATCGAACCCGATGCCAGCAGAAAGCCAACCACCAATAGCTCGTCGCCCACTGCCAGTGGTACCTTGGCAAAAAGTCCCATCCCAGCAGCCGGAATAGTCGAAGGCGCGGTGTAAAACCGCAGATCTGTTTCGACAAGCACCATTTTCTTGGCTTCGTTTTGATTTGTCATGCTGGCTGTTCCATTCCCAAAAATCCAAGGGTCTTGTCATCTGGCTTGCCACCATAATATTTGTCGATGAT
>Ga0255133_1000416_pt1 | contig 12579 bp, 8 predicted proteins | sample Law_Law_RepB_8d_FD_188553 | JGI IMG/M metagenome (GOLD analysis project Ga0255133, IMG submission 188553) | Freshwater microbial communities from St. Lawrence River, New York, United States - Law_Law_RepB_8d | ecosystem: Environmental > Aquatic > Freshwater > River | place: USA: New York... | reverse complement strand
CAATGATCCAAGGCACATGAGGGCGAAAGTTCTCTCCAGTGATGAGCATCGAAACGATCCTCGGAGAGCGTGGGGACAAAAATAGATGCGTTGGCTTAAAGCTCAACAATAACAGACATAATCTTAACTTACGGTTTTATACCAGAACTCGTCAACGCTCTACGGATCATTTGATCAATACAATACCGACCTGTTTGTCTTCAGGCTACTGGCGAACGGCCCGGGAGCGGTTCCATGGTGATTTTGGCACTGGCTATCCTTGCGGTGGCGTCTGAACGACCCAATATCCTTTGGCTCTCGTGCGAAGACATGGGGCCACATCTGGGGTTTTGCGGGTACTCCGGGGTACGCACGCCCCACCTCGATGCCTTGGCAAAAAAGTCGACGCACTTCCGGAAAGTCTGGTCCCATGCCCCGGTATGCGCTCCCTCGCGCACCGGAATTATTCTGGCACGCCATGCCACCATGGTGGGCGCCGAGCCTATGCGATCGATGGTGAGCCTACCTGCTGGCGTATCGATGTTTCCGCAAGAGTTGCGTCGCGGTGGTTACTACTGCACCAACAACTCCAAGGAAGATTACAACGCCGAGAAACCCGGAACCGTCTGGAATGTTTCCTCGGCCAAAGCCCATTACCGTAATCGCGCGCCCGGCCAGCCCTTTTTTGCTGTTTTCAACGACACCATCACCCACGAAAGCCAGATCCGCAACCGCCACACCCTTAAACGCGACCCCGCCAGCGTAACCTTGCCCCCCTACTGGCCCGATACGCCGGAAGTGCGCCGCGACTGGTGCCAATACCTCGACCGCATCGAGGAAATGGATGCAGGCGTTGGCCGTAAACTCGATGAACTGGCCCGCGAAGGCCTGACCGATTCAACCATAATTGTGTTTTTCAGCGACCACGGTTCGGGCATGCCCCGCCACAAGCGCTGGCCGGGCAACTCAGGATTGCACGTTCCCATGCTTGTTCATGTGCCTGCCGCCTTCAAAGCCCAGGTCTCCTCATACCTTCGGGAACCTGGAGTTTCCGATCGCCTTGTCGGCCTTGTAAATCTCGGCCCGTCCATGCTTCGACTGGCTGGTATTGAGCCGCCAGATGGCTGGCGTGGCCGCGATTTCATTTCCGCCCGTGCCGATGCTCCCCGAACCACTCTGCTGGGCCATCGATCGCGTATGGATGAAAGACTAGACCTTGTCCGATCTGTTACAGACGGACGCTTTGTTTACATGCGCAATTTTCATATTCACCGCCCCCACGGCCAGCATGTCTCTTACATGTTTGAAACACCCACCACCCGTATCTGGAAAGCGCAGTTCGACGCTGGCAAACTCAATCCGGTTCAGGCCCGTTTCTGGGGGCCACGCGAACCGGAAGAACTCTATGACCTAGCCACAGATCCACACGAAACAATCAACCGGGTCAACGATCCGGCTTGCTCTGCCGATGCCAACCGTATGCGCGCCGCCCTGCGCTCGGAAATTTTGGCCACACGGGACCTCGGCTTTGTGCCGGAAGGAATACTCGAAAACCTATGCAAAGGCCAACCACCCATGGCGTGGGGTGCCAACGATTCCAACTACCCGCTGGAACCGCTGCTCAACGCCGCCCTGCTTGCGGCGCAACGCGATGGAAGCATCGAGGACATTGCAACTATGGCCGAGGCAAAACATCCGGGTATGCGCTACTGGGCCGCCATGGGGGCGTTGGCCCGCGGTGGCCCTGAAGCGCGCTGGCGCCCCATGCTCGAACGCTTGCTCACAGACGACACCGTTTCTGTGCGCGTTGCCGCGGCCGAGGCACTAGGGCGATTATCGCCCGCCCAATCGGCGCGTGCCCGAAATGTACTGCTGGCCTCCGTCTCGCTGCGGGAACATGGATTTGGAGCCACCGTGGAGGCGCTCAACGCGCTCGATGGCATGGGGCAGGCGACGCCTGCCGAGATGGCCATTTTAGAAAAGGGTTTGGCTGGACGCGATCAAGTAAATCAGCGGATCCGTGATGTGCCAGAGCGTTTAATGAAGTCGCTGGCAACAAAAAAATAACCCCCGGCGCACGCCGGGGGTTTAATGAAATCGACGTGCCAGCGAATCAACCGCCAGCGGTTTCGGGTGCCGGGTCAGTATCGCCCGTCCATGGACCTGCGAGCTTCATGTAGTCGTTGGGGACCACCACGCTGCCGCGGTCGCCGCTTTCCCAGCCTTGAATTTGCGATGGTTTACCACGCTGTTTGCTGCGTTTTTCAAGGTTCGCGGCCCACGAACCGTCTGCCTCGACTGGTTTGCGACCCTTTTCGTCCCAGAACAGCACGCGACCGCTGCGGTAGCTCTGCGAGCCCATGGCAACGGTGGTGAAGGCTGCGGCGCCCAGTTCCGGGGTGCTCCAGGTGGCGCGGTCGCCACGGCGAACGCAATCCAAGAAGTTGCGCCACAGAAGCTTGGTGTCTTCATTTTTGGCAAGCGGGCTTTTAGCATCCACAAACTCGCCCTTGATGCTTTCTTCCAAGCGGGCGGGAATGCCAGCGCGCTTGTCGGGATCGTCGCGGATGATCTGGTAACCACCCTTCACGAATTTGATGGTTCCCAAGCGACCACGGATGACTTCTTCAATGGGGTAGCTGCTGATCATCGTCGCGCTGATCACCAACTGGCAGCCTTCCTTGTAATCGGCGACAATGGTCGCCACGTCGGGCACATCGCGGCCATCATATTCCAAGTACAAGCCGCCGCCCCCGGTGACTCTGCCCGGATAACGCAATCCCATCGCTTCGATCATGTGCGTGGTCTGGTGGACGAACAAGTCGGTGAACATACCGCCACCAAACGGCCAGTAGCAGCGCCACTGGGCAAACACCGCGCGGTCGAACGGAACGTTGGGGCCAATCGGCACGCCGGGGAAAATGCTGTGGTCTGAACCCAAGAACATCTTCCAATCGACAGTGTTGGGGTTCATCTGGCGGTAGAGGCGGTAGTAACGCCACTGGCCTTCGAGGCTGTTGCGGTAGTAGCTTGTTTGCCCTTGGGCCACGTGGCCGATCAATCCCTTACGGATAGCGGCATTGGCCATGCGCCACGTTGGGTCGGCCATCGATTGCACGCCCACGGTCATGACGCGGTTTTTCTTCTGCATCGTGTCAACAACGGCGTGGGCCTCGTCGATGGTGCGCACCATCGGTTTTTCGCAGTAGACGTGCTTACCGGCATCGGCCGCGTCGATGCTGATCTTGGCATGCCAGTGATCGGGGGTTGCGATGCAGACAACATCGACTTCTTTCAGGTCAAGCAGACGGCGGTAATCTTTGACGACGTGCTTTTTGTCGGTAGGGTCAAGGCCCATCTTTTTAGCAGACGGGTACAGCCCTTGGCTGTACAGTTTTTCTTCTTTCACCCCGCCCGATGTGCGCGTGAACTTCGCTTCGTGGCCGTCCCACACGTCGCAGACAGCAACGGCTGAAACGTCGCCGGGGTCTTTGGACATGTCGTTGATGATATCGAGGTGAGCCTGACAGCGGCCGCCCACACCAACGAAGCCAATACCAAGCTTGGCATTGGCTCCCAGTACTTTCTTGTAGCTGGCTGCGGATAGGGCGAGCGCTGTGCCCGCCGTGCCGTCCTGAAGGAAAGTACGCCTGTTGTGACGGGCCATCGTTCACCTCGATGAATTGTTTGGTCGATTACACACGCATTACTTGGGAGCCAGCATGGCAGACATGCGCTTGCCTTCCATGGACGCGCCTCGTTCAACCTTGGCTACATCGGCAAGCTTTTCCAGCATCTGGTCGAGCACGCGTTTGCCTTCTTCAATGTGTTGAAGTTCACGCCCGCGGAACTGAACAGATAGTAGAACCTTGTCCTTGTGCTCCAGGAACTTGCGCACGGCGTTGATTTTTACATCGACATCGTGGTCGCCCGTCTTTGGACGAACCCGCACTTCCTTAAGCTTTTGCTGATGGACTTTGCTTTTGTTCGCTTTGCGCGACTGCTCGTAGCGGAACTTACCGTAGTCAAGGATCTTGCACACGGGAGGACGCTCGTTGGGCGCCACTTCCACCAAATCCATACCGGCCTCGCGGGCCTTTTCCATTGCCTGAAGCGTGGGAACAACCCCCAGGGGTTGGCCCTCGGCGTCGATCAGCCGGACCGGGCTGATACGGATCTGTTCATTAATGCGGTGACCCTGGTTTTGGGGTGGCGGCATGCCGCCGCGATCAAACGGACGAATACCTGACTCTCCTGGGCTGATTGACTTCGCATCTGGAGGGGGGGCAGGCAAACGGTGAACCTGCTAAACCCCGGATCCATGGCCTGATGCGGCAACTATTATACTACCCGCACTTATCGGACAAGGGAAGACAGTCATGGAGATTTTCATTTTTCTTAATTGATAGCCCAATTTTACACCATAACATACCTGTATGGAACGACTTACAGATAAATTATGTGCTCTCACCCACTAAGACGCGCATCCCACACAACCTTTTTTTTCGTCAACCCCATCCACCCGTCACCATTGGGACTTATGTCATTGGCATGAGTTTTTACACAACCGCTGTCTTTCTTTATTCCCACCTGTGCAGTAGTATGTATTGAACAAAACCACACGGGGAGTCGCTGATATGATCGCCATGCCGCTCACCGACCCCTTGATACGAGAACTCGAACGCAACTGGTTCCCCGGCACAACCGACGCCGCCCTCAATCATCTGCTCAAACTGCTCGAATCGGCCAGCCCCCTACTGGTGCATGGTTGCTTCACACAGTTTCCACCACAGGGATGCATTGCCACACAGATCGCTTGGCACCACGAACGCACCACCCATCTGTCGCACGATGCCGGTATTGTCTGGCTTGATCAAATCGCCAAACTGAGCCCTATCTCCTCCATTGTCCTCTCCACGTGGGACATTCTGGGTAGCCGCGACATCGGCTTAAGGCATGCCTTGATCGAGCAGTTCCGCGGTGAACGCCGCCGACGCTTAAGATCCACTCGTCTGCGCCGTGCTATCCCCGCCACCTGATCCTTCCTGTAAGATCAGAAGCATGATCACGCGCCTTCCCGAACCTGAAATCATGGACGACCCGGAAGAAGCCATGGCCTACGACGCCATGGACCACACCGATGTCAACCACCGTTTTGTCAACGACGCCCTCGCAAGCGGTGAGCCGCGTGGGCCGGTTTTAGACCTTGGTGCTGGCAATGGCCTCATTGCCTTGGCGCTGGCCTTTCGGTTGCCCAACCGGTTGGTGGTTGCCGCCGATGCTTCGGCGCCCATGCTGGCGCTGGCTCAAGCGCACCTCCAGAAAGCTGGTCTGGTCGGACGAGTTCGCTGCGATTTTGTCCGGGCTCAGGCGCTTTGGTACCTCGATGGATCGTTTCCACTGGTGGTCTCCAACAGTTTGGTCCACCATCTGGCCGACCCGTTTCCTGCCCTTGCCGAAGCGTGGCGGGTCACGGCACCGGGCGGAAGGCTCTTCTTCCGCGATTTGGCTCGCCCTGCCAATGAAGCCTTGCTGAACGCACTGGTGGAGCAATACGCCGCCGGCGCGGCAGACCGGGCCCGCGCCCTGTTCGCGAACTCGCTGCGCGCGGCTTTCACGGTGGAAGAGATCGCCGATATGGTGATGCCGCTGGGGTGTCCGGCTTCCTCGGTCTCGCTCACATCGGACCGCCACTGGACTTGGTCAGCGACCAAACCTTCTGCCTGAGGTCCGTTCATGAGGACTTGGTTGCAAGGTTGTCTTCGTTTGGCTCGGTTCGCGGCAATGGCCACGTTGAGGCTGCCATGGGTGGCCACGCAACCCGCGTTGTTTCTTCCAGCGTTTTATCAGGCATTGGTGCCTGCGCTGGCGTTGGCTACGGCGTGTGGCGCTGCCACGGGTGTGGTGGTGTGGATTCATGTGCGTGAATCGCTGGTGCGCGTGGCGGGGCCGGGTGTGGCCATTTACATTCCGCAAGGGCTGGCGTTGGCAGTGCTTTTGGAACTGGCCCCCCTCACAGCGGGGTTGCTTACAGCTGGCCGATCTGGCGCCCGGCTAGCGGCCGAGTTAGGGGCGATGCGCAACACGGAGCAGATCGACGCGCTGGAGGCGCTGGGCCAGTCGCCTGTGGCTTGGCTGGTGGCGCCTCGGCTTTTGGCCCACATGCTGGCTTTACCGTTGTTAACGGGGGTGTTGGCGCTGGTGGCATTGGCGGCGGGTGCCGCTGCGGAGTCGATGGGCGGGTCGTTGACTTGGCAGCGGTACTGGATTGAAGTCGGGCGGGTGATGGATTGGCGGGATGTGCTGCCAGCGCATTTGAAGACGGTGGTTTTTGGCTGGTTAGTAGCGGTGATTGGGTGTTATAATGGCATCTATGTGGATGGAGGAACCGAGGGGGTCGGCCGGGCGGCCACGCAAGGCGTGGTGCAGTCGATCTTGGCGGTGGTGCTGGTGAATGTGGCTATAGTCCGCCTGATTCAGATCCTCCAAGCCGCGTGAATGGCCCTCGTAGCTCAGCCGGATAGAGCAACGGTTTTCTAAACCGTAGGTCGGAAGTTCGAGTCTTCCCGGGGGCATTGCAGCACGCGAAAGCAAGGGGCGCGCGCGATTTCGATATCTGGCCCGTAGTTCCTTACTCAGTCCTCTTAGGTTTCAGGGGCGGTATGGCGTTATGAAGTGAACTATATCGAAATTTAAGAGCGATTCTACTGCGCACATTCCTGATTACGCCAAAGATAAAAAGTCTTCAAAAATTTTACGAACAAAATCAGAAGTCAAAACAAAGAACAACTCGCCCACCACAGAAGTCAAAACGATTGGCAGGATTATAACCTCGGCGAGCGGCGGCGCGGCAGCCGTAGCCAGGGTCATACCAAGACCCCCCACGCCGGATGCGGACACTTCCGCTTATGCCGCCAATGGGATCTCCGATTGGGTAGTTTGGGTAGCCTCCGTACCAATCTGAGCACCACTCCCAAACATTTCCATGCATATCGTGCAATCCCCAAGCATTGGGCGGATAAGTTCCTACATTAGTTGTTTTTCCAGCATTAGGCCCTTTACTGTCTCCATAAGGTAAACTACCATCACAATTTGCTTGTGTGCCATTCAATTGATTTCCAAAGTGAAAAACCGTTTTGGTGCCAGCCCGGCATGCATATTCCCATTGTGATTCGGTAGGAAGGCAAAATGGTGTTTTGGTTATTTCTTTCAACTTGAGACAAAAGTCTTGTAAATCTACATAAGAAATATTTTCTACTGGAAGGATGTTGGATCCCTTGAAAATACTAGGATTGCTTCCCATCACTTGCTGCCATTGTGCTTGCGTTATCTCATATTTGCCTATATAAAAAGGTTTGCCAATTCTCACTTCATGCTGCATTTCATCGTTGCTTCGTTCAGCTTCAGAAATCGGACTTCCCATTATAAATGTTCCAGCAGGAATTAGTACCAAATCAAGACTAACCCCATTACCCAAATCAAATTTGAGGCTTTTGGGAGGTGCTGTTGCATCGAAAGGCATTGGTATTAATGATTTGCTTTTACTATTGTTTGATAATATGTTGTTTTTGATTTCTTTTGGAACATCACGTGTTTTCCTTGCATTTGCTTGCGCGTTCATTTGTAAGATTTTTTCATTAAGATCCTTGCTTAACTTAAGCTGCATGGCTTCGGCTTCAGAATCAGGATTGCGGGTATTGTTTCTGTAAATAGCAATTCCAAGAATGACAATAACACCGATTAGTGCAATTGCAGCTAAACGATACACCCAATTTAAGTTGTTTTCCCTATTTGGTACAACTGGCTCTGAGTTTTTTGATTTGTTTTCTGAAATGGGTGGCGCTTTATCAATTACAGGTGATCTGGAAGTGGTCGATTGTGGTGCTGTTACTGCGTCGGCAAACGGATTCACCTGTATCGCTGCCGGCACCGGCGGAACAGGCAGGGCAGGCTTCGCCGCTGTTGAGGGTTTGCTGTCGATCAGATTCTGTAGTTCATCGGCGAGCGCGCCGGCATGGGGGTAGCGGCGTGCCTGCCTGGCTATGCACTGCTTGAACATGGCAATGATCGGGTCGCTGACGCCCAGTTCCCGCAGTTCCTCGTCCCAGTCGCCTGTGGGGCCTCGCCTGAGGTCGCATACCAACAGTTGAAACCCGATCACACCCAAGGCATGAACGTCGTCTGTTGGGTGGGGCGGGTCGCCACGCTGCTGCTCTGGGCCTGCATAAAGCGGCGTATGGCTGCCTCGCAAGGTTTGTGTGAGGATCTCCCCTTGGCTGGCACCTTTCGATTGCCCTTCAATCGCCTGCTTGGTTGCCAGACCGCCAATACCGAAATCGCCGATTTTAAGATTGATTTTGCCATCGGTAGTGCGCACCACCAGCACATTGGCTGGTTTTAGGTCGCGGTGCACAATAGGCGGGTTCATGGTGTGCAGTGGCGCAATGGTTCTGGCCAGTTTCAACAGCATTTGCAGGGCCAGCAGCGTGCGGCGCTCTTTGGCCATGTTCAGCCATTCAGACATCAGCCCGCACAGGTCGCCACCATTAATAAATTCATATTCCAGGCAGGGCGTGTCTGACTCGATGTACGCCTGCCTGAGTTTCACAATTCCCGGGTTGTTGGCTGAAACCTCCATGACCCGGCTGAGAAGTTCGCCTTCGTGGCGTAGGAAGCGTGCGGAATCGGGCGAGAGGCAGAATTTAAGCGCAACCGGAGGAATACCCTTCAGCGACGGGTGTTCAGCTTTCCAGACTTCGCCAAATCCGCCAACGCCCAAAAGGTCGAGCAGTTTCCAGTTGCCAACAGGCATGTCGCCCGCTTTGAAACGCGGTGGTTGGGTTGGCAGGATTTTCAAAAAATCGTCAGCGGAACTCAGAGCAAATCCCTTGGGCAGGCTCTTGCCAGATGGATCGGAAGGCCGCTTCAGCGATGCGCGAACTGTTCCGGGTATCTGTTCCAAGTAGCCCAGCATGTTGTTTTGAAGAATTGGATCGTCAAGTTTGGCCCGCAGTTCTGGAGCAGCCTGTCGCCTGATTTCTGCCAATACCTCGCGCGCTTCAATTTTAATTTCATCCATTGTTGCGCATGCAGCCGATTCAATTTCACGCAATTCCACAGAGCCTTTATTTTCCGGATTTGATTGCTTTTGAATGTTTGCAAATGCCTTGCTGGCTCCATCGCTTACAGCATCGAGTGTCTTGTCTACTTTTGATTGGATCGCTTGGAATTCCCTGTTTTCACGACATTCGCGTTGGAAGTGATCGTAGGCACTTGTGGCAATATCGATCAAATAGCCTGCAAAAGGTGTTTCTTTCAAAAGCCCGCGCAATCCCTTATCGAGCACAGCCATACCGACGCAGCGGAGTAATATACGGCACGACATAGGAAGATCCTTGAACGAACCATGGGCTTACTTTGCTCCATGGTTGGGCTGAATCATCTTCTACGGAACCGATCCGGCGGTCAAGTAATAGGGAACGCCATACCTAAGGTTGCTGACGCATCCAACATGGCCGCACTTTGCAATGGGTATAAGCGTTGGTGGGCTGCCGAAAGGGTCAAAAAATCGAAAACTACCCCCACAGTAACGGCCAGACATCTCTTGCTATCTTTTGGTGATTTCTCGCGAACCGATTGCAGCCTCCAATCGTCTTATGTGGTAGAGTCGTGCAGACGGCGTAATCCATGCGTGGAGTTCAGCAATCATGCGCTCAGGTTTCTGGAGGGGGTGCGCTGCGGAAAACCAGGGCTTTAAGGCCCGCCATCGATCCATACCTGCTTTGACAGCCCTCGAAGAGCGCCTCACGCCGGCCAATACCGCCCCCTATGTTCAGGCTCCCATTGCCGATATCGCAGTCAACCCCGGTGCCACCTCCCAGTCCTTCAATCTGGCTCAAGTCTTTGCCGATGCCGATCCCCTTAACAGCAAAGTGGGCATCATCACCAGCGAAGGCACCGTGGAAGTGGAACTGTTCGACCGTGCTGCCCCTGCCACCGTGGCCAACTTCCTGCGTTATGTGAATGCCGACCGCTACGACAACACAGTTGTTCACCGCAGCGTTCCGGGGTTTATTGTGCAGGCAGGTGGCTACCGTTACGCTTCAACAGACACCGGCCTAGCCTTGCCGCATATCGATACCTACCCGAACGTGGTGAACGAATTCAGCCCCACCCGCAGCAACCTGCGCGGCACCATTGCCATGGCCAAGCTAGGTAGTGATCCCAACAGCGCCACGAGCGAGTTTTTCTTCAATCTGGGCAACAATTCTTCCAATCTCGATAACCAGAACGGTGGTTTTACCGTCTTTGCCCAGGTGATTTCTCAGGGCATGAACGTGGTGGATGGCATTGCCGGGTTGCAATATTACGATGCTGGCAGCCCGTTTGACACGATTCCCCTCAAAAATGTCACTCAAAGTCAGACGCAGATTTTGGTGCAGAACCTGATCACCATCAATGACGTGGCCGTTCGCTCTCTGGGCGAGCAGATCAGTTACTCGGTGGTGAGCAACTCGAATCCCAATGTGGTGACGCCCGCCATTGTTAATGGCAGCCTCAATTTTGCGTTTTCCGCCACCGCCCAAGGTAGGTCCACCGTGGTGGTGCGCGCGACCGACCGTGCCGGCGCGACGGTGGATATGCCGGTCAATCTGAGAGTGGGGAATCTGGTGCCGGTCATTCAGGCACCCACAACAACGTCTTTTGTCGTCAATCAATCGAAGGTGCTTTCAGGGCTATCGGTAAGCGATGCGGATGGTCTTCCCGCGGACATTTTGAATTTAACAGCAACCGTAACGGCTGGAACGTTAAAACAAGGGACAGCCACCGCCAAAAGCCTGTCGTTTTCCGGTACACAAGCCGCCATCAACACATGGTTGGCTGGTTTGAATTATCAATCCGCAACCGACAGTGTGGTAACAGACACCTTGGCGCTTCGGATAACTGAAACAGGTATATCTGAGCCGCTGACGGCTACCAAAAATGTGGCACTTGCTCCGCTTAGGAATTCCGTAACCAAGGTGACCGATCCTTTGGCAACGTCTAAAGTTGCCTTGATGATTCAGGGCACGGACGGTGCCGATGCCATCTGGGTGCGCCCTTCGGGCACTTCCACCACCACGTATCTGGTGACCATGGGCAGTGTCACGCAAACGGTTGCTGGCATTACGGGCAGGGTGGTTGTCTTTGGATTTGCAGGCAACGACAGCATTAACTTGGCATCGGCCAGAATCGCCACCCGGGTGGACGCCGGCGATGGCAACGACATTGTCCAAGGAGGCACTGCCGCTGATATCATATTTGGCGGCAACGGCGCCGACTTGTTGATAGGCGGACTGGGTGCCGACACGATCAGTGGTGATGCCGGCAACGACATTCTGGTGGATGGGACCGTGGCGTTGACTCAGACGGGCGACACGCTGACGCGGGTTTTGACCACGTGGTCGTCTGTGGCAGTGCCAACAACAACCATTTACAACAATATTACGGCCCGTTTGCGCATGACAGCCGACACAGCGGCGCGCGACACGCTGAAAGGCCTTGCTGGCAGCGATTGGTTCTGGTCCGCGGTGTCTCAAAACACCGGTGTTTTAGCGGATATTCTCGATGCACCCGTAGAAAAGCGGAGGACGGTTTGATGGTTTTGGCTTTTATGGGCACGCCAATTTCTAGTCAGCGAGCGTAGAAAGTGGATTTGTGTGTGAGTAACCCGCCGACTAGCGTCGGCGGCTCGAAAATGGAAAAAGAACCAAGCAAAATGTCGAGCCGATGGCGCAAGCCGTCGGGTTTGTTTTAAAGATATCCAGTCAGCGAGCTTGGAAAGTGGATTTGATGAGTGTAACCCGCCGACTAGCGTCGGCGGCTCGAAAAGTCGCATTGTTGGTGGCACGAATTGGAGCAAGCAAAATGTCGAGCCGATGGCGCAAGCCGTCGGGTTTGTTTTAGAGAAATCCAGTCAACGAGCTTGGAAAGGGGAATGGTGTGAGTAACCCGCCGACTTGCGTCGGCGGCTCGAAAAGTCGCATTTTTGGTGGCACGAATTGTAGCAAGGAATGTGTCGAGCCGATGGCGCAAGCCGTCGGGTTTGTTTTAAAATGCAGAGAAAATGCAACGTGTCAGAGCCTCAAAGCTTCGCTGGAAGCACACTAGCCCATAACCTGCGCCAGAAACCGTGCGGCGCGTTCGCTTGACGGGCGGTCGATCACGTCGGCGGCAGCGCCGCATTCGGCGACGTGACCGTCGGCCAGCAGGGCCACACGGTCCGCGGCGCGGCGCGCAAAACCGATTTCGTGCGTGACCATGACAATAGTGAGGCCCTCGGCGCGGATTTCCTCCAGCACGTTCAGCACATCGGACTTGGTTTCCGGGTCGAGTGCCGAGGTGATTTCATCGCATAACAAAACACGTGGTTCCATGGCCAGCGCCCGGGCAATGGCCACGCGCTGCTTTTGTCCGCCTGATAGGCGCGACGGAAACGATCGGGCCTGATCTTTCAACCCGACCTTGTCTAGTAGTTTCATGGCAAGGGCCGTTGCTTCCTCTCGGCGCAGACCCGATACCCACTGGGGGGCCGCGGCAATATTGTCGGCTACCGTCATG
>Ga0255133_1000406_pt1 | contig 12661 bp, 6 predicted proteins | sample Law_Law_RepB_8d_FD_188553 | JGI IMG/M metagenome (GOLD analysis project Ga0255133, IMG submission 188553) | Freshwater microbial communities from St. Lawrence River, New York, United States - Law_Law_RepB_8d | ecosystem: Environmental > Aquatic > Freshwater > River | place: USA: New York... | reverse complement strand
GTCCTGCATCTGCCGGTGTCTTTTTGGCAGCGTCCTGAAACCTAAGCAACGACTGGCCCAGTTCGCGAAGGACCAGATCGCGGCTGGCCACTTGAGCCTGCTGGGCCAACAACTGGCCATTCAACTGGGTTGCGTCGGCAGTGGCTTTGGCAACCAAGTCTTGTACCTGCTTGATGACCGCCGGGAATTCCTGTTGCTGCTTCTGTGCCGCAACCAGTTCCGCTGTCGATGCTGCCAAGGCATCGCGGGTGGCCTTTTCAGCCTTGGCTGTGACATCGGCTGACGCCTGACGCGCCGCTACGGTTTTCGTCAGCAGGTCGATCCTCTCGGAAAGTCCTAATGGGTTGGCTGAGAGTTCGCCCTGACGTTTGCCATCGGCTGCAGCGAAGACAGCTACTTGACCTGTCCAGTCGCCGGCCACAACACGGGTGCCATCGTGAGTGAGGGTTGCCCGAAGTGCCAGATCTGGCATGGCTTCAAAGGTGCGCTGCAAGGCGCCGTTGCCGTCCCACAATTTTACCAATTTGTCGCGACCGGCGGAAACGATCCGTCCATCCATGCCATAGCGCGCACCTAGGGTGCCACCACCATGGCCGGCCCACGAGCGGACCTGAGTGCCGTTTTCCATTTCCCATTGCCTGATGGTGCCGTCTTCCGAGCTGCTAAGGAGAATATTGCTGTCCTGTCTCCAGCTCACTTCCGTGATAGCCGCCGTGTGGCCACGCAGGTTGAAATATTCGCGTCCAGTAAAAGCTTCCCATACCACGAGGCCAGAGCTGCGGTCGGCGGTGGCCAGAAGCACACCATCGGGGCTGAATTCGAGGGATGTGATCCAGTCGGTGTGCTTTTTGATTTCATGCAGAAGTTTACCGTCGCTTGTTGTGTAAATGCGCAGCATCTTTCCGGGGCCGCTAATGGCAACAAGGGACTGGTCTGGGCTGATGTCGGCGGCAAGGATGGTATCGGTGTCGGCACCAACGGTGGTTACCCGCTCACCCGTGGCCACATTGAAAATGACAGCGCGGCCGAGCGAGCTTCCTCGGCCACCGGCCACCAGCATCAAGCTGCCGTTGCGGCTGAATTTAATGACTGTTGGCAGGCCTTCCGGATAAGGCAACGCGCCCAGAAAATCTTGCGTATCGCCGTTATAGAGCAATACCTGCTTCTGCCCGCCCACTGCAACAAGAGGAGCCCACGGGCTGGAAGATATTGCGAGCACGGCATTCGCGCGACGCGCCTTCACAAACGGTTCTTGGGCCAATGGCTTGGCTGGCATAGGGGGCGGACCAGCAGGCCGGCCACGCACAATCGACGCCAATCCGATATTGGCCTTGGGGGCAGCAGCGAGCGTTTTGCTGCCGGAATTTTCGGGTGCCCCGGCGCTGATCCAGGCGCGCACGAGTTCAATTTTGTCGTCGGCTACCTTGGGAGCCATTGGCGGCATGAACGGCTCGGCCTTGTGCGCCATGGTGGTGTAGAGAGACGATTTGTCCGGATCGCCCGCCTTGATTACCGCGCCCGAACTGCCACCTTCCATGATCTTCGCGAAGTTGGTGACAATCAGTCCACCGCGCTTCTTATCGCTTGAATGGCAATTAGCGCACTTCTCCATCAAAAATGGCAGAATGTGCTGATCGTAGGTGATCTTGGCAGGCGCTTGGCCTGCCGTAAGACCTGCAAAAAGGCTGATGGCAAAAATCATGGTGTGTCAATCCGGCGGGTGACAGCACCTCGCGGTGCTACGGGATCGCTTAGTGGTTGAACATGAACTCGCGCGAGTTCAGAACGGCCCAGAACACATCTTCAAGGGCCTTCTTTTTGTCGGTTTCAGCGGCAATCAGGGCGACGAGCTTTTGCTTCTCAGCTTCAGTTGGGCGGCGGGCAAGACAACGAACATATACCTCGTCAATAATATCCAAAGGCTGCTTCTTGTCTGTAATCCGCTTGCCGATCAGGTTGCCCTGACGGATGCGCTGGCCTGTGGTATCGCCATTGAGCAGGTGCAACGACTGCGACAGTGTGGGCTCGAGGCGCACCTCACAGGCGCAAACAGTGTCGCGGGTTGCGCGGCCAAAGGTTGTGAGGAAGTAGTTGCTGACTGTTCCGTCGGCAATCTGCACGGCGCGCGCGCCAAGGGGAAGACCGGGGAACTTGTTGGGAGTTTCGGTCACCTGGCTGATGCAGTCAAGGAAAGTCTCGGCCTTGATGCGGCGAATGGCGGCGTGCGAGAAGTTCCGGGTGTCTTGCTCATTGGAGGCGTTCGTCTGGGTGGAGCGCTGGTAGGTCTTGGAAACACAGATATCGCGCACCAGCTTTTTGAAGTCGTACTTGTAGTCGGTGAATCGCTTGCCGAGTTCGTTCAGCAACTCCCCGTTGGAAGGTGGATTGCTCACGCGCACATCATCCACTTCATTGATGATGCCGGAACCGAAAAAGTGCGCCCAAACGATATTGGAAAGGTTGGTGGCAAAGTACGGGTTTTCGGGAGATGCCAACCAGTTGGACATCAGCAGGCGCCTGTCCTTGCCAGCAACATCCGGTGCGACGCCGCCAAGGAATTTCGGAGCCATCACGCGGTTGCCCAAAGGATGGCGCACATCGCCACCGCCTGAATTGAAGACGATGGTTTCGCGGGGGTCATCGGTTCCCTTGCGGCCGATCTGCGAGAAAAATGCCGCGAACCCGTAGTAGTCGTCCATAGTCCAGCGGTCGAACGGGTGGTTGTGACACTGGGCGCACTGAACGCGCATGCCCATGAACACCTGAGCCACGTTCTCGGTGACTTTCAAAATGTCTGTTTCATTCTGATAGTAGTTGGTGGCTGGATTCTTGAATGTGCCACCATTGGCTCCCAGCAGTTCCTGCACCCACTCGTTGACGGGAACGTTGCGGGCGATCTTGTCCTGAAGCCAGTTGTAATAAAGAAGCGTTGACTTGTAACTGACCTGATTGGAACTGCGAATCTGTAGCAATTCTGCCCATTTCAGCACCCACAACTCCGCGAACTCTTTACGGCCAAGAAGTTCATCGACAAGCTCTTCGCGTTTGGTGGGGGAAGTGCTTGCCATGTACCGCGTATATTCTTCCGCAGTGGGAAGAACACCAATGACATCGACATAAACACGGCGGAGAAACGCCTCGTCGGTGCACAAGCCACTAGGAGCAATTCGCAGTTTTTTCAGCTTGGCATTGACCAGCGTATCGACATAGTTGGCTTCGACGGACGCTGGGAAGGTGAACTGGTAATCCTTGGGCAGGACAACCATGGGACTTCCAACCGTGAACGTATTGAACCGAGCCATAACAAAAGCTTCGCCACGATCGCCAGCGGTAACGAGGCCATCGGTGGCGATTTTGGCGCTTGCATCGTTGCTGGAGAGGAAAAGCGCCAGATGTGTCACGTCGCGAGTGGTGTTGTCGCTGTAGCGCGCCTTAACTGTCATGCGCTGAGTGGAACCTTTGCCATTCAGAACACTGACCTTGGGGAAAATATCAACTGCAACACATGTCGCCACGGTGGCTGGATCAATCGGTGCGTCAGCTTCGAGCCACCGAACAATTGTCTGCCAATATTCATCGTTTTCAGTCATGCGCTGACCGCCGGTGTGCGAAACCTTGCCACACACTTTTTCCAGCAACATGCTCTCGGCGGGGAGGGCCATGTTGATACGTCTGCCGTTGAGTTCACGGGTGAGGCGATAGTGATCGCCATCTGGATCGAATCCGAACAGAGACAACCGGAAGCCATCCTTACCGCGAGCAGCGCCGTGGCAGCCACCGGTATTGCACCCTGTGCGCATGAAGATAGGCATGACATCGAGCTTAAAGCTGATGGGCCGTTCCGCGGTGGCTTGAGTCATGGCGAGCGGAGCTGCTGCCGCGACTCCACCGAAGTTCGCGAGCACGCGAGAATTACCATCTGCAACTGGCAGAATGGTTTGGCCATCAATCCGACCCAGGGCAGGATTTTCAAGCCTTAGATTGCATTTGGTGGATACATCTTCAGTGATTCCATCGCTGTACGATGCCTGAACCACCACAACCTGCTTGCCACGTTTGGTGGAAACCTGAATGTCGGGCGGAAAGATGGAAAGTCCAGTCACCTGACGGGCAGGCGCGGCAGCAACAGGTGCGGCTGCTGGTGCCTGTCCGGGCAGAATCAAGGCGGCGAGGGCCAGAGAAATCGTCAGCATGGGATCATCCTCGTCACTTGTTCATGTTCTTTTCACGTTCCGCTTGTTCTAAGCGGAGTTTTTCGAGGCGGGTCAGGCGCTTTTCCATAGGTTTCACCGGTGCCGCCACCACTGGCATGGGCATCGGTTTGGGCATGGGAGCCGGCGCTGCAACGGCTACTTTGGGAGGGAGCGGCACATCGATGCGAAGTTCTGTTATGCCAACATTATGGACCACCGGTTCACCATTCATTGGCACAATGGCCTGGCAGAATATATTGCGGTGCTGACCGGCGGGTGCTGCTTTGTCGATCTGCAGTTTGAATATCAATTCTTTGGTGTCTTTCGCCAGATCGAGTTCTGGCGCCAATACCTTGGGGGGTAGGCCCATCAACCGCACCTTGGCTGAGGCGGGAAGCGGGGTCGTCATGGTGATCTTGCAAGGAATTTCAGTTTCCTTGCCTTGCTCCACGGCTGCTCGTTCCATGGTGAAGGCAAAGAAAGGCGCAGCAACTTCAAGATCAAACAACTGCGATGAGACCCAAGCGGGCCCACCAGCCACCGGTGCACTTGCAATTATCACGGACTTCCACTTCCGCACCTGCGCGTTGGCGGCGGCATTCACCGCCATAGTCGTTTCCAAACCCTTTTCAGGAATGGTGGCAGAGCCCACGGTATTGACACCGGGTGGATTGAAAAGCGGGTAAACCGTGATTGGCGCGGTGAAACCAGGTTTCCGTTCGCAGATGACCTTCAATTGCATCGAGCCGTTCTGAACCACGGGAACCTTGGGTTGTACCACCATGATTTTGAATGGGACTTCATCGGCGACGGCACAGGCCAGAGAATTGACTTCTGTTTTCCAATAAATCGACTGCCCCGGCGCATTGATGACCATTTCAGCCATCTGGTTAAACTGTGATGGAATGGCAGCCAGTTTCGGGTCAACTGGTTTCGCGCTCATCCTTGTCATGGTACCGGCAAGGCCTGCCTGAGGTGCTGCCTCAAAAACGACCGGTATGGTGTCCAAGTTGGCTGGCATCGACTCGGCGGTCATGGTGACACCCGCGGGCAGGTTTTCGGCGGCAAGCACTGCGTCACCGCCCCAGTCGCCACGGGATACAGTCATCAGGCTCGCCATGCGGTTGCCTTTGTGGACAACAATCGCCTGACGTTCCTGCGAGTAAAGTGCCACCTTGGGGATGCTGAGAGTGGATTTTGGTGCAACAGCCGTTAGTTCAACGCGGTAGTGGTAGTTTTCCCCACCTTTTTTCAAGTGATCGGTAATGGTAAGTACAAATTCCTTGTCGTCGGGCAATGTCACACGGAAAAAGCTATCTGGGCCAACGGCATCGTCATTGGCCACAAAAGCTCCGGCTCCCATCACCGCAAGGCTCATAACAGGGTCGAGCTGGGAACCGATACGTCTGGCATAGCAGTGAACGTCGAAAACCTGACCCTTTTTGCCAGCAAATTTAAAGCAATCCACGTCGCCTGGCTTTTCGATCACACCATTGAAAGCCAAAGCGCCCGTTGCCAGTGTCGCGGTTGCTGGGGTGTCGTTAGGTTCTTTCTCGATGGCATTGACAAGATTGATCACACGGAAAGGCAATCCTGATGGAGCGATGCCGCCGGCATCTTCAGCGTGGAGGCGGTAACCAACGCCCGCGTTGGCTGGAATCTTCACGCGTCGCATGAATCTACCAGTGGCATCTCCATAAAATGTCACATCCAATTCTTCGCCCGGACGGGCCCCCGCAGGCACGATTGCTGTTGGACGGGGGAACGAGCCAATATGCAAGCGGTAGGCGCAACCACCGTTGCCCGCATAGCTGGTTTCACGCACCTGAACAACGTAAACACCGTCGGCTGGCGCCACGATGCTGGTCATACCGTCTTGGCCTAATGCGGGGTTGTCGTCGCTGACAGCCATTTCAAAACGCTTGGCGTCAAGGATAGCCACATATGGATCGAAAAAAGTATTGCCCAGGCGCATGCCTTCCACTTCAACAGAAAGGCGCTGGCCTTTTTTCAGGTCCACGGCGTAATAATCGACATCTTCATTGTCCGCAATGCCCATCACCGTGACATTGAGCGGAACCTTTTGAGGCACAAGGAAATCGGAATTAGGTTCTTTTTCGATAACAACAGGTAGAGCGCCTACCCAGAACGTGCGCATCTCACTGATGCCGCCTTCGGTTCTGACGCGGGCAACCTGTTCGCCAAGGGTGCAGTCTGGCGCGATTTTCAAGGTTGCTTTCACCGTGGTGTCGTTGACGACCACAATTTTGGAAACCTGAATGCCGGGGGCGTAGAACAATATTTCCTTTGCGTCGGTCAATCGGGCGCCACTGAATACGACTTCAGTCTCAATCCCGCGCTGAACACCACGTGGAGAGATACCGGCCAACGATGGGGCAACAGCCATGGCTGCCGAGGGTGCCAAGCCAATGGCAAGGCAAGCCAATGTGATAACAATCAACATCCGCCGGGCGCGCCCGGCGCAGGGAGGGGCCATGATGTATTCTCCGGCGGTGTCAGTCATGCAGCATTTCTACCGGAGCAGGCACCAGTGCCTGCTCCACACATTCTACGGCGGGTTTTGATCAGGCAAGAATCTCTTTCACGACCTTACCATCGTGAACGATATCGATTGGGCGGTTGCCCGGAGCAATCAGGCGCTTGTCGCCATCGATGCCCATTTGGTTGTAGACAGTCATGGCCATGTCTTCGACAGACAAGGCATCATCTTCTGGTTCGGTCGCGGTTGGGTCAGACTTGCCGTGGACGTAACCCTTCTTCACGCCACCGCCGGCGAGGACGATGCTGAAAACCTTTGGCCAGTGGTCGCGGCCAGCCGTGGCATTGATCTTCGGGGTTCTGCCGAACTCCGAGGAAATCATCACCATGGTGGAGTCAAGGAGGCCAGAGCGGTCCAAGTCGCGGATAAGGGCTGCAAAGGCTTGGTCAAGAATAGGTGCCTGTCCAGCCATGCCACCCTTGATACCGTTGTGCATATCCCAGCCGCCGTAGGTCAGCGACACGAGGCGCACACCGGAAGCCACCAGACGGCGGGCCAGCAACATGCGTTGTCCAGCTGCATTGCGGCCGTATTCATCGCGAAGGGCTGCGGATTCGGCGTTGATGTTGAATGCTTCGCGGGCTTTCTGCGAGCTGATCAGGCCGTAAGCGCGCTGATAGAACGTATCCATTGCCTCAAGGCCATCAGCCTTTTCTTTGGCTGCGAAATGGTCGTTGACGGCGTCGAGCATCGAACGGCGTGCTGAAAACCGCTTCACGTCCACGTCGCCTGGCAGGTTAAGGTCCTGCACGGTGAAGTTTCCGTTGGCTGGATCGCTACCGAGGCTGAATGGTGCGTAGGCGCTGGAAAGGTAGCCGGAACCTGCGAAGTTGGTTGGCATCGATGGGACGCAAACGTAGGGTGGCAGGTTGTTACGTGGGCCGAATTCGTGGCTCACAATGCTACCCATGCTAGGGAAAACCAGAGCAGGGCTAGGGCGATAGCCCGTGAACATGTTGTGGGTACCGCGTTCGTGGGCGGCTTCGCCGTGCGTCATAGCGCGGCAGATGGTGATCTTGTCCATGATCTGGGCGGTTTGCTTGAAATATTCGCCCAGTTGAACACCTTCCACCTTGGTGTTGATGTAACCGATTTCACCACGGTATTCGACAGGAGCCAATGGCTTGGGGTCGAAGCTATCTTGGTGGGCCATGCCACCTGGCAGGTAGATGTGGATCAGGGATTTGGCTTTGCCTTCTTTGCTAGGCCGGCCACCAATGGAATCGACAGCGCGGGCTTCGTTGCGGAGCAGGCCATCGAGAGTGAGACCCATGGCGCCCACGGCACCGACGTGAACGAAATTACGACGGCTTGGACGAGGCATGAAGTGTGCCGGGTCGTCATTCCATGTACCACGGATCGTGCTGCTCATCGTTTCAACCCTCGCAACGGTTCGGTTATCCATTACCAGACCTTATGGGGTGGCCTGATACTCCACTATTCTAGATGCGGCAGGGGCCGCTTAAGTTCCCCTGACTATGGCATCGTCAGTCTAACTTATAACATCAAGAGAATCGATTGCCCCAACCTTGTCAAGCAATTAGGTAATTTTCCAAGGGGGTCAATTCTGGTTAGGAGGGGATGCAATCACCTCACCGTACCATTTCGACGTTTCTGCAGCCATCTGCCGAGCAGTAAACAGACTTTCCACCGATTGACGGCCTTGTGCTCCTAAAATCTGTCGCATTTCCGGGTTGGTTGCCAACCGAATCCATCCTTCCGCAAGGGCTTCGGGGTTATCTGGCGTAACCAGTATCCCTCCGCCTCCCCGTTGGATTAGTTCCGGAAATGAGCCGTGTGCGGGTTGTACCACCGGAACGCCTGCTGCCCAAGCCTCCAGAACGTAGAGGCCCTTCGGTTCGTGGTAAACAGTCGGAACGCTGAGAATATCGCAGCCAAGCATGAAAGCTCTTTTTTCTGAAAGGCCGGGGCATTCGATATGCCTCATTGAGGCAGCGACGCCTGCTTCCTTGAGGCGTGCGCATTGCGCATTGAAAAACGCCTTATTGGCTGGCCCCAGCCATCCCCCGACGTGCAATTCGGCCCCTGGGCAGTGGCGTTTGAGTATCTGAAAAGCACTCACCGCATGGTGAAACCCTTTCTCTGGGCAGATGCGGGCAAAATAACCCACCGTAAATGGTCTGGCTGGCGGCACAGGTGGAGTGGGCCAGTTAGCGAGCTCGATTCCTGGCAGAACCACACTGATCCGCTGCCGGTCGATGCCAAAATAACTGGCCATAGCATCGGCATACGCCGTCGAGGTTGCTTGAAAACCAGCAACCTGAGCGCCATTGGTACGGATCAGTTCGATGGCTTGCTGGCGAGCGTCTGATGGTAGGGCGTTGAGAAAAATATCGTCGCCTTGAAGTTCAACCACAATGGGTACATCAGGCATCCGTTGCTTCAATGCGGGAACAAGGCCTGAAAGAAGGGCATTTGTAAGGTGAATAATCTCAGGGCGGATATCCGACGCCAGACTTGCAGCGAGCCGATCGACCTCCTTGCGCTGGTGACCGTGGGTTCCGCGCAGCATCGAAAGTGTAAGGCCTGCGAGCTCGTCGTATGGAGTGGAGCCTGCAAACTGCCCGATCCACTTGAGCAGCCAGCGGGCATCTAGTAGGCGATCGAGCCAGCGTGGGGTGTGGCGGAAAATGGCGCTCGATTCTTGCAGGTACACATTCAGACCGCCCATGAAAACCGTGCGGGAAGAGGCGTCTGGCTCATCCGTGGTAATGGGGGTGTACGTTGGAATGAGCAACGCTTCGTGCCCTAGCCCATGCAGGGCACGCACCAAGGTGTTGTCGCGCATGCAGGAACCGCAGTACATGCCTGCGGCACCCGCCGTAATGTAAACAATGCGCATGGGTCGCCCACTGCTCTCAATGTTCTTCGCGGGGAGGTTCCGGCAGGAAGAAGCTGCCCATCAGGCCGATAGCAAACACGGCAGTGCCTGTGATACCAGCGGCAAATGCAACCTTTTCAAACAGGTTCGCGCCCGGAACATAGGGAGCAATCAGGTTCGTGGTTAGAAACGCCGCGGATGTTCCAATCATGCGCCCGCCAACATTCGTTGCAAATGCTCCTCCAGTACCGCGCAGATGAACCGGATAAACCTTGGGAAGGTATTCTCCAAAGTAGCTGAACTGGGCCACCGTCATCACGCCCGCAATAAATACCCCGTAGGCAAACCATTCGGGCTGCTGCTGGTAGACCCAGAACCACACAAACGGAATGGCAATAAGCCCGGGTACCTGAAACAACCACAGAATCACACGGCGGCTGACAATAACCATCAACGCCAACGCGAGCAAAACACGGCCGAGCAAGCCGCCCAGTTCCTGCAAAAACTGCACTTCTTCGCGAACTGGCTGAACGCTTTCCTTGTTGATTTTGCCCTGCTTTTTCAGCAGCGAGATGAATTCGGAATTGAGCTTGCCCTTATCCTCTTCGGAAGTGCCTTCGGCTTTCATTTTGGCTTCGATCTGCTTGCCTTCCTTGGTCAGGGCGCCCAGTGCCTTGCGCGGTTCTTCGAGGCGCTCGATTTTGAGGCCGGGTACTGCTTGGGTTACGGTCACTTGCAACGTGCCGAAGGCTGCCGCGTATGCGCATGCCGACAACAAGGTTGCTACCAGCGTGGTTCGGATCAGGGCTGGAGAAAACAGCTCACTGAAATTGGGCCGCTTGAATGAGCCAGAACGCTTGCGTTCGCGCCACACGGGCGATTCAGGAACAAACGGCAGTAACAGTGCGATAGGAATGGCAGGGAATAGGCCGGTCATCAGCGTGTAACGCCAGTTGCCCGGGTTTTCGATGCCGGGAATGGCGGGAAGCATCTTGTTAACGGCCATGTAACCAACACCGGCGCTGACTGCCGTTACCAGGAGGCCACCGACCGAAGCGAATGCCTGGGTCCAGCCCAGCGCCAGTTCCTTCATTTTCTTGTCGGGGAAGAGTTCAGCAAGCCAAGTAACAGCGGCGACAAATTCAACGCACACGCCCACAAACGTGGTGCAGCGGAAGAAGATCAACCAGCCGAGGTCTGTGCTTAGGCCGGCCATAACTGGAGAAAACGAGTAGAGGAAAATACTGGCAACCATCACGGTTTTGCGGCCAAACTGATCGATGAGATAACCACCCAGCAGACCAAAAACACCACCACAAAGAGCGGTCATCCACAGCACCCTGCCCACCCAAGCGGTCACTTCTGGGTGATTGGCTGGGAGATTCAGCAAGTCTGAGAGTGCTGGCGCCAGAACCAGAGGAGTCATGAGAAGTTCGTAGGTATCGAACAGGAAACCAATGGCGGCAACGGTAAGAACCAGCCAAGTCGTGAGACTGACCTTGCCTGTTTCGGGTGCGGTGGTGCTCATGTCATCGATTCCTCAGCGTGGCGGGATATGTTCTTTGGTAGTGGAATGGCCACGGTTGGCCACATACTCAACCGGGAGTTGAACCGGGCACTTGTTTGGCTAGGGATGCATCTCAGGGTATCCTCGCCAATGATTTTGCATCCACAACAATGGAAACGCCACCATGATTCGCTTGGCCGTCGTGTTGTTTCTGCTGCTGCCAGCAGCCCTCTATGGGGCTGATAAACCCAATATCATTGTTTTCCTGGCCGATGACCTTGGCCATGGTGACCTCGGATGTCAGGGGCACCCACGTATCAAGTCTCCCAACCTCGATGCGTTTGCCAAGCAGGGAGTTCGGCTCACGACATGCTACTCGGCCAGCGCGGTGTGCTCGCCGTCTCGGTCGGCCATACTCACTGGCCGCACGCCCCACCGCAACGGGGTTTACACATGGATCGCAGAGGGCAGCGAAGTTCATTTGCGCACCAGCGAAATCACGTTACCAAAACTGCTTAAGGCGGAAGGATACGCCACAGCGCATGTGGGCAAGTGGCACCTGAATGGTAAATTCAACAGCCCAGAACAACCCCAGCCAGGCGACCACGGTTACGACCACTGGATGGCCACCCAGAACAATGCCGCTCCAAGCCACAAAAACCCTGTTAATTTTGTCCGCAACGGCAAGGCAGTCGGCGCATTGGAAGGCTTTTCGGCCCCATTGGTGGTCGATGAAGCGGTCCGCTGGCTCGACAAGAGCCGCGACACCAACAAGCCATTCTTCTTGGCCGTATGGACACACGAACCTCATCTGCCCATTGAAAGCGACCCGAAGTTTCAGGAACCGTACAAGGACTTACCTGAAGATTTCCGCCAGCACCACGGCAACGTCTCCCAACTCGACCACGCCTTCGGCACGTTGATGCGCGCTTTGGACGACCGACAATTGACCAATAACACAGCCGTTTTCTTCACAGCCGACAACGGTCCCGAAGGCGATGGTACCAAAGGCCGCACACGCGGAGTGACCGGTGGACTGCGTGGCCGCAAACGCTCTATGCATGAGGGCGGCATCCGCGTGCCGGGCATGGTGCGCTGGCCCGGAACCATTAAGCCGGGAACTGTGTGCACTACCCCGGTTGTTGGCAGCGACCTGTTTCCAACCATACTTGAAATGTGCGGCGCCAAACCACCAACAGACCGCATCATCGACGGTATCAGCGTTTTGCCGGCACTTACCGGGAAAGCGCCTGTCCTTGAACGCAAGGTTCCGCTGTTTTGGCGCCTCGACATGGCACCTCCGCGTGAAAAGGCCACCATGGCCATGCGCGATGGAGACTTCAAGGTTTTAGCATCCGCTGATTTCAAGAACGTTGAGCTTTATGACCTTGCGAAAGACCCGGCGGAAACAACCAACCTTAACGATTCGCAGACCGAACGCGCGGCGTCTATGCGCGATCGCCTTAAGGCGCTGAATGCTGGTATCGAGAGCGAAGGTCCGGACTGGTGGCGTAGGCTGAGCCCCAATGGCGGCACACCCATCAACAAGAAATGATCCA